>ERZ857801.3014-NODE-3014-length-12781-cov-3.850778_pt1 | contig 12781 bp, 6 predicted proteins | sample MGYA00519762_ERZ857801 | MGnify/ENA primary metagenome ERZ857801 (study PRJEB31778, sample SAMEA3449368) | human gut metagenome | biome: human gut; feature: human-associated habitat; material: faeces | place: United Kingdom | collected 2010/2012 ...
AGTGGCGCTTCGAGATCAACGACAGCAGGATGCAGCTGCGCACCGACGCGGCGGATATTCCCAACTACACCACGCTGGGAGAGCTGGTGGATGCGCCGGAGCTGTTTGAAGCCTATCCGGATATGGCGGATTTGAGCGTGACATTCCACACGCTGGAGGACGGACAGAACGGCGGATACAGCCGAAAGTTTGACAGCATCGAGCTGAGCCGCGACCTGAAGAACAGACCGGAGGCGCTGCTGAACTCCCTCATCCATGAGGTGCAGCACGCCATCCAGAGCCGGGAAGGATTTGCCAGCGGGGCAAACCCCGCCTACTGGAACCGGAGAATGGAAAACGGATTTGACAGCAGGACGGCGGAGGAACGGCGCGAGGGCGCACGACTGCAGGAACAGTATGAGCAGATACGGGAGAGCGACCCGCAGTTCGTTGCGGCTATGGAAGAGCTGGATGCCATGGCACCGAAGGGGCCGCGCGGGAAGGTTGACCTGAACACATGGGAGCAGATCGAGCCAGACCCGCCGGAGTGGGTGCGATACGACGAGCGCAGAGACCAGCTGGAGGAACAGTACGGCGACCGCGTATGGGACTGGTACAGCTTGCGGGACAGCATCGACCGCAACGCGAGGAACGGAGGCCGGATGCCGACCGACCTGTACCGCGACACGGCGGGAGAGATCGAGGCGCGGGACACTGCGAAGCGACGGGAGCTGACGGCGCAGGAGCGCCGGGAGACATCGCCTGACTATGGCAGCGAGGACACGGTATTTGCTGACAGTGGGGATGGCTACGCCATCGGAAAGACCACGGACAACAAGCCGTTCGTGGAGGTGGAACAGGACATTCTTGCGGGCGTGCCGGAGGCAGACTGGGTGAAGACCGTCAAGGAGAACCTGAAGAAAAAGTTCCCCAACGGCATCACCGTGGGGAACAACGAAATTCAGATTGACGGCAGAAGCAGACAGGAGATGACTTTCTCCCGGTACATGCAGTGGCTCTATAACAACGACCCGCAGCTGCACGCGGACAAGCTACGCGCCACGGACAATGCCGACGAAATCCTGCGCGCAACGACGGACTGGGTGAACGAAGGGCTAAACCATCCGCGCAAGGACAGAATCACGGACTTCGCCAGAGGTAATGTGTTGCTGCGAGTGGGCGGAAACGACTACACGGCGGACGTGGTGGTAGGCACGAAGAAAAATGGAAGCATGGCACTGTACGATGTGCTAAACCTGCAGCCGACCTCTTTTACAGAAAAAGAGGCGGATGCAGCAATAAGCACGAACCCGTCACCGGGAGCTGCCAGAAGCACTGCATCCGTCTCTGACGATAGTGTAGCAGAGAAGCTGCCGCCTGTCAAGAAGCGCTTCTCCATCGACGAGCCGGTGGAGCGGACGAAAGACCTGATTGCCGTACACAACAAGGACTGGTCTGTTATTCGTGACGCGGCCTTGAACTGGGGCGGCATCCCATCCCCTTCCGTGGCCATCGTGGACGCGGCGGAGGGGCACACGAAGTACGGAGATACCAGCGTAGTGTTCCCACGTGCCACCATAGACCCGGAGGCAGACCCGCGTAACAAGGTGTACGGCGGCGACGCATGGACACCGACAAAGGACAATGCGCTGGTGGAGCGCGAGGTGAACTACGAGGCGCGGCGGGCGTTCGATGAGAACATCAAGAACCTGTCCAGCCAGTTTGCGGGCGGCGTTTTCCAAGGCAGCGGCACGCTGGGCAAGATCGGATTGGAGAATGAGACCAGATGGGAGCCGGAAGAGATCGCCGACAAGCTGGCGAACCATCCGGAGGTGCAGGCGGCATTCCTTCAGAGCGAGGGCAAGAGCCTTGAACCGGTGTACCGTGACAAGCAGTTCGACCGTTTCTTCAGCAACGCAACCATTCAGCGGTACCTCGACGCGGTGGGCGAACAGGAAGTGGCGCGGCTGGCGGTGAAGCTGATGACCGGCGAGCGCCTGACGGCGGAAGAGATGAAACCGGCGGAACAGGCCATCCGGGAGGTCTATGCAGAGGAACACGCCAACTTCCTGAACCGCAGACCGGAATCCAAGGAGAAGCGCATCGACTACTACATGAAGAACAATGTGTTCCCTAACCGGGTGGAGGACTTCATCCGGAGCACGCAGGAGTTCTATGAGAGCGGCGGAAGCGCGGGCGAGATCGACAAGGAAGCCACGGCGGCCAAGATGATGGAGATGATCGCACCGGGCGGAAGCTGGAACGATGCGCTGCGGACGGTGAAAGACTGGGTGCAGCCACAGCTGGAGGGGCTGCTGGGCGAGCGGGGCATCTACAACGGCGAGGATGCAGTGACCGACAGCGGCAGACGCAGCTTTGCACAGACACACTGGGACTACACGGCGGAGAACATCGTGAAGGCCATGAACATGGCGGCAGCCAAGGGCGCGAACATGTACGGCGTGACACCGGAGACACTGGCGGCAACGGCCACGCGGGAATATCGGAACGTGGACGAGATGCACGCGGACGAGGCGAGACTGCGCACGGTGAGCGAAGAGGAACACAAGAAGGCGCTGCGAGACCTCGGCATCTATCTTGACCGTGTGGTGAACGATCTGATGCTCACCACGATGCACAAGTACGACAACAGCTTCGAGGAGGAGCAAAACCTGAGCGGCATCATCGCAGAAGCGGCCAAGGGGAAGAAAACCGTGGCGGCGGTGAAGGCGGCGTTCCGCAAGGAAGGTTATGCCATATCCGACGGGCACGCCAAGAGCATCCTTGCGCTCATTGACCGTGCAGCCAACATCCCTACGGGATACTACGAGGCGAAGGCGCAGAGAGTAGTCCCCTTCAGCGAGGCGGCGGCCATCATCGCGCCAACCAGCGCACCGGCGGAAGAGATCGCAGCGGTGAAGGCGGCCACGGGCGTGAACATCATACAGTACGAGACCGGCAACGACGAACAGCGGAAGGCGCTGGTGAACGGGCTGGAGGGGGTGAAGTTCTCCATCAGCGAGGACAGTAACGGCAGGCAGCTGACGGAAGCACAGCAAGAGTTCTTCAAGGACAGCAAAGCGGTGGATGGCGAGGGACGGCTGCTGACGCTCTACCATGGAACCGGAACAAAGTTTACGGTCTTCGATAAGGCACACATCGGGGAAAACTTTGCAGACAGAGGCAGTGATCTCGGATTTTACTTTAGCCCATACATTGAGGATGCAACCGGGTATGCACGAGAGGCGACCGGCTACAAGGGCAAGGGGGAAATCATGCAGGTTTATTTGAACCTGAAAAACCCGCTTGTCATTGAGGACGAAGGCTGGGGCAGTGCAATCGGACAGGCAGACATCCGGCACGGAGACCTGAAGCGCTGGGCGCAGGAAGGCGGGCATGACGGTATCATCGTAAAGTCCACTGACATCGAGATGGACGACAACGGAACGCCGGACGCGGTATACATCGCCTTCTCCCCGGAACAGATCAAGAGCGTCACCAACGAAAACCCGACAGACAATCCGGACATCCGGTTCTCTATCAGCGAAGGCGGAGAGTATGACGGAGCGGTCAAACTGAAGGAAAGCACCATTGACACCTACCTGAGAGACTATGCAGCAAAGAGCAGCCCGAAGTATGCGAAGGCGTACATTGCCTACATGACACCGGATGACTTCCTGAACCTGACCACCAGCGAGGGCGGACGGCAGATCGTGGAGCGGCACAGCAAGGAACTGGACGCGGAGAAACTGGGCGAAGCCACAAGGTGGCAGCCTATCCAGCTGAACATCGACCACGAAACAGGAGAGGTACAGGGACATGAGGGGCGGCACCGCGCGGTGGCCATGCGGAATGCAGGCGTGGAACAAATCCCGGTGCTGCTGTTCGATTCCTCCAACAAGTATTCCAAGAGCGAGATCGGAGAGCTGACGCTGACCGGCCAGGACTTCGGTGGCACATGGTCTGACGCGGAGGTACGGGTGCATAACCTGCTGCCGCTGAGCTATGAAAACCGCGATGCGGTGGTGGAGCGTTTCACTATGCCAACTGATGAACGGACGCTGCAATATTCCGTCACAGAGGAGGAAACGGCGGAGGCGACGCTGCCGACGGCGGAGGACGAAGAGAAGAAGAACAGCATCCGTACATCGCTGCCGAAGAAGGCACAGGACTACCTGAAGCGGGCTGAAAACGCCCTTGTTGGGCGCGTAAGCCGCGCGCTGAGCGTGCCGCGCTTTGCACAGAGGGAATACCTGCAGAAGATCGTGCAGCAGATCAGCGAGGAGTACCTGACCACCGGGCGCGTTTCGGAAGAGACGGCGGCGGAGCTGTTTGAGCAGGCATACAGCGAGGGCATTGTGGTGGATGAGGAGTTCTACCAGCAGTATAAGGACATCAAAGCTCACCTTCGCACGCAGGCTGTGACCATATCGGAGGAAGACAAGCACGACATTGCGGACTTCAATGACTTCAGAAAGAGCGCCTTCGGGCGGCTGCGCATCGTCAACGAGGGCGGGCTGCCGGTGGATGTGGCGTATCAGGAGCTGCAGGACATGGCACCGGAGCTGTTCCCGGATGATCTGACGCATCCGGCTGACCAGCTGGTGCGCATGTTTGAAGTGGCGCAGAGCATCGAAAAAACGGAGAAATCCCTGAGCGAATACTATGGACGGGATGCGGAGGAGTTCAAGCGCTGGGCGAAGAATGACTTTGATGCTGCCATCGGAGACACCATTGGAGACCTGCGCACTGTGAAACGCTATGCTGACGAGCGTGCGGCAAAGGCAAACGCGGCGGCGGAGACACCGATGACGACGGAACAGGTCTTTTGTATCGTGTCGTTGAGCGTGGGGTTATTGGAAAACAGAGTGGCGAAAAAGCCTCCGCCCGCGCGGATATCCGCCCAGCTCCCGCCGAGATTTTTGAAATTGGTGAGGAACATGAAAATCGCGATGGGAATGATGATGAATCCGATGACCTTGATGAAGAGGTTTATGGAGTTCATGATTTCCGAGTTCGGCCGCTTGTACTTTTTCGCCCGCGCGGTGAGCTTGCTGATATAGGTATCCTCGCCGATTTTATCCACGCGCACGGCGCAGTGTCCGCTCGCGACGAACGAGCCTGCATAGAGCGTCTCGCCGTTCTCCTTTTTGACGGGTACCGATTCGCCCGTCAAAAGGGACTCGTTGAGCTCGGCGGCTCCGTCGAGCATAATGCAGTCGGCGGGTACCTGCTGGCCCGCTCCGAGCAGGAGAATGTCGTCGAGGACGATTTCGGAAATGGGAATTTCCCGCTTTTTTCTGTCGCGGATCACGCGGGCGGTGGGGGAAGATAAAATGGATAACCTGTCTATCTTCTTTTTCGCGCGGATTTCCTGAATGATTCCCATGCAGATGTTGCAGAGGAAAATGAGCACGAAGGTAAACTGCGTAATGGGCGCGTGCGCGGACAAAAGCGCCAGAGCCGCCAGGAGACACAGCAGGTTGAAGAAAGTGCAGATGTTGCTAATAAAAATGCTCTTGTAGGTCTTGGAGTATTTTTTCTGCGCGCGGTTGACGAGACCCTGCTCCTGCCGTTCTTCCACCTGACTCTTGGAAAGGCCTTCCTCGGCGTCGGCGTTGAAACGCGGTACGTCCGAAGGGGGCACGCCCTTTTTATTCTTCTTGCGGGAAGCGGGTTTTTCCTTCGGAAAAAGGGACTGAAATCTCTTTTCCCGCTTCTCTTCCTCGGAAGTATATTCCGGTTTTTGCTGTTTTTTCTTTTTCATGATTTGCGTTTTCTCCGAAAGTTCTGCTTTCCATAAAAGAACGTTGTTATCCCTTCTATTATAGCATAGCTGTTTGTAAAATACAAGTTTTTTGAGGAATTTGCGTCAGTTTCGTTACATTTAATTGCTTTTGCCCCGTAAAAGTAGTATAATATTTATCGAAAATGAAAATATTTCCGCCCGGAGGCAAAATTTTATGATAGACATCAATCTCATCAGAACCAATCCCGAATTGGTGAGAGAAAACATCAAGAAAAAATTTCAGGATAAAAAGCTCCCCCTCGTGGACGAGGTCATCGAACTCGACTTAAAGCGCCGCGCTTTGATTGCGGAGGGAGACTCCCTCCGCGCGGCGAGAAATTCTCTCTCCAAGCAGGTGGGCATGCTCATGAAACAGGGGAACAGAGACGAGGCGGAAAAGATAAAGGCGCAGGTCGTCGCGGACGCGGAACGCCTCGCCGCCATCGAAAAGGAATCGGAGGAAATCGAGGAAAAGCTCAAAAAGGACATGATGGCCATTCCCAATATCGTCGCCCCCGATGTACCCGTCGGAAAGGACGATTCGGAAAACGTCGAACTCAAACGCTTCGGGGAACCGATTGTGCCCGACTTTGAAATTCCCTATCACCTTGACATTCTCGAAAAGCTGGACGGCATCGACGTCGATTCCGCCCGCCGTACCTCGGGACAGGGATTTTATTATCTGACGGGCGACATCGCAAGATTACATTCCGCCGTTTTGACCTATGCGCGCGATTTTATGATCGATAAGGGCTTCACTTACGTCATTCCGCCCTTTATGATTCACGGCGACGTCGTTTCGGGCGTCATGAGTTTCGAAGAAATGGACGGCATGATGTACAAGATCGAGGGCGAGGATCTCTACCTCATCGGCACCAGCGAGCACTCCATGATCGGCAAGTTCATTGACCAGATCGTTCCGGAGGACAAGCTGCCCCAGACCCTGACCTCCTACTCCCCCTGCTTCCGCAAGGAGAAGGGCGCCCACGGCATCGAGGAGCGGGGCATCTACCGCATCCACCAGTTCGAGAAGCAGGAGATGATCGTGGTCTGCAAGCCGGAGGACTCCAAGGCGTGGTACGAGAAGCTGTGGCGTTACAGCGTGGAGCTGTTCCGCTCTCTGGATATCCCCGTGCGGCAGCTGGAGTGCTGCTCCGGCGATCTGGCGGATCTGAAGTGCAAGTCCTGCGACATCGAGGCCTGGTCTCCCCGGCAGCAGAAGTACTTCGAGGTGTGCTCCTGCTCCAATCTGGGGGATGCACAGGCCCGCCGCCTGAAGATCCGCTACAAGGACGAGAACGGCCGGATGCAGCTGTGCCACACCCTGAACAACACCTGCGTGGCCCCTCCCCGGATGCTCATCGCCTTCTTGGAGAACAACCTCCAGCCCGACGGCACCGTGCTGATCCCCAAGGTGCTCCAGCCCTACATGGGCGGCTGCGAGAAGCTGGTTCCCAAACGCTGATTATGTAAACTCTCGGAGGATACCCATGAAGAAATTTCTGAGCGAGTTCAAGGAGTTCGCCCTGCGGGGCAACGTGCTGGACATGGCCATCGGCGTGGTCATCGGCGGCGCCTTCGGTAAGATCACCACCTCCCTGGTCAACGACGTCATCATGCCTCTGGTGGGGATGCTCATCGGCGGCATCGATCTGGGCCAGCTGGATATCGTACTGAAGCCCGCCGTTATGAATGGCGACGAGGTGGTCACGGCTGCCGTGACGCTGGGCATCGGCACCTTCCTCACCACCATCATCGACTTCATTCTGGTGGCGCTGGTGATCTTTCTTATGATCAAGGCCATCAACCGCTTCCACAAGAAGAAGGAAGAGGCCCCCGCCCCGGAGGAGCCCAAGGGTCCCACCAGCGAGGAACTGCTGACGGAGATCCGTGACCTGCTGAAGGAGAAGAACCAGTGACCCCGGAGCAGCTGCTGCGGGAGGGGCTGGCGGTCTACGGGCTGCCGGCGGATGCAGCGGCCATCAAGGGACTGGAGGAGTTCTCCCGGCGGCTGCTGGAGAGGAATCAGGTGATGAACCTGACGGCCATCACCGATCCCTGCGACGTGGCGGCGCTGCACCTGCTGGACTGTGCGTACCTACTGACTGCTGCGGACTTCCGGAGGAAGTCCGTGGTGGATGTGGGGACCGGCGCCGGATTTCCGGGGATGCCCCTGCGGATCCTGGAGCCGAACTTCGACCTGACGCTGCTGGACAGTCTGGGCAAGCGGGTGGATTTCCTCCGGGAGACCGCCGATGCCATGGGACTGCGGCGGGTGCGCTGCGTCCACGCACGGGCGGAGGAGTTCGCCCGGAAGCACCGGGAGCAGTTCGACATCGCCACGTCACGGGCGGTGGCCCAGCTGAATGTACTGTGCGAGCTGACGCTGCCGCTGGTGAAGGTGGGCGGCGTGTTTCTGGCCATGAAATCCGTGGAGAGCGACCCGGAGCTGCAGGAGGCCCGCAGCGCCATCGCCCAGTTGGGCGGCGCTGTGGAGGACGTGACGGACTACACCATTCCGGGAACGGAGGTGACCCACCGGGTCGTCCGCATCCGGAAGGAGCGTCCCACGCCGGCGGGCTTCCCTCGTGCCTTCGCCCGCATCAAGAAAGCACCCCTGCGATAAAGCCGGGACATAAATGTCCAGAAGTCTTGGATTTGAGAAAATTTTTCTGAAAATTTTCATTTTTTCCTTTTCAAATGATGCAAGGAGGTATAAAATTGGGTAAAATCATAGCAGTCGTCTCCGGCAAGGGCGGCACAGGCAAGACCTCCTTTACAGCCAATGTGGGGCTGGCGCTGGCGGCGCTGGGGTGCCATACCCTGTGTCTGGACTGCGACATCACCCTGCGGAATCTGGATCTGGCACTGGGGCTCAGTGACCGGGCTCTGATGGACTTCACCGACGTCATCGCCGGGCGATGTACGCTGGAGGATGCCGTGGTGCAGCACCCCAAGTATCCCAAGCTGCACCTGCTGACAGCCCCCCTGTCGGCCCGGCCCATGCCCATTGCACCGGAGCAGATGAAAGCGCTGCTGGACCGCATCCGGCAGACCTACGACTACTGCCTGATCGACGCCCCGGCGGGGCTGGGGATGGGTTTCCATCTGGCCAGCGACTACGCCGACCGGGCGGTGGTGGTCACCAACACCGACGCCTCCTCCCTGCGGGACGCCCAGCGCACCGTCATGGAGCTGGACCGTCTGGGACGGGGCAACCTTCATCTGGTGGTGGGCCGGGTGGAGAAGAAGCTGCTGCGAAGCCTTCACACCACCATCGACGACGCCATGGACGCAGCGGGTCTGCCGCTGCTGGGCGTGGTACCGGAGGACCGGAACGTCCCCTATGCCCTGAACACCGGCATCCCCTTGCGGGAGTGCAGCAACTACGCCGCAAGGGCTTACGAGAATATTGCACGGCGCATCATGGGGCAGCGTATCCCCCTGATGCGTATCTGAATCCATAGAAGAGAGGAGCGAATAACATGAATATCGCCTTGATCGCCCATGATAACAAAAAGGAGCTGATGGCTCAGTTCTGCACCGCCTATTGCGGGATTTTGGCTCAGCATACCCTGTGCGCCACCGCCACCACCGGCCAGATCATCTCCGACGCCACGGGGCTGACCATCCACCGGTTCCTGTCCTTCTCCCACGGCGGCGGCCAGCAGATCGCTGCCCGCATCGCCTACAACGAGATCGATCTGCTGCTGTGCTTCGACGATCCCCGCAACAAGGCCCCCAACGAGGACATCGCCAACATCTATCGCCTGTGCGACCAGAACAACATCCCCTATGCCAGCAATCTGGCCTCGGCAGAGATGCTGGTGCTGGGTCTGGCCCGCGGCGATCTGGATTGGCGCAACATCGTCAATCCCAAAACCAAGCCCTTTACCGCTTGACATTTCCCTGCATATCCCCTACAATAGATTGCGTTCAAACCGCTATGACGGAGCATGAGTAGCCTGTCCCTGCCGGTGAAGAGAGGTGCGCCACGGCTGCAAGCGCACTGCGGCACACAGCGTGAAGGACGGCTTCACCAGCGGAGATGGAGACATCTGCGGCCGCTCCCCGCAACAGGAGCCTGAAAGGGCCTTACGGCCGAAATTGGGTGGCACCACGAAGCAATGCGCTCTCGTCCCAATCACGGGACGGGAGCGTTTTTTCGCATCTCCCCTCCCCTGCCGTCGGTGCGGCATGTTTTTCACAAATTCCCACATTTTTCCACAAAGGAGCATGACTATGGCAAAGATCACCCCCCGGACGCTGTCCGGCTTTATGGAACTGCTGCCCGCCCCGCAGCAGCAGCTGGAGCGGATGATGGACATCCTCCGCAAGACCTACGCTCTCTACGGCTTCACGCCGCTGGATACCCCCGTCATCGAGGCCAGCGAGGTGCTGCTGGCCAAGGGCGGCGGCGAGACGGAGAAGCAAATTTACCGCTTCCAGAAGGGCGACGCCGATCTGGCCCTGCGTTTCGACCTGACGGTGCCGCTGGCCAAGTATGTAGCCCTCCACGGCGGCGAGCTGTCCTTCCCCTTCCGCCGGTATCAGATCGGTAAGGTGTACCGGGGCGAGCGAGCCCAGCGGGGCCGGTTCCGGGAGTTCTATCAGGCGGATATCGACATCATCGGAGACGGCAAGCTGGATATCGCCAATGAGGCGGAGATCCCCTCCATCATCTACCAGACCTTCACCCGGCTGGGGCTGAAGCGATTCCAGATCCGGGTCAACAACCGGAAGATCCTCAACGGCTTTTATGCCATGCTGGGGCTGACGGAGCAGTCCGGCGACATCATGCGTACCGTGGACAAGCTGGATAAGATCGGCCCCGACAAGGTCCGGGGGCTTCTCACCGGGGAGCTGGGTCTCACCGAGGAGGCCGCCGGGGATATCCTGCGTTTCATCGCCATCACCGGCTCCAATCAGGAGGTGCTGACGGCGCTGGAGGGCTATCGGGGCCGCAATGAGGTGTTCGACACCGGCCTTACGGAGTTGGAGACGGTGGTGAAGTATCTGGCGGCCTTCGGCGTACCGGAGGAGAACTTCGCCGTGGACCTGACCATCGCCCGTGGGCTGGATTACTACACCGGCACGGTGTACGAGACCACCCTGCTGGATCATCCGGAGATCGGCTCCGTTTGCTCCGGTGGACGGTACGACAATCTGGCGGAGTACTACACCGACCGGCAGCTGCCCGGCGTGGGCATCTCCATCGGCCTGACGAGACTGTTCTACGTGCTGGGCGAGCAAGGGATGCTGAACCCCCAGCTGCCCACGGCTCCGGCAGATGTGCTGATCCTGCCCATGACGGCGGAGCTGACCCCCGCCATCCAGCTGTCCACCCGGCTGCGGGCAGCCGGAGTGCGGACCCAGCTCTACACCGAGCAGAAGAAGTTCAAGGCCAAGATGAACTATGCCGACAAGATCGGCGTCCCCTATGTGGTGTTTCTGGGAGACGACGAGGTCAGCGGCGGGGTGGTGGCCTGCAAGGATATGACCTCCGGCGAGCAGACCACACTGCCCTTCGACGAGACCCTCCAGCGCATCCGGGAGGGTCTGGCCCTCCGGGAACAGGGCAGCGTCATCGCGGAATAAGGGCGAAATCCGATAACAAATAGCAATATTCAATAGAAATATTACGATACATTATCAGAAACAGGAGTGAAAGCTATGATGCAGATGCGTACCCATACCTGCGGGGAGCTGCGGCTGGCCGATGCCGGGAAGTCCGTGAAGATCGTGGGTTGGATGGAAAATGTCCGGGAGGTGGGCAGTAACTTCGCCTTTGTGGTGCTGCGGGATTTCTACGGCACCACGCAGGTGGTCATCGAGTCCGAGGAGATGATGGCCATCATCCGGGACCTGAACAAGGAGTCCACCATCAGCGTGGAGGGCGTTGTCCGGGAGCGGGCCAGCAAAAACCCCAAGCTGCCCACCGGCGACATTGAGGTGGTCCCCAGCAAGATCGAGGTGCTGGGCCGCTGCCGTTACAACAGCCTTCCCTTTGAGATCAACCGCAGCCGGGAGGCCGACGAGACCCAGCGCCTGAAGTACCGGTATCTGGACCTGCGGAACCCCGCTGTGAAAAATAACATCGTCCTGCGCTGCCAGGTGGTGGCCGCTCTGCGGGCCGCCATGACGGAGCACGGCTTCCTGGAGATCACCACTCCCATCCTGACGGCCTCCTCCCCGGAGGGCGCACGGGACTATCTGGTGCCTGCCCGGAAGCATCCCGGCAAGTTTTATGCCCTGCCTCAGGCTCCCCAGCAGTTCAAGCAGCTGCTGATGACCTCCGGCTTCGACCGGTACTTCCAGATCGCCCCCTGCTTCCGGGACGAGGATGCCCGTGGCGACCGTTCCCCCGGCGAATTCTACCAGCTGGATATGGAGATGGCCTTCGCCACACAGGAGGACGTGTTCGCCGTGCTGGAGGACGTGCTGCCTCCCATCTTCGCCAAGTTCGGCACCTATGACATCGCCTCTGCCGCCCCCTTCCGCCGCATCCCCTATAACACGGCGCTGGAGACCTACGGCTCCGACAAGCCGGATCTGCGCATCGACCTGACCTGCAAGAACGTCACCCACCTCTTTGAAAACAGCGAGTTTGAGCCTCTGCGGGGCCAGACCGTGAAGATGGTAGATATCTCCGACTGCGCTCTGACCCGCAAGCAGGTGGAGAAGCTCCTGTCCGACTGCGAGGTGCAGTCCGGCAGCAAGGCCTATTGGTTCAAGGTGGATGAGAAGGGCGAGCTGGCCGGCGGCATCGCCAAGTTCGTCACCGACCTGCGGCCCCATCTGGAGCAGGTTCTGACGTTGGCACCCAATACGCTGGTGGTGGTGGCGGCCGGCGCAGCAGCCACCAAGTCCGCCGGTGTACTCATCAAGACCTTCGGCGCCGCCTGCGCCGGTCACATGGATCAGGAGCGCTACGAGTTCTGCTGGATCGTGGACTTCCCCATGTACGAGATCGGTGATGAGAGCGGTGAGTTGGAGTTCTGCCACAACCCCTTC
>ERZ857801.3020-NODE-3020-length-12751-cov-4.886500_pt1 | contig 12751 bp, 8 predicted proteins | sample MGYA00519762_ERZ857801 | MGnify/ENA primary metagenome ERZ857801 (study PRJEB31778, sample SAMEA3449368) | human gut metagenome | biome: human gut; feature: human-associated habitat; material: faeces | place: United Kingdom | collected 2010/2012 ...
TAACTTTCAGTTTTGCGCGTTCAGAAGTATACGGAGGGGACGCAAAATGGATGTGATCCAGGGCCAGACCGCGCTTTGCCATCCGGTAAGCAGCCACCGGGCTGTCGATGCCGCCGGAGAGCATATTCAGGGCACGGCCGGAGGTACCCACGGGCAGGCCGCCCTCTCCGGGTATTTTCGGACCATGAATATACGCACCGTAATCTCGAATCTCCACAATGACCTTGAACTGGGGGTTCTTCACATCCACCCGCAGGTAGTTATGCAGCCCCAGCAGGTAAGCGCCCAGCTCCCGCATCAGCTCAGGGCTGGTCATGGGGTAGGTCTTATCCGAACGGCGGGCCTCCACCTTGAAGGTCTTGATGCCGTGCAGGCTGTCGCCCAGATACTCCTCCGCAGTCCGGCAGATGGTGTCAAAGTCCTTTTCGCAGACCACGGCACGGCTCAGTGCCGCCAGACCAAACACGGTGCGCACCCGGTCAAAGGCCAGATCCATGTCCACGTCCTCTTCTTCGGGCTCCATATAAAAGGTGGACTGGGTGCAGTACACCTTGAACTTGCCCACGGTCTTGAGCCGGTAGCGCAGGATCTTCATCATAGCCGACTCAAACTGGTTGCGGTTCAGGCCCTTCAGGGACATCTCGCCCTGATAGCCCATAATAATTTCTCTCATCTTTTATCTCCTGATTCTCTGCAAATGCTTCATTCCGTCCTCAAAGGCGTTGAGGAACGCGTCCACATCCTCGGGGGTGTTGTCCGCACAGAAGGACACGCGGATGGCCGTATCAATGGCCAGCGGGTCCCTGCCCATGGCGGCAAGGGTGTGGCTGGGCTGCCCCCGGCCGCAGGCACTGGCCGAGGAGACATAGACCTGCTGCTGTGCCAGATGGGCCAGCATGGTCTCGCTCTTGATGCAGTTCTCGCTGAAGTTCAGCACCTCGGGCACCGCATTGTCCGGGCTGTTGATGACCACCTCCGGGAAGGCTTTCAGCCCTTCCCGCAGGCGCAGGTTCAGGGCGCGCACAGCAGCATCCCGGCTCTTCATGGTCTTGTTCAGGCGGGTGGCCGCGGCAGCAAGGCCCAGCGCATAGGGCAGGTTCTCGGTGCCGGGGCGCTTCTCCCGCTCCTGCTCGCCGCCCAGATAGGGAGCCTGGAACGCCTGATACAGGCTGTCGCTCAGGTAGAGCGCACCAATGCCCTTGGGTGCGTGGATCTTGTGGCCGCTGACAGCCAGCGTGTCGATGTTCGCCAGTTTGATGGGCACCCGCATCCAGGCCTGCACGGCATCCACATGGACGATGGTGCGGCTGTTGCGGCGCTTGACCTCGGCGGCCAGACGCTCCACATCGTTCCGGGTGCCGACCTCGTTGTTGACCATCATGCAGGCCACAAGGATGGTGTTTTTGTCCACATGCTCCAGCATCCGGTCGATGTCCAGCGTGCCGTCCGGGCCGGGGTCCACCACGGTCACATCATAGCCCATAGCGGCCAGACGCTCCAGCGGCTTCTGCACGCTGGGGTGCTCAAAGCCGGACACCACGATGCCCTTGCCGAACCTGCGGGTCAGGGCCGCGCCCAGCAGGGCCATGTTGTTGCTCTCGCTGCCGCAGGAGGTAAAATAGAGCTCCCGGCTCTTGCAGCCCAGGGTGCGGGCCACGGCGGCGCGGGCGGCGTTCAGGGCTTCCTCGCTCCGGGCACCGGGGGCATACAGGCTGGACGGGTTGGCCCAGTGCTCCCGCATGGCCTTGTTGATGACATCCGCCACTTCCGGAGCCACGATGGTGGTGGCGGCGTTGTCCAGATAATGCAATTCAGGGTTTTGCAGCATAAATTTTGATTCCTGCTTTCATCAACCCTCTCCGTCATTGCTTTGCAATGCCACCTCTCCCGAAGGGAGAGGCAATCCTGCCTCAATCTGAAATACAGCAAATCTGCATTCTATATCTGTCAGATGCATTGGCTCCCCCTTTGGGGGAGCTGGCGAGCGTAAGCGAGACTGAGAGGGCTTTATTTCATACTAAACCATGATGATTATACCACAAAGCATCTGCCGCCGTAAAGTAGCACGGCCTACTTGCACGGCCCCGCCGGGTGCTGTATAATGAGGGTAACAAACACAAAGAAAGCCGGGTGTTTTTATGGCCGATTATCAGGAATACCGCCGCCGCATCCTGCGCAAGCGCTGGCGCAGGAATTTTGCCGTTGCCGGGCTGCTGGTGCTGCTCATCCTGCTCAGCGCCGTAGGCCTGCTGTGGAAGCGCCTCCACCGGGAGCAGAGCCCTGCCGCCGTGCAGGGCCCGACCATCTTCCAGCAGGAGCTGCAGAGCAGCGAGTGGAACACCATCAGCTACACGCCCGCGCGGCGGCTGACCGTGCAGACTACCTCTGCCGGGTCCACCGCCATGGATTTCCGGCTGGCCGCGCTGGACCGCACCACCGCCGTGGACCGCAGTTATTTTGCCAACGTCTGTTTTCTGGGCGACAGCCTGACGCAGGGGATGCAGATCTATTCCAGCGGCCTGCCGGAGGCCTCTTTCTGCGCCTACCGGGGCGCAAACCCCAGCGTTGTGGTCAATGGCACCACCTGCAAGCGCTCCGATGGCGGCACCGAGGTCCCCATGGAGGTGCTGACCGCCCGGCAGCCCCCGGTGCTGTATATCCTGCTGGGCACCAACGTGCTCAACCGGGACGGGGATTATTCCAGCTTTCTCACCTACTACCGGCTCATGCTGGATATGATCTCCCAGGCCCTGCCCAACACGCAGATCTACGTGCAGTCCATCACGCCTGTCCGGCCCGAGGTGCGCAGCAGCCATCCCGGCCTGTACAAAGAGCGGCTGTGCGAGATCAACAATGAGCTGGCTGCCATTGCGCTGGAAAAGAACTGCGCTTTTCTGAACCTGTGGGAAGCCCTTGCCGACGACAACGGCGACCTGAAAGCCGAGTACGCGCAGCCTGACGGCATCCACATCAAGCCCGAGGGCTACCCCGCCTGGGTGGAGTATCTCGCCACCCACACCGTGGGCCAACAGACGGCTTAAGTTGAATACTCACATAGCAAAACCGCCCTTCCGGCATCAAACTGGAAGGGCGGTTTTGTCATACAAACAGGAACGGGGAACGGCATCTAAACCGTTCCCCATCGATTGGTATTTGGCAGGCGTGGCGTTCTCCTGCATCTCTCAGAGCCTAAGCCCTTGTCGTTACCATCGGCGTGTGGCTGCCACGAAATTGACCACCTCAAATACCTTTCTTATCCTATGTTTAGGATACCACATTTATCCCTTTTTGTAAAGTATCTCACTCTGACGCAAAAGACGGCGGAAGCGTTTCTGGCTGATGCTCCACATCGTGATAATAGAGTTTTTGTATTCTTCCGGATCACTGGAAACTTTCAATCTCAGAATAATTTCTGCATAACATCTTATAGTTGATTTGTATATAGAAAAGGGAGAGTGGCCTAACACAGGGATTTCATAGAATGGTATTTTGATTTGCCAAACAATAAAACTAAATGTTTTCATTGTTTGACCCGGCCAAGGCAATCAAGTAAGATTTCCGTTATATCTTTTGTTGCTATCGCCGGTTTGTCACTCATAATTTCCCAAACAGGGTTACCGCTACATTCTCCAGAAAAATATTTTCGGGCGCATTCTACTACACCCTTTATATTTTTTGTGTTCAACATAACATCAAAAGCTTCATCGAAAAGAAGCATATCATATTTTGTAGGTTTCTCTTCTTCAAGGTCAACCTCAAAAAGTCGAATTTGCGCTCTCTCTTCTTCCGATTTCTGAGCCCAGCCAGCTTCATATAACACTTTATAATATTCAATATTGTCGAAATAGTAGCTGCAATTTAAACGGCTTGGAAGAAAAGAAAATTCGGTTTCTCTTACAAATTCAAAGATTCCTTCAACACACCATTTTACATATTCACGCCATTCATCACCTTGCAATTTCATCGACGCAATCGTTGTTTCGAGACACTGTTCAGATTGTTCTAATGTGCTGATAACCTCTCTACAACGAATTTCATTTCTCTTGTATCCAGCTTTTAATTTATCCCCAACTTGCAGTGTCTGACTCATGTGGTAAGCTTTCATCTTTTTCTCCACCGCTTCCGATTTGTTGAGCTAAAAAGTCCCATACCCAGCACCTTAACGGTGCGGACATGGGACTTCATATTTTTTCAATCAGAACAGTCCCGTGATCTTGCCCTCGGCATCCACGTCGATATTGACGGCGGCGGGCTTCTTGGGCAGGCCGGGCATGGTCATAATGTTGCCGCAGATGACCACCACGAAACCGGCACCGGCGGCAAGGCGGACTTCCCGCACCTCCATGGTAAAGCCGGTGGGCGCACCGGTCAGCTTGGCGTTATCGCTGAAACTGTACTGGGTCTTGGCGATGCAGACCGGCAGGTCGCCGTAGCCCAGTTCGGTCAGTTCGGCCAGCGTCTTGGAAGCGGCGGCGCTGAAATTCACACCGTCGGCACGGTAGATCTTTTTGGCGATGGCTTCCACCTTCTGCTTCAGGGACATATCCAGCGGGTAGACGTACTGGATGGGACGATCCTCCATGACCTCCAGCACCTTCTCGGCCAGAGCCTTGCCGCCCTCGCCGCCCTTGGCGAACACCTCGCTCAGGACGCAGGGCACGCCCTGCTCGGCACAGACCTGCTCAACGTATGCCTGCTCCTCCGGGGTGTCGGCGGGGAAGGCATTGATGGCCACCACCACAGGCAGGCCAAAGCCGTTCTTCAGGTTGTCGATGTGGCGCACAAGGTTGGAGGCACCGGCCTTGACAGCCTCGAGGTTCGGCTGGTTCAGGTCAGCCTTGGCAACGCCGCCGTGGCTCTTGAGGGCACGGACAGTGGCCACCAGCACGCAGGCGCTGGGGGCGATGCCGGCACAGCGGCACTTGATATCCAGGAACTTCTCGGCACCCAGATCTGCACCGAAGCCTGCCTCCGTGATGACGTAATCGGCCAGCGAGAGGCTGAGCTTGGTGGCCATGACGCTGTTGCAGCCGTGGGCAATGTTGGCAAAGGGGCCGCCGTGGATGATGGCGGGGTTGTTTTCCAGCGTCTGAACGAGGTTCGGGTCAAGGGCATCCTTAAGCAGCGCGGTCATGGCACCGGCGGCACCGATGTCGCCTGCCGTAACGGGCTTGCCCTCGTAGGTGTAGGCGCAGACGATCTTCGACAGCCGCTCCTTCAGGTCGGAGATGCTGGTGGCCAGGCAGAAGATCGCCATGACCTCGCTGGCAACGGTGATATCAAAGCCGTCCTCACGGGGGGTACCGTTCACCTTGCCGCCCAGACCATCCACGATGAAGCGGAGCTGGCGGTCGTTCATATCCATGCAGCGCTTCCAGGTGATGCGGCGGGGATCGATGTTCAGGGGGTTGCCCTGCTGGATGCTGTTGTCGATCATGGCAGCCAGCAGGTTGTTTGCGGTGCCGATGGCATGCAGGTCACCGGTAAAGTGGAGGTTGATGTCCTCCATGGGCACCACCTGGGCGTAGCCGCCGCCGGCGGCGCCGCCCTTGATGCCGAACACCGGCCCCAGGGAGGGCTCCCGCAGGGCCACCACGGCATTTCTGCCGATCCGCCGCAGCCCGTCCGCCAGCCCTACCGTAGTGGTGGTCTTGCCTTCCCCGGCAGGGGTGGGGGTGATAGCGGTCACCAGAACCAGCTTACCGTCCGGCCGATTTGTCTCCTTCAGAAAGCGGTTGTCGATCTTGGCTTTGTATCTGCCGTATTGCTCTATATACGCCCCATCCATCCCGCAGGCGTCCGCAATATCCGTGATGGGAAGGGGCTTCGCCTCCTGGGCGATCTCGATATCGCTTTTGATGGTCATGGCTGCCTCCTGTTTTCCGGGCTGTCCGTGTCCAGACACCCTGCTGTTTCATGTTCGATTATACCGGCTCCCCCGGGTAAAAGCAACAGTTCTCTCCAAATCCCCTTATTTTCCAACCTTTTACAGGTAAAACACCGGCGGCACCTGCTGCATAGCGGTCTCTGCGTCCATGTCCTTTGTTATCTGTAAATGTGATAGCCGGTTGCATAAGATCCGTTCTAGCAGTTTCTCCTCCGCAGATGCTATAATATTGTACAGAGAAGAAGGCGCTTATATCTTAAAAACTGTGCATTCAGACGAACAGAGGTGTATGAAAAGAGGAAAGAGCACATAAGGAGGTACGTATATGGAAACTCTGGAGAAAAAAGGCAAAGGTTCCGCGTTGCTCCCGTTCCTGCTATTTATTGTCATCTATCTAGGTGCTGGCCTGTACTTCCAGGCACAGGGTGTAGAGATGGCCTTCTACCAGTTCCCCTCTGTCACAGCCATGTTCATTGCCCTGCTGCTGGCCTTCTGCCAGGGCAAGGGCACCATCGATCAGAAATTCACAGTCTTCGCCAAGGGCGCCGCCAACGAGAACGTCCTGACCATGCTGATGATCTACATCCTGGCCGGCGCCTTCTCCACCGTGGCCAGTGCCATGGGCGGCGTGGACGCCACCGTGAATCTGGGTCTCAGCGTCATTCCCGTGCACTTCCTGGCCGCCGGCGTGTTCGTGATCTCCGCGTTCATGGGCACCGCCACCGGCACCTCCATGGGCACCATCAGCGCCATTGTTCCTATCGCTGTGGGCGTGGCGGAAAAGGGCGGGTTGAGCCTTCCCCTGTTTCTGGGCGCCTGCGTGGGCGGCGCCATGTTCGGCGACAACCTCTCTATGATCTCCGACACCACCATTGCCGCCACCCGCACCCAGGGCTGCCAGCTCCGGGACAAGTTCCGGGTGAACTTCCTCATTGCCCTGCCGGCGGCTATCATCACCATCATCGTGCTGCTGGTCGTAGGCCGGCCTGAGACCGTGACGGAGATGGGAAATCTGTCTTTCAACGTCATCAAGGTCATTCCCTACCTCGCCGTGCTGGTACTGGCGCTGATCGGCATGAATGTGTTCCTGGTGCTGACCATCGGCATCTTCGCCGCCGGCATCATCGGCCTGGCCCTTGGCGATCTGGATATCCCACTCTTTGCCCAAAGCATCTGGAACGGTTTCACCGGCATGAACGAGGTCTTCTTCCTGTCCCTGTTCTGCGGCGGCATGTCTGAGATGATCGCCCACAACGGCGGCATCACTTGGCTGATCGAAAAGCTGGGCCGCATGATGAAGGGCAACAAGTCCGCCCAGGTGGGTGTCGCGGCTCTGGTGTCCCTGGCAGACTGTGCCACTGCCAACAATACGGTGGCCATCATTGTCAGCGGCCCCATGGCCAAAAACATGAGCCGTATCCACAAAGTGGATCCCCGCCGCACCGCCTCTCTGCTGGACGTGTTCTCCTGTGTGCTTCAGGGCATGATCCCCTGGGGCGCCCAGCTGCTGACTGCCGCCAGCCTCACCACGATATACGGCGTGACCATGAACCCCATAGACATCCTGCCCTATATGTGGTACTGCTGGATTCTGGCCGCCGTGGGCATCCTCTCCATTTTCATTCCCTTCGCCGACGGCATCTGCCGCAAGGACCCCTGGAACTGGGAGTACGATGTGGCGGAGTCCGGCGTGGCTGCCAAGAAGGCTTCTCTGGAGCTGGAGCGGCAGGAGTCCGCGCAGACGCCCATCTGACCTGCGTGTCTCTTGCTAAAATAAGACCGGGCGCCCTGAGGCGCCCGGTCTTTTTCTCCTCTGTCAGGTCCCCTCCTGAAGCCGCCTGGTGAAGGCGATGGAATCCGCCAGCGCCTCCTCCAGCAGGCGGACGAACTGCTCCGTCAGCGGAGAGGGCCGGCTGCTGCGGATGTGGATCCAGCCCAGGTGGACCGAGGTCTTCCCCAGCAGCGGGATCGTGACTACGCTTCCGTCCGCCAGCCCCTCCGACAGCAGGCCGCTGCCGGAGGTGAACGCATCGGTGGACGCCAGCACGTACATCGCCGTGGCCCGGTTGTTCACGCTGATGCACTTTGCCGGCTTTTTCAGAGAGACCATGGGGTACTCCTCGAAAAAGTCCGACGCCACGCCTTGGTCGTGCTCAAACGCCACATACGGATATCCGTCCAGTTCCTCCTCCGTTACGCTGGAGCGGCCAGCCAGCGGATGCCCCCCGCGAACATAGATACAGGGGCAGACGGCGGCCAGTTCGTGGAATTCCAGCTCCCGGGCGTCCAGCAGCCGGCAGATAATCTTCTCCGTCAGATCCGTCAGGCAGATGACGGCCACGTCCGCCCGGTGGTCATAGACGTCGTCAATCACACCGTCCATCCCTGTCTCCCGGAGGCCAAATCGGAAGCGGTTTTCACCGGCGATTCGGAGCAGCCTCAAAAACGCGTCCACTGCAAAGGGATACCGCTGGCAGGAAACGGAAAAGCGCACCGGAGCCGCGGCGTTGCGTGCCTCACCATACAGGCTCTCGATCCCGCGCTTCTGCTCCAGCAGGGAGACGGCGTAGCTGAGAAACTCCTTGCCCTCCGGCGTGAACTCCACGCCCCGGTTGCTGCGGGCCAGCACCCGAATGCCCAGTTCGTTCTCAAGCTCCCGCACCGCCGTGGAAATCCCCGACTGGGACAGGAACAGCTTCTGGGCCGCCTTGTTGATGGAGCCGCATTTGGAGATCTCCACGATGTACTCAAGCTGCTGAAACGTCATAGAAAGCCTCCTCTTCCCCTTTCGATCTCACTTTTCTATTATAGGCATTTTGAGCTGATTGTCAAATCGTTATCAAAAAAACTGTCAACGCATCCCGCAAAACGCATATTAACAGCTTTGCGCCCTTTGTGCTATTCTATAAGTAGAACCAAACAAAAGATATCAGTTATTTGAGAAGTTTTCTGTTTAATATCACCTGCGTTTTTCGATGGATGCACAGATTTTCCCCCTCTCTTCTCTCTATCCCCGCAGCCGCGTCAGAGTCTCTCTGATAGCGAAAATTTGAATACCAGTCAATTTTGCCCCTGCGGAGCGTCTCCGGAGGGGCCGGTGAAGAAAGGAAGATCGACTGTATGAACACGGAGAAAAAGTTCGGTTTTGCCACGCGTCAGATCCACGCCGGCCACATGGAAAACGCGGCGGGCTCCTTGTGCGCCCCCATCTATCAGACCTCCACCTTCGCATTCTCCACCGTCCAGCAGGGCGGCGCCCGGTTCGCCGGCGAGGAGGGCGGATATATCTACACCCGTCTGGGCAACCCCACTCTGGGCGCTGTTGAGGAGAAGCTGGCCTCCCTGGAGGGCGGCGAGGCCGCCATGGCCGCGGCCTCCGGCATGGGCGCCATCTCCTCCGCTCTGTGGACCTCTGTGGTGGCCGGGGACGAGATCGTGGCGGATGAGACGCTGTACGGCTGTACATACGCGCTGCTGAACCATGGCATGACCAAGTTCGGCGTGAAGGTCACCCTGACGGACCTGTCCGACATTGAGAACCTGAAGAAGAACCTCACCGACAAGACCCGGGTGGTGTACTTCGAGACCCCCTGCAACCCCACGCTGAAGCTGCTGGACATCGAGCTGATCGCCAAGACGGCCCATGCCTTCAACCCCGACATCCGGGTGATCGTGGACAACACCTTCTGCACACCGTACCTGCAGCGTCCTCTGGAGCTGGGCGCGGACGTGGTGGTTCACAGCGCCACCAAGTACCTCAACGGCCACGGCGACGTGATCGCAGGCATCGTGGTGGGCAAGGCGGACTTCATCTCCCAGTGCCGGATGTTCGGCCTGAAGGATATGACCGGCGCCGTCCTGAGTCCCTTTGATGCGTTCTTGATGGCCCGGGGCCTGAAGACCCTGGACATCCGCATGGAGCGCCACTGCGCCAACGCCCAGAAGGTGGCGGCGTTCTTCACCAGCCATCCCGCGGTGGCCAAGGTCTATTATCCCGGCCTGGACACCTTCCCCGGTCACGAGATCGCGGCCAAGCAGATGAAGCTGCCCGGCGGCATGATCTCCATCGAGCTGAAGGCCGACCGCGCCGCTGTTGCCGCCGCGCTGAACAAGCTGCAGCTGTGCACCATCGCCGTGTCTCTGGGCGATGCGGAAACTCTGGTGGAGCATCCCGCCACCATGACCCACTCCACCTATTCTGCCGAAGAGCTGGCAGCCGCCGGCATCTCCGAGGGCTTGGTCCGCATCAGTGTGGGTCTGGAGGATCCCGAGGATATCATCGACGATTTCAAGACGGTTTTGGATACGCTGTAATTGATCCCGCTGCGGGGCCGCTCCTCCTCTCCTACATTGGGAGCAGCCCCGCTTTCCCGCGGATCCGCGTACCTCCTTTTCGCCGTCCCGGTCTTTCCCCACCCTGCCGGAGGCGGCCAAAAAGGCCCGGCTTCTCCGCCGGGCCTTTTTGTGCTTCTGTACCTGCCGCCTGTTGTGCGTCTCTCCTCCTGCGGCGGGCGGCCCTTGAGCAGGAAAAAGCGCCGTGCGCACATGCGCACGGCGCTTTTTCCTGTTTGGTTCAGAGAGGTAAGCGGGGGGAATGCTCAGTCCTCAGCCATTTTGCGATACTTGGCGTAGCGGTCCTTGGCGTCCTGGACGGTCTTCTCGTACAGGCGCTGGGCCCGGTCCGGGAAGTTGATCTGCAGGGAGGCATAGCGGTTCTCGCCCTTCAGATAGTCCATCATCTTGCCGCTGTCGGGCGCGGGAGAATCCAGCTGGAAGGGGTTCTTCCCCTCCGCGATCCGGCGGGGATCATACCGGTACAGATGCCAGTAGCCGCACTCCACCGCCTTCTTCATCTCCTCCTGCGTGCAGCTCATGCCCGCCTTGATACCGTGCTCCAGGCAGGGGCAGTAAGCGATGACGATGGCCGGGCCGGGATAGGACTCTGCCTCCCGGATGGCCTTCAGGGTCTGGGCTTGGTCGTAGCCCATGGCCACCTGGGCCACGTAGATGTAGCCGTAGCTCATGGCGATGGCGCCCAGGTCCTTTTTCTTGACCTCCTTGCCGCCGGCGGCGAACTTGGCCACCGCCGCAGTGGGCGTCGCCTTGGAGGACTGTCCGCCGGTGTTGGAGTACACCTCCGTATCCATCACCAGCATGTTGATGTCCCGGTTCTGGGCCAGCACGTGGTCAATGCCGCCGAAGCCGATGTCGTAAGCCCAGCCGTCGCCGCCGAAGGCCCACACGCTCTTCTTGGTCAGATACTCCTTGTTCTGCAGGACAAAGGCGCCCTCCTCCGTGGGCTCCGCCTTCTCCAGGGCGGCGATCAGCGCGTCGGACACCTCCCGGGTCACGGCCGGGTCCTGCCACTTGGCAAGATACTCCCCAATCTCAGATACGGCCACACCCTTTTCCTTCAGGGCTTTCAGCCGCAGCTCCACCTCCCCATGGATGGACCCGTGGGCCCGCAGGAAGCCGTAGGCGAACTCCGCGTTGTCTTCGAACAGGGACTGCTCCCAGCAGGGTCCAAAGCCCCGGCTGTCGCAGGAGTAGGGCGTCATGGGCATGGCACCGCCGTAGGCGGAGGAGCAGCCGGAGGCGTTGGCCACGTACATGCGGCTGCCGAACAGCTGGGTCACCAGCTTGATGTAGGTGGTCTCCGCGCAGCCCGCGCAGGCGGCGGAGAACTGGAAGTAGGGCTTGGCGAACTGGGCCGTCTTCACGCTCTTGTCGCTGATAATGTCCTTCTTCAGCAGCTTCTCGTTCATCGCGTAGTTGTCGAAGTTGGGCTGCTGCTCCCTCTGGGTCTCGAAGGGCACCATCTCCAGCGCCCCCTTGGCCGGGCAGGCGGTCAGGCACACGCCGCAGCCCAGGCAGTCATAGGGAGAGATCTGCATCCGGAAGAAGTAGTTGGGGGCGTCCTTGCCCAGCCCCTTGGCGGGCACAGTCTCAAAGGACGCGGGCACCTGGGCCTTCTCCTCCTCCGTCAGCAGCACGGGCCGGATGGCGGCGTGGGGGCAGCACATGGCGCAGCGGTTGCACTGGATGCACACGTCGGGATTCCACTGGGGCACCGTGACAGCCACGCCCCGCTTGGAGTATGCGGTGGTGCCATTCTCCCAGGTGCCGTCCAGGCAGTTGTGCCTCTTGAACAGGGACACCGGCAGCTTGTCGCCGTGCTGGCGGTCCATGGGCACCACGATCTCCTTGACGAAGTCCGTGCCCTTCAGCTCCTCCGGCGCGCCGTCCTTGGCGTCCGCCCAGGCGGCGGGGACCTCCACCTTCGTCATGCCGGTCAGACCCACGTCCACAGCCCGGTTGTTCAGGTCCACGATCTCCTGGCCGCCCTTTTTGAAGTAGGAGTTGTAGTTGCCCTGCTTCATCTCCTCCACCGCCAGGTCGATGGGGATCACCTTGGTCAGCTGGAAGAAGGCCGCCTGGAGAATCGTGTTGATCCGGTTGCCCAGGCCCAGGTCCCGAGCCAGCTTCGTGGCGTCCATGATGTAGAAGTTGGCGTGCTTGTTGGCCAGGTCCCGCTTCATCTTGGCGGGCAGCCGCTCCTCCAGCTCCTCCGCGCTCCAGGGACAGTTCAGCAGGTATGTGCCGCCGTCCTTGAGGTCCGCGGTGGTGTCATATTTGTCCACATAGGTGGGCGCGTGGACGCCCACGAAGTCCGCCGCGGACACCAGATACGTGGCGTGAATGGGCTGGTCGCCGAACCGCAGGTGGCTCTGGGTCAGACCGCCGGACTTCATGGAATCGTAGGAGAAATACGCCTGGGCGTACTTGTCTGCCGCCAGGCCGATGGTGGTGATGGCGTTCTTGTTGGCGCCCACCGTGCCGTCGCCGCCCAGGCCCCAGATCTTG
>ERZ857801.3021-NODE-3021-length-12750-cov-3.207404_pt1 | contig 12750 bp, 13 predicted proteins | sample MGYA00519762_ERZ857801 | MGnify/ENA primary metagenome ERZ857801 (study PRJEB31778, sample SAMEA3449368) | human gut metagenome | biome: human gut; feature: human-associated habitat; material: faeces | place: United Kingdom | collected 2010/2012 ...
AAAACCTATAGTACCTTTTCCGTGTGTATCATCTTTAGTTGTATCGAGTAATGTACCATTTACATATGTTTTTATTTCATTTCCTTGTATTTCTATACGCAAATTATAACTTCGTCCTGCCTCAAACCCATATGGTATCTCATCTTTCAGCGTAGTAAATTTTCCATTAGATCCTTTATGAATCTTCAGTCCTCCGTTTTCTTTAATCTGCCACATGTATCCACTGTTATTACTGTCTGGAGCACGGAATACAAATCCCGCCGCGCCTTTTATTACTTTTACACGCATAGACAATGTATAATCTGTCCAGTCTTGCCCCTGATTTAAAAGAGAGATTCCGGAAGTATCTGCCTGCGCCCATTTTCCATCTTTTACAATAGTAATTGGCAGGTCCGAGCTAAGATTGCTCCATACATCCAATCCTTCACTAAAATCTGTCCTGTATGTCTCTCCAGAAGCAACTTCATTTTTTTGTACAGAAATACTATCTTTACCATTCTTATAGGCACTTAAGTCAGAAAAATCTTCTGAAAGCAATACCTGTTCGCCATCTAATGAAGTTACTTTCAGATTAGAAAAAGAAGCAGACTCTCCTTTTGTTTCACGAAAGCCAAACGTTCCTTGCTTCCACGTATTACTTGTATCCGTATATGTATCTAATTCTTTTCCGTCTATTTTTGTTGTAATTTTATTATCTTCTATTATAAATTCTACATGATAAAGTGTATCCGCTTCTAATGAATATGGAACAGCGCTATCACCATCTATTTTTGTAAATTTCCCTTCGTTTTGTATATGTCGAGCAAGTCCTCCTTTATCCAAACTAAACTGCCACATATAACCACTGTTGGCATCAGGTGTACGGAGCATAATTCCTGCTGCGGTCTCAATAATCTTCATATCAAATTCTATTTTATAGTTTGTCCATTCAATCCCCGGATTATAAAATGTAATAGGATGGGCTGTACTTCCCTTCACTGTCGCCCATGTTTCTGTCTCTACTCCAGAAGTCGCTGATACTTGTGCGAATTCTCCCACCTGTCCATCTGCTTCATAAAAACCGAAAGATCCCTTTGTAAAATTATCGTCTGTAATATCCTGCCCCACCGTCTGTCCATCAATGTTCGTCACAATGGTATTCCCATCAGCCTTTATATGAAGTATATAATTTATCCCTTCTTCGATCTCTATATTTACAGTTTCTAATGCCTGAAGTGTTCCGTCTTTTAAAACATTTTTCACAAGTCCGATACCTGGTTTTATCTGCCAGACATATCCGTTATTATAATCTTCCTGTACACGAAAAGCAATTCCCGCCGCCTCAGTTTCCGCACTGACGGCGACCTCCAGCTCATAGTTCTCCCATTCAAAAGCTTCTTTATTCGCAGTCACCCCGCCTCCATCTACTCTTGCAGATGAACCTCCGTCAACCACGCTGATAGGAGAAGACGCCGGAGCCTGAATCCATTGCGCTCCCCAGTCTTCATCTGACAAACCTGTCGCGAACTTTGCGGGCTCGCTGAATACAGATTGCGCTCCAGAAGAATCCCACGAAGCTACCTGCCAAGAATACGGATGTCCTGCTTCTAATTTTTCAGCCAGACCTTCTGGCTGTACATTAGACTGTTCGGAAGAATTTACCTTCCCACTATCAAACACTTGTTCTCCTGTCACTTCATCCTTTACAACAATCTGATATGCTGTCTGTGACTCATCCATATCTGTATCATTCAGCCACCAGCTAAATCTTGGTATTCCCTCTACATTCATTGGATTTTCCAATTCGTTTGTCAGTAAAGCGGACGGCGCTTCTGGAGCAGAGTTATACCCCCCCCTTGTTTTTCCGGGCTATCCGCCAAGACTGTCATAGGATTTAATGTAAGAGAAAATGCCATAATTCCAATTGCTGCCTTTTTGCACATACTATTAAAATGCACAATTTCTTTTTTCATTACTGTAACCCTCCTAAAAAATTTGCTATACTTTTTCAACCTCTCTTTCCGAACTTTTATATATTTCGTTCATAAATATAGCTTTTCGTTTTATTTTATCATGCATATCTAACAGTCAAAAAGAGTAAAATATTTGGAATATAGGTAATATTCTATTGATTCTTTTAATATTAGCAAACAGCAGCAGTTTTCATTTTTCCTTTCCTAATCCAGCCACTTCGCGGCATATGCCATCCTTACGGTCAGCTTGCCCTCCATAATATTTACCGGAATGTCAGCGTCAATCGGGTAAATAACAGGGCACATTTCATTCTCAAAGAAATACACCAGTACCCTCTTTTGATAAGGGTCTACAATCCAGTATTCCCTGACCCCTGCATTCTCATATTTCTGCAGCTTTATTATATAGTCTCTTTTACTCGTTCCCGGAGATATTACTTCCAGTATAAAGTCCGGAGCACCTTTGATGTTTCGTCTTACAATCTGTTCTGGATTGCAGACAATAAACACATCCGGCACCAGCATAGTCCTGTCGTCATTGTCAAGCTGTACATCTGCTGGCGCTATAAACGGCGTGCATGGACCCCCTTGTTCAAAAATGTAGTTGGCAATCTGCCGGTATATTTCTCCTGCAATCAACTGATGGAAAGAGGTAGGGGACGCCATATCATAAAAACACCCGTCTATCAATTCTACTCTTGTATCCTCGGGCAATGCATAATAGTCTTCCACCGTATACATGCCCTGCTTTTTTTCTTCTGGCTCTGCATGATACGCATAGGCTTCCTCTCTTATCATATCTCTGTTTTGTTCTTCTCTATCTTTTTCTTTTGTTGTCATAAATGCTCTCCTTTCAACTCTTCGCCACTGTCCTTCTGGAACACAAAAACGTCCTCCACCGGCGTATCAAATACTCTGGCAATATCTACCGCCAGTTTTAAAGATGGATTATATTGTCCCTTTTCCAGACGTACAATCGTTTCCCGCCTTACTCCTACTTTATCTGCCAACTCATGCTGGCTTAAATGCAGCTTTTCTCTGTACGCTTTCATTCGTGTATAAAATGCAGACACTTTTTCTCCTCATTTCTGCTTTACTTTTCTAAACTCTCTGTGTGATAAATATATCACTTTATCTATTCTAAGTCAATACTTATTCTTCCTGTCCATCCATTTACAAAACACAGCCGCCGCCACAGTACTGACTGCCGTCGCTATAATTCCTGCTCCCACCACTGCTGCCGGATTCACACTTCCATACTGGCTGCGATAAGCGATTACATTGACAGAGATCAACTGTAGGGAAGAAATGTTCAAAATCAAAAACGTACACATCTCATTGCTGGCGACGCCTTTTTTTCTTATCTGTCCCGGAGCCCTCCCTTTTCGTCTTTCCTCCTCCAGCTTTTCCAGTTCTTCCATTGCCCTTAGTCCGGCAGGCGTTGCCGCCCAGCCAAGCCCAAGAAAATTAGCGATAAAGTTTGTAGTAATATGTTCATTTGCCCTGTGCTCCTGTGGAATATTCGGAAATAGAAAATGGATCAGAGGACGCATTTTTTTAGATGCCAGAGTGATAATTCCTGCTTCTGATGCGATTTCCATAATTCCTGTCCAGAAAGACATCACCCCTATCATAGTAATGCAAAGTGTCACAGCTTCTTTTGAAGAATCCAGCGCGGCATTTGTAATATCCGGCATCTTACCGTTAAAAGCTCCAAAGATAATTCCGGCAAGAATCATTCCTGCCCACAGGTAGTTGAGCATCCTTTATTCCCCCTTCAGATCCTTCCACATATATTCTTCCACAACCTCAAACGGCGCCGGTCCTACCGAAAGAACTGCCTCGTGAAACTCCTTATGTGAAAATTCTTCTCCTTTTTCCTTTACCCACTCTTTTTTCAGATTTAAGAATTCAACATATCCTATATAATATTTCAGGTAGTTGCCCGGTGAACCTATGATCAATTCATAAATTGTTTCTATTGTTTCTGTATCTTTAATACCATAATTCGTAAAAAATGCCACTGTATCCATTCGATCCCATCCTTCATAATGGATTCCCATATCTGCAAGTGCATACAGTCCCAGAATGATCGAGCTGTTTTTCTGCAGCAGTGTAGCCTGTTCTTTTGTCATCGGAGCCAGATAATAGCTGCACATCTCTGCATATGTCGCCCAGCCTTCTACATATCCGCCGAAGCTGAAAATATTCCTTAACGGATCCGGATCTGTTCCTGCGTAATATACAGTCTGATATAAATGGCCCGGATATCCTTCATGTGCCAGCGTGGTAAACAGTGTCAGGCTGTTGCTCATATGTGCCTGGTTGACATAGATAACATTCTCTTCTGTATTGTCTATTGCCGGAATCATATAGAATGCCGGACTTAAGTGCTCTTCCATCGCTTCTGGTACGTATTTGACCTGCAGCTCTGTTTCTGGTTCCGCCGGAAATGTATCAGTGATTTCCATTTTCAAATTACTTAAAATTGCTTCCGGATCCGTCTCTGTCATAGAAAATGTTTCCTGTGCCTCCTGTGCAGTAATTCCGAGTACAGATTCCATTGCTTCTAAGTCAGTTATAATCTGCCTTCTGGTCATATCTTCCATCTCAGGAATACTTTTATCAGAACCCGTGGATTCCTTTACAACCTGCTCATAATACTTTTTGCCTTCCGGAAGATAACAAAGTCCTTTTTCATTCTTTCCTGTTCCTTTTAATTTTTGAATTTCGGATACAAGCTTGCTGTATGAAGGGTATATATAGTTCTGTAATGCGAATGCATTTTTTTGTATATAGTCACTTTTTTCTTTCTCAGTCAACTCGTCTAATCCATTTATTCTATCTACAAATGTAGAAATCAAATAATTGCTGTCTCCCATGTCTAAAAAAGCATTACACTGCTCTATTACTGTATCTACCGCGTAGTCCGCCATGAATAATCCTTCTTCTGACTTTTTCTTCTCAAATGTAATCAGACTATCAAAATACTCCGGAGTTGTCTGCATTAAGTCTAAATAGGTTTTTACATCATTTTCATTATAGAACTGGTATTCTGACAATAATACTGGAAGCTGTGTCTGAATCCCACTGACCAGTCCTAATGGTTCTTCATACAAAAGGTATCCAATATCTGTCTCCAACATTTCTAAATAATATTCTACAATATCATATGTCAACTGATTTTGTACAGAAAGATCATCATAAGAAAATGCGGAGAGAGATTTTCGCATATTTTCTATGGACACATGAACAGCTTCTTCGTCCGCAACAAATGTTCCAAATGTAACCGGTGCATTTTCAATCCCATAATCCTCTGGATTCTTCAATGTATAATGAAGGCTCACTGTATTTGATGCCACTTCCTGTGCAAATATCATTTTTGTATATGTAAGAAACGCACTATCTGCATCTTGGGGCTGATTCTGCTGACAGCCGGATATTGTAAGTGAAAATACCAAAATGCAGGCAGCCAGTGCTCCTCCAAATCTTTTTTTGTCAAAAATTACTCTTTTTTTTCGGATTTTATATTTCGGGAAAATAGAAATGCCATAGAAACTCCCCTGATATATTTGTAATATCTTATGAAATCTTTCTTACTGATATTCTTAAATAACTGGAATTGCAGCTTTCTAAAAGACATATAAATGAAAAAAGCGCACAAACTATTAGGAGAATTTTGTATGCAGCTTTTTCTTTATATCGCGGACTTTATTGTTCCATTTATCGTTCTCGCAGTCGTTATCTATGGACTGCTCTCTAAAGTCCATGTCTACGACTGTTTTATAAAAGGAGCCAAAAGCGGATTTTTGACGGTTATCCGTCTTATGCCGACATTAATCGGACTTATGGCGGCCGTAGGAATCTTACGCGCCTCTGGATTTCTTGATTTTCTCGGTCATTTATTGGGACAATTTACCTCTTATATAGGATTCCCCGGCGAGCTTGTTCCTTTGACAATTGTTAAAATGTTTTCTTCCTCCGCCGCTACCGGACTTCTCCTGGACAGCTTCAAGGAATATGGTACTGATTCTAGATTAGGATTGATTGCTTCCATTTCTATGTGCTGTACAGAAACCATCTTTTATACAATGAGTGTCTACTTTATGACCGCGCACATAAAAAAGTCCCGCTATACTCTTACAGGCGCCATGATTGCTACATTTGCCGGTTTAGTCGCAAGTGTAATACTGGCCGACAAGATGCTCTGACCCTTCCGCCTCAGGATTGTATTGTTAAAAAGGTTGTGCTAAAATTATGTAAAGAAATGCTTATACTATAAAGGGGGTGTACTCATGGCTAGTGTAACATTTGCACACTTAAAAAAAATATATCCCAACGGATTTGTCTCTGTAAAAGATGTATCTCTCCATATTGACGATGGGGAATTTGTTATATTTCATGGCCCCAGCGGATGTGGAAAATCAACTATTCTGCGGATGATTGGTGGTTTAGAAGATATTACCTCAGGAGAAATTTATCTGGGGAAAGACTTTCTCAACGATATTCTGCCCCGAGACAGAAAATTGGCTATGGCATTTCAAAATTATGTACTTTACCGCCATCTAAACGTATACGATAATATAGCCTTAGGGTTGAGACTGCGGAACCTTCCCCGCAGCGTTGTAGATTCCCGTGTAAAAACCGCAGCTTCTTTTTTTGGCATTTCTCATATACTGAATAAGAAACTAAAGGCGGTCTCTGAATCAGACAAGCAGAAAGTAGCGCTTAGCAGAGCAATTGTCTGCCACCCTAAGGTTCTTCTTGTTGACGAAGATTTCGCACGTCAGAATGAAAGACGGCGTGCAGAAATGATTGCCGATATTAAAAAAATTAATGAAATGCTCGGTATTACAGTCCTGTATGTAACGAATGATTTCCAGGAAGCAGTTGACTTAAAAGAAAAAATCGTTTTTATGAAGGATGGCTGTATCACAGAAATACAGCCTAAAGGTAAAAATTTGACTTCTTAAATAAGCAGTATTAACAAAAAAGACAGCGCGAAAACAGCACTGTCTTTTCTAATAAGAACGTTTTTATTTTTATAGCAAAGCTTTATATATTTCTCTTTTTGATACACCCCTGTCTTTTGCCACACATTTCATTGCCTCTTTTTTGTCTTTCCCCATTGACAAATAGATCTGCATATGTTCCTCTATTCCCATCTCTTCCCATTTTTCGCGAGCTTCCTGCTTTAATTCCTCTGCACTTTTTCCTTCTATCACCAGAACACATTCTCCCTTTGGTTCATGCTCTGTATAAAATATAACTGCCTCCTCTAAAGTAGATCGCAATACAGCTTCATACTTTTTTGTCAGCTCCCGACATATAGTAATTTTTCTGTTTCCCAATGTTTCCTTTAATAATGCCAATGTCTTGCACAGTCTGTGCGGCGCTTCGTACAAAATAATCGTTCTTGTTTCCTCTGAGAGCTCTTCCAGTATGCGCTCCCTCTCTTTCTTATCCGGCGGCAGAAACGCCTCGAACGCAAATCTGCGTGTAGAAAGTCCTGAAACCGTCAGTGCTGTAACACAGGCTGCGGGGCCGGGCAGTGAGGTTACTGTAATTCCTGCTTCATAGCACATACGTACCAATTCTTCTCCCGGATCAGAGATACCTGGAGTGCCCGCATCTGTAATCAGTGCGATATTTTTTCCCTCTTGAAGCTTCTCAACCAGTTTCCGCCCCTTTTCATATTTATTATACTCATGGTAGCTGGTCATTGGCGTCTGTATTTCAAAATGATTTAATAATTTTATACTGTTTCGCGTATCTTCCGCCGCAATCAAATCTGCTTCTTTCAAAGTTCGGATTACACGAAATGTAATGTCCTCCAGATTTCCAATGGGCGTTGCACATAAAAATAATGTCCCTGACATAGAACTGCTCCTGTATGTTTTTTCCTATTGATACATCACAATTGGGGGCTCTATCCTAACTCTTGATTTTGCTCCTCTGACTCCCTCTATCAAAACCATTGTAGGTTCTTTATGAATATATGGATGTACAAATTGAATTCTTTTCGGCTCTATTTTGTACTGATTCATTTTCACCATAATTTCTGTCAGTCTGAACGGCCGGTGTATCATATAAAATCTGCCTTTATCCTGCATCAGCTTCATACTCTCCCGCAAAATATCGTCCAATGTGCACAATACTTCATGCCGCGCAATTGCTATAGCATCCCTCGGATTTTGTAAACCATGCTGATAAACCATATAAGGTGGATTTACTGTAATCACATCAAAAAAGGCAGGCTTAAAAATTTGTGCTGCCTCTTTGATATCTCCTGTCACAATTTTAATTTTATTTTCCAGATGGTTATGCTCCACACTGCGGCGTGCCATCTGTGCACTCTCCTCTTGTATTTCCAATCCGGTAAAGCACTTTCCCTTCGTCTTTGCCGACAGCAAAATCGGAATAATTCCCGTTCCTGTTCCCATATCTAATACAGTTTCATCCTCTTTTACTTTTACAAAGTCTGAAAGAAGCACTGCATCTACCCCAAAACAAAACCTCTCCGGATTCTGTATCAACTCCAGTCCGTTTAACTGCAAGTCGTCCAGCCTCTCTCCCGGCAGCAAATTATTTGTCATCTAATTTAGACGCTCCTTCATTCTTTTCCAATTCCGCAAGTTTTTTCATCTCTTCTTTCGAAATCTTGGATTTTTTTCTTCTAGGTTTAAATTTTAATTCCTCTGCCTTATATTCCCGAATTTCCTTCTCATCGTTTTCTAAATTGACAATTACTTTAACTTGTTTGCGTAAAACACTTAAAGAATGTACTGTACCTGTCAGTCCGTCCATTGTAGTTACATTATCTCCAACAGACGGCAACTGACTGTTGAGTTCCTCATAGGTCTCCTCTTCATTTGTCAGACAGCACATCAGCCTGCCGCACACTCCTGATATTTTAGTTGGATTCAAGGACAGATTCTGTTCTTTCGCCATTTTAATAGAGACTGCAGCAAACTCTGATAAATAGGTACTACAACATAAGGGACGTCCGCATATGCCAATCCCTCCACGGATCTTCGTTTCATCCCTCACACCAATCTGCCGCAATTCGATTCTCGTTCTGAAAACTGCCGCCAAATCCTTTACCAGTTCCCGAAAGTCAATTCTCCCGTCTGCAGTAAAATAAAACAAGACTTTATTGTTATCAAACGTATATTCTGCATCTATCAGCTTCATTTCGAGGCCATGCTTCCGTATCTTTTCCAGGCAAATTTGGAATGCTTCTTTTTCTTTTTCTTTGTTCTTGCTTACTGTCTTTTCATCCTGTTCCGTTGCAATCCGAATAACAGGCTTCAGCGGCTGAACTACTTCTTCATCCTTTACTTCCTTAGGTCCGCTGACCACTCTGCCGTACTCTACGCCTCGCGCTGTCTCCACAATCACGTGATCTCCCTGTTGGATCGTCAGTTTCCCCGGTGCAAAAAAATAAATTTTGCCAGCGGGCCTGAATCTTACGCCAATTACTTTTGTCATTCTTCCTAGTTCTCCTTTATCGTCAATAAAAGCAGCTCCATCGTCAATTCAAAATTCACATTCGCCTTCATTCTTGCTTTTGCTTTTTCCAATGCATCCAAAATGTTTTCGATTCCCTCATAGGAACTTTTGCTTGCACGTTCTTTGATAAACTTAAGCTGATCTGAAAACACAACCCTGTCTACATTCTTTGTTGCCTTGTAGATGAGTACATCTCTGTACCAGATTGCAATCACATCCAGATAATCATTAATTTCTAATTTATACGTCATGCATTTCTTCACAGCTTCCATCAGTTCACTGACATTCATCTCATTTATACCACGCAGCAAATGCACTGCTTCTTCTTTGATCTCATTAAAGTACTCTGATGTAGCAAGCATGATCGCCTTTCCCATATTTCCCTGGGCAAATGCTACACATACGTCTGCTTTATAGTCTGGTATTTCCATCTGTTCCATCAGGTACTTTTTGACAAGCTGATCTTTGATGTTTCTTAACTTCATCATTACACACCTGGACCGGATTGTCGGCAGTAATATTTCTGCATTTTCTGTAAGAAGCATAATTACTGCATACTGGGGAGGCTCCTCAATTGTCTTTAAAAGAGCATTCTGTGCCTGTACACTCATTAAGTCCGCATCTGGAATAATATAAATTTTGAATTTACTGCTATATGGCTTAATCACAATGTCATTGTTTACCTGCTCCCGAATGTCGTCTACGCTTATCGTATTAGGCTTTTCATGCGTTACCCGAATAATATCCGGCTGATTTCCACTAAGCGCTTGTCTGCATGACTGGCATTTCCCACATGCATCTCCATCTTCATCACGCTCCTGGCACTGTAAGCTCATAGCAAATAAGTTTGCCAGCATTTTTTTACCTGCTCCTCTTTCCCCATTTAAAATATATGCATGGGAAACAGCATCTGCCTTTACTGCGTTTCCAATATATTTAATAATATTTTTGTGACCTACTACGTCTTTAAAACCACTCATTTTATCACCTGCTGTTTCTTTCATATAAAATCATTTCGTATATAGCGTTTCTTTTATACACTCTATTTTACAACAATTTTCTTACAAAAATGTAAACTTCTTGATAAGTATACCATATTTTCATATGAAGATATAGCCCTAAACTCTGACAGCAGGTATTTTTAAAGCTTCTACAATCTTTTTATTATAAATGCTTCAATTTCACTCAAGCATTTTTCAAACTCTATATTTTGAAATCTGTTCTCAACTCCTATTTCTTTCAGCTTATCTTCCGAAAAATCTTTTTCATCTGCCAGAAATCTTCTGCACATTTCTGCATATTTAGGAGATTTCTGCAGACGTTCTCGTTTTATTGCCCGTTCAAGGCGCAGATCATCTCTTACTTCGATATAAATCGGAACCAAATTCTCCTCCCCAAAATAGTTACACATGTCTCTAAAAGATTCTAACGTTCCAATAACCAGATAACTGCTTTCTCCTAAATCAATTTGTCCGTCATCCGCAGTAAAGTACTTCCATATGCCACACTGTGTATTATATGACCTCAGTTCAATAATCTTATTTCTTTGCTTCATGCTGGCAAGTACAGCCTCATTAACAAAATAATAATCCTCTCCATCCTTTTCTCCAGAACGAATCGGACGAGTTGTATAAAGTATAATTGTCTTTAATTGCGGGCATTTCTTCCGCAGTTCTTTAAATATAGAATCTTTTCCTGAAGAACTTTTCCCCATAATATAAAAAATTTTATGCATCTATCCACACCTCTATTTTGCCATTTTTCTTAAGCCCTTGTATCTGAAATCCTAATTCTCGAAATTTGTATAAACTAAGCTGTACTTCCTTTGAAATTTGTTCACCCGGTACAATCAAAGGGACACCTGGAGGATAAATATAGGCATACTCCGCAGAAACATATCCTTCACTTATTTCCCATGCTATACTTTTTAAGTTCCCCGTATTCCTATCTCTTTTTGATATATCTATTTTTTTTCTTAATTCCGCACTCGTATATTTTCTGTCAAGCTTAGGAAGATAACTTTGTGTAATCTTCTTTCTACTATTTTTGCCTTCCTTCCACACTATATTTCGGTCTATTTCTAAAAGCGCACTATGAAGCCGCTGCATTCCTTCTGGAGTATCCGCTACAGAGGTCATTCCCAATACATAACTTCCTGCCGCCATTTCCATTTGTAAATGATATTTCTTCAATAAAATATTATATATATCCTTTCCCGTATATTCCGTATCCCTTGCAGAAATAACAATTTTAGAGAGATCATACTCTCTTGTCTGCTGTAGATTTAACTTTTTTAATTTTTGCAATTCCTTTCTTGTTTCTTTTAGTAACTGTACATAATCTTCAAAATATTCTGCTCCCTTTTCTTCTATTTTAGAAATGCACACATCAATAGACGCCATTAGAACATAGGAAGGACTGCTTGTCTGTAACATATCCAGATAATAACATACTCTCTGCCAATCAACAATACTGCCGTTTTTATGCAGAAGCGCTGTCTGTGTCAAAGAAGGCAATGTTTTATGAAGGCTATGTATAACAATATCAGCCCCCTTTTGATTTGCGTTTTCAGGAAAATATGGATGAAATCCAAAATGTGCCCCATGGGCCTCGTCCACAATCAAAGGAATCTTATATTGATGGACAACAGCGCTGATTTTAGCTACATCTGAAAGTACTCCGTCATAAGTCGGGGATGTAATAACTACTGCTCTTATATTTGGAATCTCCTGTAATATTTTTTGAACTGCCTCTGGATCTATCTCTCCATTTAAGTCTTTATCCGGATAAAATTCCGGATATATATATATAGGAATCAATTTATTTAAAACGACTGCATGATACACTGACTTATGACAATTCCGCGCTATCAGTATTTTATCTCCTTCTTCCGTAACTCCTAAAATCGCACTAAGTATGCCCGCTGTACTCCCATTAATCAGAACTGCTGTTTCCTGTGCATGATAAATCCTAGAAGCACGCTTTTGCAATTCTTTTAATATACCCTGCGGATGATGCAGATCGTCAAATCCCTCTATTTCCGTAATATCAATCTCATATGGCAATTCAACCTGAGAAAAACATAAATTCCTTTTATGTCCCGGCATATGAAAGCCATAATAATCCGACTCGCTGTACTCTTTTAATTTTTTATATAGCGATTTCATATTCTTTCTCCAAAATACTTTAAAGTTCATTAATATAGCAAAAAAGCGCAAGCCACAAATGGATTACGCTGTTTCTTCTTATGAGAGTGCGGGGATTCGAACCCCGGACAACTTGATTA
>ERZ857801.3032-NODE-3032-length-12695-cov-2.398734_pt1 | contig 12695 bp, 9 predicted proteins | sample MGYA00519762_ERZ857801 | MGnify/ENA primary metagenome ERZ857801 (study PRJEB31778, sample SAMEA3449368) | human gut metagenome | biome: human gut; feature: human-associated habitat; material: faeces | place: United Kingdom | collected 2010/2012 ...
ACGGCTGATATGGCTGTACAGAACGTTATCGGCGACTCGTTCCGCGGCGCTACCTGGGTTTCGATCCACAACGGCGGCGGCGTAGGCTGGGGCGAGGTAATCAACGGCGGCTTCGGTATGGTGATCGACGGATCAGAGGATTCCGCGCGTCATATCAAGGAGATGCTTCTCTGGGACGTGAACAACGGTATCGCACGCCGCAGCTGGGCCCGCAACGAGGGCGCGATGTTCGCTATCAAACGCGAGATGGAGCGTACTCCGGGCCTGAAGGTGACCCTTCCCAACCTGGCGGACGACACGCTGGTTCGCAAGGCTATCGACGAAGTGAAATAGATCGGTCGTTCTCTCCGTTCGGTTGCCGCCGGACGGAGAGAATGCTTTCGACTGGCTGAAGCGGAGGGGATTCCCTGTACGCCGGACGTCGAGAGCACCGAAAAACAATTCGACTTATTTTTGAGTATTAACCTTTAATAAGAAATACAACGATGATTCATCATATCAGCGCGGAGCATCTTACGGTCGATCGTGTCCGCGAAATTCTGGAAAACAATATCAAAATCGACTTGAGCGAAGATGCGAAAAAACGCATCGTGCGTTGTCGCGAATACCTGGATAACAAGATGGAAACCCAGAAAGAGCCCATCTACGGTATTACGACCGGCTTCGGTTCGCTCTGCAATATTTCGATCGACAAGGACCAGCTCTCGCAGTTGCAGAAGAACCTGGTGATGTCGCATGCCTGCGGTACGGGCGAGCGCGTTCCTGCCGAGATCGTGAAGCTGATGCTGCTGCTCAAGATCCAGTCCCTTTCGTACGGCAATTCGGGCGTGCAGCTCGAAACCGTACAGCGTCTGGTCGATTTCTTCAACAACGACGTGCTGCCGGTCGTGTTCCAGCAGGGATCGCTGGGCGCTTCGGGCGACCTGGCTCCGCTGGCCAACATGTGCCTGCCTCGGCGAAGTGGAGTACAAGGGTGCACGGCGTCCTTCGGACGAAGTCCTCAAGGAGTTCGGCTGGAAGCCTATTTCGCTGCAATCGAAGGAGGGCCTCGCCCTGCTGAACGGTACGCAGTTCATGTCGGCTTTCGGCGTATATTCGCTTATCAAGGCTCGTCGCTTGAGCGAGTGGGCCGACCTGATCGGCGCGATGTCGCTCGACGCATTCGACGGCCGCATCAACCCGTTCATCGACGAGGTGCATGAGATCCGCGCCCACAAAGGCCAGCTCACGACGGCCCGTAATTTCCGCCGCCTGCTCGAGGGCAGCGAGCTGATCGCCCGCCCGAAGAAGCATGTGCAGGATCCCTATTCGTTCCGCTGCATCCCGCAGGTACACGGTGCGTCGAAAGATACGATCGACTATGTCGGCAGCGTGCTCGAGACCGAGATTAACAGCCCGACGGACAACCCGACGATCTTCCCCGAGAAGGACATTATCGTTTCGGCCGGTAATTTCCACGGACAGCCGATCGCTCTGGCGATGGATTTCCTGGCTATTGCTGTTGCGGAGTTGGGCAACATCTCCGAGCGTCGTATTTACAAGCTGATTTCGGGTGCACGCGAGCTGCCCTCGTTCCTGGTGGCCAAGCCGGGTCTGAACAGCGGTTTCATGATTCCGCAGTATGCGGCCGCTTCGATCGTGAGCCAGAGCAAGGGTCTTTGCTGGCCCGCTTCGTGCGACTCGATTCCTTCGTCGCAGGGTCAGGAGGACCACGTCAGCATGGGTTCCAACGCTGCCACGAAGCTCTACCGTGTGGTGCTGAACACCGAGCGTGTGCTGGCTATCGAGCTGCTCAATGCGGCACAGGCCCTCGAGTTCCGCCGTCCGCTGCGTTCTTCGAAGCCCATCGAGGATCTGCTGGCAGCTTACCGTAAGCATGTGCCGTTCGTCGAGAACGATCAGGTGATGTACACGTTGATCGACGCTTCGGTGAAATTCCTTCAAACCGAGAAATTGTAATGTTACTCGTTAAGAACATAGCCAAGATCGTCGGTGTGGACGAGAGCGGCCGTCTTCGGGTCAAGGGCCGCGACATGAATGTGCTCGGCGAGATCGACAACGCCTGGCTGCTGGCCGACGGCGACCGTATCGCCGCATACGGCACGATGGACAAGATGCCGGAGATTACTCCCGACACGGAAGTCGTCGATGCGGAGGGGGGCATGCTTTTCCCTTCGTTCTGCGATTCGCATACCCATCTGGTTTATGCCGGAAGCCGCGAACAGGAGTTCCTCGACAAGATCAACGGCTTGAGCTACGAAGAGATCGCCAAGCGGGGCGGCGGCATTTTGAATTCCGCCGACCGCTTGCACGAAACTTCCGAGGACGAGCTTTACGAGCAGGCGATGGAACGTATCCGCGAGATCATCGCAATGGGTACGGGCTGCGTCGAGATCAAGAGCGGCTACGGTCTTACGACCGAGGATGAACTCAAGATGCTGCGGGTGATCCGCCGTATCCGCGAAACTTCGCCGATCACCGTCCGTGCCACTTTCCTCGGAGCTCATGCCGTAGGCCGGGCCTATAAAGGCCGCCAGCAGGAGTATGTGGACCTGATCTGTCGGGAGATGATCCCTGCCGTCGGCAGGGAGAAGCTTGCCGAGTTCGTCGATGTCTTCTGCGACCAGGGGTTCTTCACCGTCGAAGAGACGGAGCAGATCCTGCGTGCGGGTGCTGAGTACGGCCTCGTGCCGAAGATTCATGCCAACGAGCTGGCCGTTTCGGGCGGTGTGCAGGTCGGTGTCCGCAACAAGGCGCTGTCCGTCGATCATCTGGAGCGCATGGGGACCGAGGAGATTGAAGTGCTGCGTACGTCCGGTACGATGCCGACGATGCTGCCGGGTGCCGCTTTCTTCCTGGAGATGCCGTATCCTCCTGCACGGGCAATGATCGAGGGAGGTTTGAGCGTGGCTCTGGCTTCGGATTTCAACCCCGGTTCATCGCCTTCGGGCAGTATGAAGATGATCGTTTCGCTGGCCTGCATCAAGATGCGTATGACGCCGGCCGAGGCGATCAACGCCGCGACACTGAACGGTGCTTACGCCATGGGCTTGAGCAGCGAGTACGGTTCGATCACCGTAGGCAAGAAGGCGAACTTCTTCCTCACGACGAAGATTCCTTCGGTGGCATATCTGCCGTATGCCTATACCTCTCCGCTTATCCACCGGGTATTCCTCCGGGGGCAAGAGGTGAAGTAATTCGCCGATATATCGTTCGAAGCCGGGGCAGGGTATTCTGCTCCGGCTTTTTGTTCTTTTTACTTCATTCCTCGCTGATACCGGCCGGATTTCCGGTTGCACGGAAGAGGTCGTTATCTTACGTATGGATGAATACGTTTTCGGACAATTTCGGTGTATTTTTTGCAGGAAAGAAAAATATGATACGCTGTTTGTCGATTGCGACCGTGCTTACGGGCATGGCAATAACTTTAAATGCACAGAATATGAAACCATTGACTCCCGAAGAAGAGCGGGTGATCGTTCGAAAAGGAACCGAAGCGCCCTTTTCCGGTAAATATTACCTCCACGACGAAGACGGCACCTACCGCTGCCGCCGGTGCGGTGCTCCGTTGTACCGTTCGCAGGATAAATTCGATGCCGGCTGCGGCTGGCCCAGCTTCGACGATGAAATTCCGGGTGCCGTGCGCCGCGAACCGGATGCCGACGGACGCCGTACGGAGATTCTCTGCGCCAAGTGCGGAGCCCATTTGGGCCACGTCTTTACGGGCGAAGGATTTACCGCTAAAAATACGCGCCATTGCGTGAATTCCCTCTCCCTCGATTTCGTGCCGGTAGCCGTTCCGACCGTGCCGGTCACGGACCCGGCAGCGGCTTCTGCCGAAAAGCCTGAAAATACCTCGTCAGCCGAGCCGCCGAAATCGGTGCAAACCGAACGGGCTATTTTCGCCGGCGGTTGTTTCTGGGGCGTGGAGTATATGCTGGGTAAGGTGGACGGAGTGAAGAGCATTCGTTCGGGCTATATCGGCGGCCATACCGAGAATCCTACCTACGAGCAGGTGTGCAGCCATAAAACGGGTCATGCCGAGGCCGTCGAAGTCGAGTTCGATCCTTCGAAAGTCTCTTACGAAACTCTTGCCAGGCTCTTTTTCGAGATACACGATCCGACCCAGCTCGACGGACAGGGACCCGACTTGGGCGATCAGTATCGGTCGGAGATTTTCTATACTACCCCTGAGCAGAAGGAGGTTGCCGAACGGCTGATCCGTATCCTGAAGGAGAAGGGATATAGCGTGGTGACCGACGTAACTCCGGCTTCCCGCTTCTGGCCGGCTGAACAATACCACCAGAACTACTACAACCGTAAAGGTACGCAGCCGTACTGTCATCGTTACACCAAACGGTTTTGACGGACGGCGTTCGTGAATAGTCGGCAGGGTGGAGTTTCGCTGTGTCGGTCGGCGTTCGGGTACGGGAAGACAGGAACCGGGAATTGTTGTACTAATGCTGAAAATACGTTTTCTTTTTTAGCGGACGTTGCTCTGCGAGTAACGAATACCCCCTGCCGGAATCGGCAGGGGGTGTTTCTGTATGGTCCTAATCCGTCGGGGGCGGGTCCGGGCCGGCTGTTGTACTTCGGCGAACCTATGCCTGTTCCCGATGTTCGCTTTTTCCGATATTCGGGACGGATCGCCTTGTCGATAGCGGGTGGAACTCCGAACGGCTTATGCTTTCGGATGTGTGTCTTGCACCTCCTGTTTTTCTACATCGAACGGGTTGCTTTGCGTGACGGTCGTATGCCAGGGGATTCCGATCAGTGTCGATAGATCGACTTTGGCGGATTCGATGTAGCTGCTCAGGATCATATCGCGGGCGTCTGCGTTCTGGAACGGATAGAGTTCGAACGCCGGCAATACGGAAACGAAGTGTTCCATGATTTCTGCCTGGATGGATTCGTAACTCGGCCAGTTTTTGTTCGAGGAGAAGCAGTAGATCTGTACCGGAAGGCCGTTGGCTACTGGCGGCAGTGTCCGCACCATCAGCAGCAGTTCTTTGCTGACGAAAGGATGGTGTCGCAGATACATCGACATGTAGGCCCGGAACAGACCGAGATTCGTGTCGATAGTTCCGTTCACCAGCCCTTCTGGATTGTCCGTATTGGCGACTTTTCCATCGGCTGCCTGCTTCTGTTTTTCGGTTATGAATTGTGCCAGTTCTTTGTCGAAGGCTTTCATTTTCTCCAGAAATTCCGGCGTGCACGGTTTGATGTAATCGAGTTTCAGGGTATATTCGCGCATGATGCGCCGTCCGCCCGAGTCGGTCATGCCCCGCCAGTTGATGAACGAACCCGAAACCAGCGAATAGGGTGGGACGGTTACGATCGTGTTGTCGAAGTTCTGAACCTTCACGACATCCAGGGATATGTCGATAACGGTGCCGTTTATGTTGTTCTGCGGCATTTCGATCCAGTCGCCGATGCGCAGCATGTCGTCTTCGGAGATCATTACGCCTGCGACCAGTCCCAGAATAGTATCCTTGAACACCAGCATCAATACGGCTGTGAAAGCACCCAGTCCCGTAATCAGGTTGAGCGGCGATTTGTTGATCAGGATCGAAATGATAACGATCACGACGACGCAGTAGAAAACCACGCGGAATATCTGGATAAAGCCCTTCATCGGGCGGTTTTTCAGTTGCTTGTTCTTTTTCAGCTCATCTCCGACCGTGTTCAGTATGGCATTTACGGAGATAATCAGGGCGATGAAAAAATAGATCCAGGTGATCTTCTCGCTCAGGATGAACCAGGCGGAATCTTTGCTGAAAGCGAATGGCAGCAGGGCGGAAACCATCAGTGGCGGAATGATGGCCGTCAGCTTCCGAAATACGCCGTATTTGAACATCGATTCGAAGAATCCGACGCGTTTGCGTTTCAGAATCTTTTTCGCCAGATGCACCAATACGGCGTGGACGATTCCCGCGACGATGAATGCGATAATCACGATTACGATCAGAAACAGGAGTTCGTCCATTTTGTCGAGCATATGGGACGGAATGCCGATCCAGGCGAGGAATTTTTTGATTCCGAACAGGATGGTCAATGCAAAGTCGTTTGTATTCATAAACGGTTGGAAAAATCGAAGTTTGTCGTGTGTGGATTCGTCATTTCGAATCTTATCTTAATTATTATGCAATAATTATTCCTAACGAGGATCGGTCGGGCTATAAGTCGGAGTGTTCGGTTAAAAGATGAGAAATCTGCGGCTTAAAGATGTTTTGCTGCAGATAATAAAGGAGTATTTTGGTTTTTCTGATATTCATTGAAATTAAAAAGATCGCAGGGATTTTGAGTATTATAGTACGTGTATGTCTAATATTTGTTTTTTTCAAAAATAAATAGAATTTGATCGGATGATTTTTGTCTGTTTTGTTGTTTTTACTTTTCTATTTGTTGCTTTTTTCGGGGGGGGGAAATTGAGCTTGGATTTCCATGACCTTTTTTATAATTTAAATTTCGAAAAGGAGAAATTGCTTCTAAAGGATCTCTTCGAAGGTTGTTTAATTTTAAATTATTATTGTTATGAACTTGTTTTTACGTTTTTTGTTCATGGGAGCGGTTTGCCTGCTTCCTTTGGTCGGTTGTAGCGACGATGATACCGAGGGAACGGGGCCAGAGCCGACGTCTGACTTTCAATTCGAGACTTTGGAGCTGACGCAAGGTTCGTTCAAGGTGAAGACAAGAATATGACTTACTTTTTCGGAGTGCTCGAAAAGTCGGATTTCAGCCAGCTTGAAAATCTTGAGAGTTTGCAGGCAGCAAACATCGAAAATATAAAAGCCCTCGCGGAGGCTAATGGAGTCGGGGTCGAGGAGTTCTTGCTGGAGGCATTGCTTAAAGGAGAGCAGGAGTGGAAATATAATACGCTTGTTCCGGAGACCGATTATGTCTTTTACGCCTATGGATTATCGACCGAATTGGAGATTCTTACGACTGTCAATACTTATGAATTCAAGACATTGGTCGTCGAGCAAGTAGAGGTGAATTTCAAGATTACGGCTTCGGACGTGACGCCGACGTCGTTTACGCTGAATGTCGAGCCGGACCGAACGGATTGCGTATATTATTACGACATTCTTCTCCCTGCCGTATATATGGATTACTGTGGAGGTGATCCGGCAAATTTACCGGCTTTTGTCGAGAACTATCTTGCAGAGTGGAAAAAAACCGAGCAGTATGCGACTTACACGTTGCCGGAATTCATTGCTGAAGTGACTGTTAGCGGCAAAACTTCCGATTCCTCGTTTGAAAATCTTCTGCCGGAGGGAACTTATTATGCCTTCGCAGTCTGTGTGGCCAATGACGGAACCTGTATTTCGGAGGCTACGGTAGAAACTATTAGGACGAGCGAATCTCCTAAAAATTCTTATACGGTATCCTCCGAAGTCGTTACCGATGTCGCTTATTCGGCTGTAGTCACGGCAGAGCAGAGTGAGGCTTTTGCCGTTATGATGGAGCTTCAGGAGTATTTTGCCGACGCCAAATCGGATGCCGAAATCATTCAGACGATTTACGATGCTTATAACCAGAATATTTCCAAATATCTTTATGCGGATGTTGCGAATGTTTCGTTCGGAGGCCTTATTCCCAACGACAAATATTATCTTTTGATCTTTGCATGCAATCCGGACGGATCGCCGAAACTCGACGACAAGATAAATCTCAAGAAAGTCGAGGTCAATACGTCGCCGGCAGCGATGTCCTCGGTCCAATACGAACTTAGCGTATCGAGCATAACCAAGATCGATGCGATGGTTACGGTAAGGGCTGACGGTAATTATGAAAATGAAACATTCCTTTTCAATTATATCACGAAAGCCGAATACGACGCTATTTCGGGGGACAAGACTGCCGGTCTGAAGGCTCATATGGACGCATTTATCGATGCCAGAGTGAAAGATTGGAACGATTCTCATCCGAATTCGGGCGTGATGACGCGTAAAGAGTTCCTTTCTCGTGCTCTCATGAACGGCAAGGAGGATCTGTTTGTGCCGATAGAGATCGGCGGGCTTACTCCTGGTACTACGTATTATCTGTATGTTTTTGGACTCAAGGCCGACGGTACCTATACGACAGAGCCGGTTACGACCCAATTCACTACCGTTGCGGATCAGGTGACCCTGGCTTCCCTGGAGTTCATCGTAATGTCGTACGGCTATCCGGAGGAGAACCGGAATATGTATAGGGTTTGGACGTATGCGAATAATTCGAAAGAGCACTATTTTCAGTCGTTTGTCGGAGAGGACGAGTGGGCTGGCAAGACGGCTTCCGAAGTGAGGGAGCTGCTCAAAGCGTCCAGGTGGCCCAGTTCAAGCTCATACAAAGTGGACGCACAATTCGGACAGACTTGGTATGGCTATTCCGTCGCTTATGACGAGGCGGGAATTCCCACGAAAGTCTATAAACTTTGGCATACAAGCCCTGCGGATACCGGAGACGGTTTCGATAATATAACAGGAGGAACAATAACAGTGGACATCGAGGAGTTGTCCGAATAGTGATGTTTTTATGAGAACTAAAATCTTATTTTTGATGATGCTTGTTGCAGCCGGTCTTATGACCGGTTGCGGCAAGGATTCCGAGGAGACTCCTACAAAACCGGAAGATCCGGGTGATCCGATTCCTCCCGTGACGACGACTTACGAAATAGGGGATTATTACGAGAACGGCTTTGTAAAAGGAATCGTGATATATATTGATTCGGAGGGTAAGAGTGGAACTGTGGTTTCGCTCGATGAAACTGAAGCCATATGGTCTTACAAATACGAAGAACCGATGGCTTCTTTCCCACAGACGGGGCGATATAATACGGATTGTGTATATAATATGGAAGGATGGCGGGAGAATTATCCCGGGTTCCTGTGGTGCAGTGAAAAGGATGTTATGGGAGTTAAAAACTGGTATGTGCCGGATCAGAGAGAGTTAGGGCTTTTGTACGAGGCTTATTCCGGAGTGAGAGGAGGAGGCAGCCTGTCTGACGACGAAATAAGGAAGAACAAACAGCTGTTTAACGACACTCTCAAGGAGAAGGGCGGTGTCCCGTTGTCCGATGCAGTCTATTGGACTTCCGCCGAATGCTCGGCGCGGATGGCTTATGCGTTCGATATGGCATCCGGAGCCATGATCGAGATGCCTCAGGAACTGGATAAGGGGATGAAATACAAATTCCGGGCTATGGCTGATTTTAAATTTTAAATATTTTGGTATGAAAAAAATTATGTTATTTTTCGTCGCCTGTATTTCCTGTATTACTGTGGCATGCGATAGTGACGACGACGGTACGAAAGGAGATGATAATAAATTTCCGGCACCGGAAGTGACATTCAGCGCGATTACCGGTGTCTCTTTTACTGCCGGGTGGAATGCCTTGGAAACAGCGGATTCATACAGATACGAGGTTTCGTATGAGAAAGACGGCCAAGTCGTTGCTGTAGCTGCACAGAACACCGAGACGACGACTTTTTCTTTGGACGGGCTTCTGCCTGCTACGGATTATTCGGTCCGAGTGGTTGCAAAGGCCGAAGGAAAGACCATTTCGGATTGGTTTTCCGGAACTGTAAGGACTTTAGGAGGTGAAAGCGTAACATTTACCGTTACACCTTATGAGCGCTATATTGAGAATGCGTTTATTTATCCTTACGCCGAAGTGAAACCTTCCGATTCCGAGGTATATTATTGGGTAAGTGCTATTCCTTCCAATAGCGAACGAGATCCGAAGGAGTGGATGCAGGAGGATATCGATTATTATATGGAGTTGGGCAAAACTTGGGACGATCTTGTGGCGGATAAATTGATTTTGAAAGGTGATGCCGAAAGTGTTCCTTTTGCTTTTACCGGTTACGATCATTATTATTTTATTGTTGCGCCGGTTGGAAAAAATCTTTCCGAAATAGTCGTCAGTGGCGAGGTTTCTCGTAGTTATAGATTTTGGTACGAGGCTCGGGAAGTGCAGATGCTGCATGAATCGACTTACGAACAGTTTGCCGGAGAGTGGCTGTTGCAGACATCCGGTACTGTAAAGGAGGAGAATGGATCACTCGATGTACAGGAAGTGGGTGAAGAATTTCCGGTTACCATTTCTCCTGCTGATGATAAGAAATCGTTTTATCTCAAGGGATGGGGCGGGGATCGAAACAAATTCCGGGATTTTGCGATAAAAATGGATTTCGAACCGGCGGAAGACAATTATCATAAGATAGGTATATCTTTTCCTCAGGACATAGAGACGGAGGGGGATATTGTATGGAAGTATGTTTCCTGGTACAATTTTGTCGGAACTGTCGGTGACGAAAAAGTGTATACTTATTTGCCTTATGATGATAAAATGTATGAGAATATGCCTTCGTGGTCGAAAGGATTCATCGGTTTTATGGGAAATCTCAATAAGACTGTGATTAAGATTTGTCCGCTGTATTATATGGATGGGAACAATGAAGGTGCTTATATAATGTCTATGTGGCCGTATGGAATCAGTTCTACGGGAGATGTCGAGCAAGACAAACTGCTTAATAACAAATATGAAGATCCGGTTGGTCCTTATTATTTGATAAGAAAGGATGTGGCGGACGGTCTTGTGTTGCAACTGCCCGATACCGAAGAACCGGATGCCGACGTTGCCGGGCTGTTGAATGCACTGCAGAGTGTGCGGCAGGCGAATACTCCTCGTGAGGTGTTCAGTGTGAAACGTTGATAATGTCCGATAACTTTTCGGGATTTGAATTTGAGAGAGCGGTATCCGAATTAAGATATCGCTCTCTTTTTTGTTTTTATAAGATTTGTCGGTTTGTTGCCTTGTCAAGGGGGGGCCATACCTGATTTTTGCCTGCAAAGCGATCCGAATTGTTATTCGAAGTGCTTGGACGATCGGAGTATTGTTGCTTTAGTCTCAAACATAATTTTCACAGTTTTTAACGAGTCGCGGAATAAGTCATTAGAATTAATACAAGTCTTTTGTCCTATGATATAGGTTTTTGAAACTGTTTCAAACTCATATCGAATTTTATCATTGGGTACGAAAATATATTTGCCATTGGAATTTTATAGCTATCATGAAATCTTCTTGGTGCTTTTTTCGGGACTTGAATGCTCTTCACTTGTCGTTTTGCAATACCTGATTCTTTCTTCGAAGACCTTTGAAACCGGCAGATATATAATTATCGTATTGATTTTTGATTGTGTGCTTTGAATGTTTCAGTTAAGGAATGGCATTCGGAACATTTTGTTCCAGATAACGATCCGATCCCGTTTGAGCGATAACGTGTTTCCCTGCCTTATCCAGCTCTCGATATGTGCGAAGCGACGCAGATTTATGGTATCGAGGGATAAGTTGAGCGCTTTGCAACTCCTATTTGCTCCCCTTTTTGCTGCGTCCCGTTGTTTCGGATCGATAAACCGATGGATACGCATCTCTTTTCTTTCTCCATTTACTGTGAGTCGTAATGTGATAGGAACTTCACCATTACGATTTGTCTTTGTTTTACACAGGTAGAATAAAACGCTGAAAGAGGTCTTTCCATAATATATCTTTTTAGTTACGAACTTACTCTAAAAGTCTATGGCTGGTAAGATTCAAAGTACAGTAGCTGAATGCTTCGAGCACAAAATAGGGGGGGGGCTCTTCCTCTGATTATTAGCTGCTTTTGGAGAGCATTTCGAACCTTTTTTAGGATACAGAAAAAGAAAAAAGCCTTGTAAATATACTTTACAAGGCTTTGCAATCATTTGCTTCGATATTTTGCGGTATGGACGGGACTCGAACCCGCGACCCCCTGCGTGACAGGCAGGTATTCTAACCAGCTGAACTACCACACCGTGCTGAATTGCGAGTGCAAATGTACGACTTATTTTTTATTGTGCAAGGGATGTACGGGAAATTTGCGATAATTTTTCCGCTGTCGGTTCCGTACCGTATGAGTCGGGCCGAAAGAACCGTCCGTGTGCAGGAACGGTCGGGCGGTGGCCGGGCAGCAGGGAAACGGGGACGCGACCCTGTGTCCGGCCGGATTGAGGCCGTTCCTCCTGCCGACGGCCGCGCTTTCTCGCCGGGGCTGAGGGAAAATGTACGGTTTTTGATGGATTGCTACGAAAATAGTGCATTTGAACATGAAACGGATGAGAAAGTATCTATTGATTCCGCTGTCGGCGGCGATGGTCGCCTGCGGACAGCATGTATGGTATGACCTTTCCGGTTATTCGGATACGGCGATATATTACGGCGGTGATATCGTCACGGTCGATGACGGACGGCCCGAGGCGGAGGCCGTACTGAACGGTCTGAGGCTGTCGTGGCTGGTGCCTGCCGACGGCAACGGAATGGCCGTGGCCGGATTTACGGTGACCTATACGGGAAGAGGAGTCGGCAAGTTCGCCGACCGCGAGGAGGTCTCCGAGGAGCTCTCCTTCAGCAATTACGCAGAAGCGGGCGACCGGGTGCTGTACACGGTAGAGGGGCGCTACAATACGGAATATGAGCTCCTTGTGTCGGCGGTGGACCGGTTCGGAAATGTTTCCAATGCAGTCGCCATCGCTTGTACGACAGGAGACTATGCGAATGAAAAGCCGCGGATAACGGAGCGGTTCGGAAATATCAAGATAGCCGAGGCGGGTGCGGCCTCCTCCGTGCGGTTCGTGTTGTCGGACTATTTTAGCGACCCCAACCTGGCCGACGGCGATGTGCTCGCTTA
>ERZ857801.3033-NODE-3033-length-12690-cov-3.421686_pt1 | contig 12690 bp, 13 predicted proteins | sample MGYA00519762_ERZ857801 | MGnify/ENA primary metagenome ERZ857801 (study PRJEB31778, sample SAMEA3449368) | human gut metagenome | biome: human gut; feature: human-associated habitat; material: faeces | place: United Kingdom | collected 2010/2012 ...
TCATAATTTAACAGAACTTATATTAATAATGGATCAAATCATGAAAGATTTAAATATCCCTGAATATGATGAAAGATATCATCATGTGATCATAAAAAATCAATTACTTGATGTTGAATTGGATTATCAGGAATTAAAACAAGATAATTTTGAAAAGTATTTAAATCGTTCATTAATGTATCCTAAAAAGAGTAAAGATATTTTTATGGTGAAAGTGATGTATAGGCAGAACAATACATGGCAAGGAAAAATCACATGGCTTAGAACAAATAGAGTTAGATTTTTTAGGAGTGAGTTAGAATTAACAAATCTCATATATTCTGTGATTGATAAATATCATAAATAAAAGAGTTTATATTCTTATTTATAACAAGCAAGGACACTATTTTTCAATACCATTACTATAAGTTTGATTTATGTATATAAAAAGATTATCGTTTTAGATGGTTATAATCTATGAAATAGAGATAAAATAAGGTATTGTATCTTTGATAATTCAATATAAAAATGTTTATAATATATAGATAAGGGATAAAAATCTGAATTTGTTATAATGAAAGAAAAACCTCTATAGTTATAATTGTTTATAACTATAGAGGCTGTTTAATTAAATTTGAGTATTTGTTAAATCATCGTCCGTAATATATTTTAATTCTTTCATTTTTTGAATTAATTGTTTAGCTAACAATTCATGAAATTCAGTGTTTCCATCAACTAGATTGTCTTGAAGAAGACTACGAGGAATATATCCTTTATCTAGATCGCTTTGATCTTGTTTTGTTGGCGTGATATCAGCATCCTGTAAACCATTTTCTAAAAGATAATCTCTAAAATTAAGAAAATGCTCTTCATGTTCTTCTTCTAATACACTATTCATATCATTCACAATCTGAAATGTTCTTTTTGATGTTAAAGAAACAACGATATATTTCTTGATGCCTAATTGATTAAGTATAGCACGTTGATATGTGATTGTTCTGAAGATACTACCTGATTCATAGGGGTCATATGTTCCAGTAAAGATAATAGCAATTCCATTTTTATCAAAAGTTGGAAAATCAGCATTAATACGAGTATATTCATCAAGTGTTACGGATTTACCAGCTTCATCTCTAGTGAATGTGTGTACTTCTTTTTCAGAATCATATTTCAATATACCACTGATATCAGCAATTTCGACATTAGAAAAGTTACTGCCTTTATTTTTTAAAACATCTAATTCTTCATGATCTTCATTATATAACGTTAATTCTACAGGATCAGTTTGTGCAGGAATTGTAATATCATAAGCATATATTTTTGTTCTGCCTAATCTAATCGCTATATCTATTGTTTGATCCTGTGAACCCCCAAATGTCTCTATTGATAAGTTTGTTAATTCAGAAAGAACAGTTGGATATGCATGAGATCCTAGTGTTAAACTATCACCTATACAATAAAGTGTTTGAGTATTTGAGGATTTTGTAGAAGATGTAGGATAATCTTCTTGCAGATTCTGGTACTTTTGACTATCTTTACGTGTAATGAGAGTATTATATCCTATAAGCGTTAAAATAATACATACAAGTAGGATAACGATTAAAGGAAAGGATATCTTTTTCATCAGTAGTAATAATGATATGAACCAGAACCAGAATCAGCTTTTGTTAAGACGCTACCAATAACATTAACATTACTACGTTTAAGTAAATCTACACATTGAGCAGCATCTTTACGTTTTGTATCTTTAGCAGAAACAACAAAAATTGTTCCATCAACAGCATTTCCTACTGGTATTGCATCTGAAATAGAACCAATAGGTGCACAGTCAATAATGATAAAATCAAAATTTTGTTTTAAAACTTTCATATATTCTTTAAAAGTGTCTGAACTTAATAACTCAGAAGGATTAGGAACATGAATACCAGCTGTTAGTACATAGAGTAATCCAGAAAAAGATTGGTCATTAATTGTTTGGAAATATTCATCATTAAAACGATGTGTTTTTCCAAATTCAATAAGGGCATCAGTAAGACCATGTGAATTGGATAATCTCATATATTTATGTAACATTGTTTTTCTCAAATCACAATCAATAATAAGAACTTTTTTATACTTTGTCGCAAATATATATGCTAAATTCATTGATGTTGTAGATTTGGCTTCTCCTGGTTGAGAAGACGTAATTGCAACTGATTTAATAGGATTATCAACATTTGAGAATTCAATGTTTGTACGAATATGTCTAAAAATTTCTGTATAATCAAATTGTGATTGTTTTTTTGATTTTTCTAAAATATTTAAAGTTTTACGATATTTTTTCTTTTGAGCCATAAATTATCTCCTTTTGAATAACTTTTTGAAAAATGATTGGTTGACTTGAATCATTTCCACGCTTTCATTTTGTAATATGTGTAATGGGTTATCATACATTAACGTTTTCAATGTTTGATAATCATATTTTTTTGAAAGTAATTGATGAATTTCCTGTAAACAAGGAATACGATGACCTTGACTACGATGAGTATCCGTCGCAATAATATGAATCAAACCATTATTCAATAATTGATAAGCATTATTTTTAACAGTTTTTCCATGTACACCTAATAGACTTGATGCATTGACTTGAATCACATAACCACTATCAATCCACTGTTCAATTCTTTGTAAATCAATACCATGAGGGAAATATCTTTCAGCATGAGCTATAATTGGTGTATAACCCTTGATATCAATCTCATAAAGATAATCTTCAACTTCATATTCTTTTCCAATTTCTTTTCTAACATCAAATTCAACGAGAAGGTATGATGTATTTTCAATAGGTATAAACAGTTGTTGATTTATTGAATTGATATAATCATGATTTAAGAATAATTCACAACCTTCATAAACTTCGATATTTTCATTTTGAGCTAAGGCTTTGAGCTTAGCTATTCTTTCTTTAAAATGTTGGATGTCTGTTTCATTATGCGTACCAGGTACAACATGAGGTGTTGCTACTATTGTACAGATGTTATTCTCTTTAGCCATTTGTAAGGCTTTTATTGCTTCATCTTGTGTTGGAATACCATCGTCAATACCCCAGGCATAATGACCATGAATATCAATAAATTGCATTTTAGTTATCAAAATAAGGAATAGAACCTAAACAAGGAATATCTAAGTATTTTTCAGCTTCTTCCCTATTATGAATATGAGTATCAAGCATAAATTTAATAAAAAGATATCCAACACTTAAGAAAGCACCAATAAGTGCACCAATAACTAAATTCATTTTTAAATTAGGAGATACAGGTGTATCTGCGATCTGTGCCTGATCAATCGTTGAAATATTGTTAATATTTAATATTTCCTTAGCTTCTTTTTTAAAAGTTGCAACTAATTCATCTACAATATTTTTACTTAATTCTGGGTCAGTTGTAGTAGCTGAAATACTAATAATTTGTGTATTAGTTTGGTTAGAAATAGTGACACTATTACTTACTTCAGCAGTAGTCATACCTAAACTTTCAGCAACCTGACTTTGAATATTATTACCTTTTAACATTTCAATGTAGTTATTGACCATCAAATTGTTAGCATTGATTTGTGTGTAGTCAACCATACCTTCAGTGACTTCAGGTTTTGGATAGATACTGGCAACTGATTGATATTTTCTGTCAATAAAAAAGACTGTCAAAACTCCAGCAACAATCGTCGTAACTAAAGTACTAATAATAATGAGTTTGTATTGCGCTTTTAGTAATGCAAATAATTCCCCTAAGTTAATTTCAATTTCATCTTCATTTTTCATCATTTCTTGTTCAGTCATAGAGACCTCCTTATTTGTTGTTAAAAAATTAGAAATATGTGTCATTTATCACAAAATTCTTGATTTATTGTCATATAAATGTTATTTTATGACTAGTCATGGATTTTGTGTGACCAATTATATTTCAATATGTATTATGCTTGATTCATAAAAAAAAATCAAGTGATTATCAAATGTTTTCAACATATTGTAAAAATTGGTGAAAAAACATAAGTCCTGACACAAAAATGGAAGGAAAGGGATGATTATGGAGCGTATAGGGGATAAATATCAACTACTTGTTCGTAGAATTATTCTGATAGTGGTAGATATTATGAGTGTATTGTTAAGCTACTATGGGTCAATGATGTTATATGACTATAATATGATGTCATGGACATTTGTGTATGAAACAATGCCAATAGCAGTATTGTTGATGCTTATCAGTCTTGGCATATTTACTTTTATGAAACTATATAGTAGTCTATGGCAATTTGCATCAATCAATGAACTTATGAATATTGTCATTTCTACACTATTCAGTACGTGTGCTTTGATAGTTATCAATATGATAACAAATGCTCATTTACCAGTCAGTGTTATATGTGGTTATTTTATGATGAGCACATTATTGGTGGGAGGAACACGTTTTAGTTATCGCTTTTTAAGATTGTATGCCAGTCGCCATGATTTATTTGGAAGAACTGACTTACAAAATAAACGAGTTATGGTCGTTGGAGCCGGTTCAGCTGGCGAAAAAATATTAAGAGAAACATTGAATACAAAAAATTTGCATAAAACAATTGTTTGTTTTATTGATGATGATCCTCATAAAATAGGAAGAAGAATACATGGTGTTCCTATTGTTGGGGATAGAAATACTATTTTGGATCATGTTTCAAAATATAAAATTGATGAAATATATATTGCTTTACCTTCAATTGATAAAAAAGAAGTAGCAAAGATATTAAATATTTGTAAGGAAACAAAATGTAAATTAAAAAGATTACCTGGTATCTATCAGTTTATTAATGATGAAATTATCTTGAATTAAAAGATGTGGAAGTACAGGATTTACTTGGTAGAGATCCAATCAAAGTTAATCTAGATGAAATTATGTCTTATGTTACAAATCGTGTTATTATGATTACAGGTGGAGGCGGATCTATTGGTAGTGAGCTATGCAGACAAATTGCAAAAAGATCACCTAAACAATTGATTATTGTCGATATCTATGAAAATAATGCATATGATATTCAATTGGAGTTAAAACGTAAATATCCAAAATTAGATTTACAAACTATGATAGCATCAGTACGAGATGTTGGTAAAATGAATGATTTATTTGAAACATATCATCCTGATATTGTCTATCATGCAGCAGCACATAAACATGTTTCATTAATGGATTGACCGGAAGATGCACCACATGAAGCTATAAAAAACAATGTTTTTGGAACATTGAATGTAGTGAAAGCTTGTGATCAGTATCATGTTAAGAAATTTATTTTGATTTCAACAGATAAAGCTGTAAATCCAACAAATATTATGGGAGCATCAAAACGTATTTGTGAAATGATTGTTCAAGCTTATGATCAATTATCAAAAACAGAATATGTTGCTGTTCGATTTGGAAATGTTTTAGGATCTAATGGTTCTGTTATCCCATTATTTAAAAAACAGATACAAAATGGTGGACCAGTGACAGTCACACATCCTGATATTATCAGATATTTTATGACAATTCCTGAAGCTGTGTCCCTTGTCTTACAGGCTGGTGCATATGCAAAAGGTGGAGAAATCTTTGTCTTAGATATGGGAAAACCTGTGAAAATAGTTGATATGGCAAGAAATTTAATTCAGTTATCTGGATATGAACCTGATGTGGATATCAAAATTCAATTTACGGGAGTCCGAGATATAATAGGGACAACCAGAGAAAACTCCAGTATTTATGCGGCATGTGTGGCTTAAGCGTTTTATGATAATTCGATTTTTCATTGCTGCAGCAGGGTCACATTATAGCGGTTCATAGATATTGGATGGCTCTTTGGATGCTCAGTTTGACCCAATCACAGAGCAATAAAAAAATCGAAAAGGAGAAAACTTGAGCCTGTTAGTCTGAAAAGAATGACAGGCTAAGGGACGTTAGTTGCAGATATGAACAATGAAAAACTAAAAAATTAAAATCCCCCAGAGTGTGTATGTGTGTGTGTGTGGGGGGTAAAGCGAGGTATGAAAAATGAAGCAGAAGCGGATCGCTGAGTGCAAATGCAATTCCCTAGCCCCTTATAGTGGGAAAGAAGCAAACGGAAAAATTGAATATGGCAAGAATCTGATGAAACATCGGAAAATCTATCTGGCAGTTTCTATAGGCTGTCTGCTTATGGCTGCTATCTATTATCAAATAGCATCACATTTCTTAATTAATCGAAATCCATTTTTTTATTGTGCTTTGCCTGCCCTGATAATTGGGTTATGTGCCGGGCATAGATTGTTTCTTAGTAGTATTGAATGTAATATACAAAGTTCTGTGAAGGACTGCGTATTTTCTTATAAAAAGTCTTTGTTCGTTGGTAAGTCAGAGGATTGTAGCAGTTAGTTGAAAACGAACGTAATGGGATCTGAAAAATGAGTAAAGGGGAAAGAAAGTATGTATAGAAAAGATTCTACAGGATGGATAAAACATGTGGATTTTATCATCTTGGACTTAATCTGCTTGCAGGTGGCGTTCGTTTTGGCGTATGCGTTAAGCGGATATGGAGCTAATCCATACCAGCTAATTCTTTACAGAAATATGGCTGTCTTTATGGAAGTAGCAGATTTGGTAGTACTGTTTGCGATGGGAACATTGAAAAACGTTTTGAAAAGAGGCTACTATAAAGATTTTGTTGTAACAGCACAGCATGGAATAATTCTCGGAGCATGTTTATTGCTTTATCTGTTTATGCTTCAGGAAGGACAACAATATTCCAGACTGGCATTGGTACTGAATATCGTTATCTATATTCTACTTACTTATCTGGTACGAGAGCTGTGGAAACATTTGCTTAGAAAGAAAATGGAAGATGGTGAAAATCGTTCCTTACTTCTTGTTGTTTCAGCAGATGTAGTGAGTTCAGTAGTAGAGAGCATGAAAGAGCATAATTATGCCCGGTATAAGATTGCTGGAATTGCTGTCATAGATAAAGAAATGACAGGAAAGTATATTGATGGTGTGAAAGTAGTTGCAAATATGGAAAATGCTGCTGAATATGTCTGCAAGGAATGGATTGATGAAGTTCTGATTGTGACATCCGGTGTAGTTCCATATCCAAAAGAACTGATCGAGCAGTTTACAGAAACCGGAGTAACCGTTCATCTGAATCTTGCAAAGGTACAAAGCGTGCCGGGGAAAAAACAGTTTGTAGAAAAAGTTGGAGATTATACAGTACTGACTACCAGTATTAACTATGCATCTACAAGAGATCTGATGCTGAAACGATTGATGGATATTGCCGGAGGTTTGGTAGGATGCCTGATTACTGGAATCTTGTTTATATTTGTTGCTCCAGCAATTTACATAGCATCACCGGGACCGATTTTCTTTGCACAGGAACGTGTAGGAAAGAATGGAAAGAGATTCAAAATGTATAAGTTCCGAAGCATGTATATGGATGCAGAAGAACGTAAGGCTGAACTTATGAAAGATAACAAGCTGGGTGATGAAAAGATGTTCAAATTGGATTTTGACCCACGAGTTATTGGAAATAAGATTCTTCCAGATGGAACACATAAGACTGGTATTGGGGATTTTATTAGAAGAACAAGCATTGACGAATTTCCGCAGTTTTTTAACGTGTTGAAAGGAGTCGGCGGTATAATAGAGCCAACCGAGAAAAAGCTTGATTTTACAGGGTTTTCGTTGGCTTAGCTAGGTTCCTTAGTATGATTCTTATGATTTTTCATTAAAGGAAACCAATCGCATTTCCAGCGGGAATATATATAATAAAGTGGTTTCCTGGATGCTTATTTGACCCAATCATAAATAAGTAAATGAGAATCATAAATAATAGGAGGTAATGGCTGAGCCTGCGGATGTCCCTCGAAAGACGTTCACAGGTTATCTGTCGTTGGAGAAAAATATAAGAAATAAATGAGAAAAAAGAGATAAGAAAGTAGCCCTCGATTTTGTCGGGGGGGGGTACAGTGAGGAAAATGTGAAATGTTAAAAACATCAAAACGAACGTACATGGCAGATGCCCCAATATATATTACTGGGAATGAAAAGATACATAGGAAAATTGAATATCGAAACTCTTATATCGCATATCTAAATATTCAAAATGTGATTCCCATGTGTTGCTTACTTGTGTTTGGGGTATGGCTATGGACGGAATTACATATCTCAACAAATCTTAACATATTCTGGATTAATGCTCTTCTTTGTGTAGCAATAATCCTATCTAGTTTTAAATCACTCAAATTTGAAGGCAATCTCTACAGTTGTGGGGACGATTGTAGATTAACAGATAGATTACAAAAAAATGGAAGGGGAAAGAAAAAAATCTATGTATAGAAAAGATTCTGAAGGATGGTTAAAACACGCAGACTTTATAGTCTTAGATATGATCTGTTTGCAATTAGCGTATATTTTGGCATATGCAATTAGCGGATATGGATTTAATCCATATGAAACAATTATTTATCGCAATATGGCAGTTTTCCTTGAACTGGCAGATCTGGTTATGATTTTTGCATATGGCACCATGAAAAGCGTGTTAAAGAGAGGATACTATCGTAATTTTGTAGTTACGTTAAATCATGCGATTATGGTAGGTGCCTTAGCGGTTTTATATTTATTCCTGCTTCAGGAAGGGCAGGACTTTTCAAGATTAACATTGATGCTGACAATAATAATTTATTTAGTAATGACGTATATTGTCAGAGAACTTTGGAAAAAACTTCTGCGAAAACAGATGAAGGATGGCGGAGAACGTAAACTACTGATTGTAACATCAGAAGATGTGGCTGAACAAGTAGTGTTAAGTATGCAGGAAAACAATTATGCCAGATTCTCATTGGCTGGTGTAGCTGTAATTGATGCGGACTGGACTGGAAGAGAAATTCATGGAGTTCCGGTAGTTGCCAACGAAGAGACTGCAGCAATGTATGTATGTCAGGAATGGATTGACGAAGTTCTGGTTGTTGTTTCAGAAGTTCTTCCGTATCCGGCAGAGTTAATTGAGCAGTTATCAGAGACAGGAGTAACTATTCATCTTAATCTTGCAAAGATTACAAGTGTGCCAGGGAAAAAACAGTTTGTGGAAAAGGTTGGTGATTACACAGTCCTTACGACAAGTATCAATTATGCATCAACCAGACAGTTAATGTTAAAACGCTTAATGGATATTGCTGGTGGATTAGTTGGGTGTATTTTTACCGGAATCATTTGTATTTTTGTCGGACCGGCAATTTATATTGCATCACCGGGACCAATCTTCTTTGCTCAGGAACGAGTAGGAAAGAATGGAAAGAAATTTAAAATGTACAAGTTCCGCAGTATGTATATGGATGCAGAAGAACGTAAGGCAGAGCTTATGAAAGATAACAAACTTGGAGATGGAAAGATGTTTAAACTGGACTTTGATCCTCGTGTTATCGGAAATAAGATACTTCCAGATGGGACACATAAGACAGGAATCGGTGATTTTATCAGACGAACAAGTTTAGATGAATTTCCGCAATTCTTTAACGTATTACGTGGCGATATGTCGATTATAGGTACTCGCCCACCCTTGATTTCAGAAACGAATCTGTATGAGCTTCACCATCGTGCAAGGCTGGCAATTAAGCCGGGAATCACTGGCATGTGGCAGGTAAGCGGACGAAGTGATATTACCGATTTTGAAGAAGTAGTTCGTCTTGATAAAGAGTATATCACAAACTGGAACATTGGGCTAGATATAAAAATATTATTTAAAACAGTGATGGTGGTTTTTAGAAAAGATGGTTCTATGTAATTAAATATCAATCAGCGGTTTGGTTTCTGCAAATAGAAATCAAACCGCAAGAAAGAATGTTAGATAAGTTATAAATATAAAACAAATTAAACAATGGTATTAAAAAGAAAAGTATCATCCTGCCGGATGTGATTATAGATACAAAAATACTTTTTAAGGGAAATATCAATAATTGAAGGAGTAAATTATGAAAAAATTTGATTATTTAGTAGTGGGTTCTGGTCTTTATGGAGCAATTTTCGCTCATGAAGCCAAAGCACATGGGAAATCTGTTTTAGTTGTGGATAAACGTCCTAATATTGCGGGCAACATTTACACCGAAAAAATCGAGGACATCAATGTCCATAAGTATGGTGCACATATTTTTCATACTAACAATAAAAAAGTATGGAATTATATTACACAGTTTGCAGAATTTAATCGTTTTACAAATTCTCCGGTTGCTAATTATAAAGGTGAACTTTATTCTCTTCCGTTTAATATGTACACATTCAACAAGATGTGGGGAGTTGTAACACCTGAAGAAGCAACTGAAAAAATTGAAGAGCAGCGTAGGGAAATCACTGGCAATCCACAGAATTTGGAAGAGCAAGCTATTTCTCTTGTAGGACGTGATATTTATGAAAAACTTATAAAGGGTTACACCGAAAAACAATGGGGACGTGATTGTAAAGATTTACCGGCTTTCATTATTAAGCGATTACCAGTACGTCTGACCTTTGACAATAACTATTTTAATGCTTTATATCAAGGCATTCCTATAGGTGGTTACACAAAAATGATTGCTAATTTGCTGGATGGTATTGAGGTTCGTTTGGATACTGATTATCTTGAACATAAATCGGAGCTAGATGCTATGGCTGATAAAATTGTATATACTGGACCAATTGACGCTTATTTTGGTTATAAGCTTGGACCATTGGAATATCGTTCTGTTCGTTTTGAAACGGAAACTCTGGATAAGTCAAATTTCCAGGGAAATGCTGCGGTTAATTATACAGATTCTGAGACACCGTGGACTCGTATCATTGAACATAAATGGTTCGAGTTTGGCAAAGATGAGAATGGAAATGATCTTCCTAAGACTATCATCAGTCGTGAGTATAGTAGTGAATGGAAACCAGGCGACGAGCCGTATTATCCAGTTAACGATGCCAAGAATGGATTATTGTATAGCGAATATAAGAAATTAGCAGAAGCAGAGGATAAAGTAATTTTTGGTGGTCGTCTTGGTGAGTACAAATATTATGATATGGATCAAGTTATTGCAGCTGTGTTGGATAAGTGTGAGAAAGAATTGGGAGAGTAAATATGGCAAAGAAGAAAATTTTAATGGTTTGTGAGGCTTTTGGAGGAGGCGTATTTACTTACGTATCGCAACTTTGTAATGATATGGCGGATGAATTTGATGTATATTTGGCGTATTCACTTAGACCTCAGACGCCTAAGAACTACAAAGACTTTCTGAATAAGAAAGTGCATTTAATTGAGATGAAAAATGTTGGTGTTAATGGACTAATTAATTTAAAAAGCGATATTGCAGCAATTAAAGAACTTCGTCAGATTGAAAAAAAAGTAAAGCCGGATGTAATTCATCTGCATTCTTCGGTTGCAGGTGGTTTAGGTCGACTTGCATATAAGGGAAAGAATAATACGGTTGTCTATACGCCACACGGTTATGCTCATATTCTTATGGGGCCGGGGAAGAAGAGCAAGGTATATAAATTTGCCGAAAAAGTTCTTGGAAACAGAGCATTAACACTTACCTGCTGTGAAAGTGAAGATGAAGAAGCAAAGAAATTTTCGAAGAGAACTGCTTATGTTGAAACTGGTGTGAATCTTGCAGATCTTTCTGCCTCTCTTGATGGAATTAAGCCTGTCAAAAATGATAAGTTTACAGTATTTACACTTGGTAGGGCGTGCGTTCAGAAGCAACCACAGCTTTTTAATAGGATTGCAGAATTGGTGCCAGATGCAAGATTTATTTGGATTGGTAATGGTGAACTTGAAAACGAATTGACTGCTCCTAATATTGAAGTGACTGGTTGGAAACCTCGTAAGGAAGCTTTAGCTATGGCAAAAGGTGCTGATGCATTTGTACTATGCAGTCTTGGGGAAGCTATTGCAATGAGCCTTATTGAAAATATGTACATTAAGAAATTAATTCTTGTTAGTAACACAATGGGAAATAAAAGTGTTATTCACGATGGTATCAATGGATATGTATGTGATAAGGCAGAGCAGTATGCTGAACATATAAAAGCAGCTATGAAGAAGTTCCCTAAAGAACTTCCAGAGAGAGCATATCAAGATGTGCTTGAAATTTATAACACAGAGGCAATGAAGAGAAAGTATATTAGATTATATACAGATATTATTGAAGGAAAATATTAATGGAAGAAAAAAAACATGAATTGGTGTCAGTTATAGTGCCAATATATAAGGTTGAAGATGATTTGCTTGATTGTGTAACAAGTATTCAAAATCAAACACATACTAATTTGGAAATTATTCTTGTAGATGATGGATCTCCAGATAAATGCGGAGAGATGTGTGATGTATTGGCTAAAGATGATGATAGAATTATAGTGATTCATCAAGAAAATGGTGGCTTATCGAGTGCACGTAATGCTGGAATGCAGGTAATGAAGGGTGACTACATTACATTTGTAGATAGCGATGATGTGCTTGAAAAAAAATTTGTGGAAAACTTGTTAAAATTGCTGCACAAGTATCAAGCGGAAGTTGCGGTGTGTCAGAATTCTGTTTTTACGAAAACGAGAGGTGTTGTGCATTTACATAGTCAAGATTGCATTAAAGAAAAGTGCTATGATTTTTCAGATGCAATTAAAAGTATGTTATATCAAAAGGAGTTTGATGTTGCAGCATGGGGAAAGTTGTATCGTTTAGATACAC
>ERZ857801.3037-NODE-3037-length-12671-cov-2.846623_pt1 | contig 12671 bp, 8 predicted proteins | sample MGYA00519762_ERZ857801 | MGnify/ENA primary metagenome ERZ857801 (study PRJEB31778, sample SAMEA3449368) | human gut metagenome | biome: human gut; feature: human-associated habitat; material: faeces | place: United Kingdom | collected 2010/2012 ...
GATTTGGAGCTGGAAATTTAGGGATTGCCCTAAAAGCTGAGTTCCCAGACTTAAATCCAGAATATGTACAGGCATTAAATGGATCAAGCTTAAATCTTCACAATGCATGGTTGGAATTTATGGTTGACTGGGGATTACTAGGTATTATTTTATTAGTTTTTCCATTATTATACGCAATAAAGTTATATTTAGGGAAGAATGTTTTGAGAGCTATAGAAAAATTGAGTATTATATTTATCTTTAGTTTCCCTATATGGGTAATTGGCCCTTCAAATGTGTATACAATGTATTTTTTGTTTTGTATAATACTCTATATCTTTATCAATATAAGGAATTTAGACAAAGACAGAATCAACTATATTTAATTCTATTTGTAAAAATTTTTTATTAGGAAGGAAAACATATTACTAAGAGAAAAGTGCTATGAAACTAGTGTTTATTTTTGATTCAACATATCCTTATTATACAGGAGGAATTGAGACTTGGATATATCATGTATGTGAGAAAATGATTAGTAAACATGATATAACAATTTTTACTGTCAAAAATTACAGAAAAGGTAATGAAGCTGGTAAATTTACTGATATTAATCCTAAAATTAAAATAATACCAGTATCTAATTTGAATCATATTAAAATTTTAAGGCCATTTGTGCGTTCTTATATAGCTGTATATAATTCTAATATAACAGTGTATAGTATGCGCAAAGCTATTAAAAAGTATTTAGATAGAAATGAAAAGTATTATTTTATTGGATTAGGAACAGTATTTGCAGCAAAAACTGCGAGACTTTTGAAAAAAGATTTTCCAAATTCAAAAATGGTAGCGTCTTGTCGAAGTTTGCACCCAGAAGTTTTGGGAGAAACTTATCCTGGAATTGGCGGTATTGCTAAAAGAATGGAAAAGAAAAATCTGCAGGCAATGGATGCAATATGGGCAAATGGACTGGATACACAGGCAGCTTTAAAAAAGAAGGGCTTTCATAGTATTGTAATAAAAAATGGAGTTGATTTCGATAGATATGATCAAGTAGAACCATTTGATTATAGTAAGTTGGATTTGGAGAATGAGATTAAACTGGTTACGATAGGAACTGTACAGAAGATTAAAGGATATTATGCAATAATTGATGCAGTAAAATATTTGAAAGAATTTTATAATATTAAAGTGCATTTAGTTGGTCTTGGAAAAGGAAATATTGAGAAATTTAATAAATATGCAGAGAATTTAGGAGTAGCAGAACAAGTTCATTTATTAGGAGAGCACAGAAATGTGGTATCGTATGCCAAAGGTGGAGACGTTAATGTTTGCGCCGCTGGTGGGGGAGGTTATGGAATGTCTATATTAGAGTCAATGATTTCTAAACGTCCGATTGTTGCATGGGACTCTGCGATTTATCGACAACTTTTACAAGATGGGGTTTCGGCGAAGTTGGTTGATAATTGGAACGCAAAAGCTCTTGCGGACGGGATTTACTTCGTGTTAAAAAATCCGGTAGTAGCAAACAGTTGGGTTGAGTGTGCAAGAGAACGTGCGAGGGAATTTGATTGGTCTGAAGTGGTTAGAGAGATAGAGGCGGCATGTGACAATATCAAGTGAAGAAAGGGGTACAGATGAAAAATTCTATTGCTGGAGATGCGACTAAATTAACTGCTGTAAAAGTTGCAACTACGTTATTAACTATGCTGTCAACAATGCTTTTATCTCGGTTTAGAACTTTGGAAGAATATGGTATATATTCACAATTACAGTTAGTTATTACAATTGTCGTTACTATTTTTATGATTGGCTTGCCAAATAGCATTAATTATTTTTTGGCGAAAGCGGACAACCGAAAAGAACAAAAAGACTTTTTATCTATTTATTTTTCTTTATGTACAATTGCGGGAATAGTATCAGGAATTATTTTAATTTTACTTATTCCAGTAATAGAAAAGTATTTTAATAATTCATTAATAGGTTTATTTTGGTATTTTTTACTCTTGTATCCATGGACAAAGATTATACTTTCTGGAATTGAGAATATATTAATTGTTTTTCATAACATAAAAAAATTAGTAATATTTAAAATTTTATATGGTTTGTTAACGTTAGGAGTTATAGCTGTATGTTGGTGGTTTAAAATTTCTTTTTATATATACATGATTTTTTTCCTGTTAACAGAAATATTCTTTTCTATTTGGGTTTATGAAATTTCTTTTAATTTAGTAGGGGGATTAAAAGTTTCTTTTCAGAAGTATAGAATAAAAGAAATTTTGATGTTTTCAATACCTGTAGGATTGGCGTCAGTTGTAGGAACAATTAGTATAGAACTGGATAAAATGATGATAGGCTTCTTTTATACTACAGAAGAGTTGGCGATTTATACAAACGCTTCTAAAGAAATGCCGGTAACAATTGTGGCTAGTTCGATTACAGCAGTACTTATGCCCCAATTAGTTAAATTTTTAAAAGCAGAGAAAAAGAAAAAGGCTATAGAACTTTGGAAAAATGCAACCAGTTTGGCATACATTTTTATAGCATTTTTGTCCACGGTTCTTTTTGTATTTGCACAAGATGTTATCATTGTTTTGTATTCAGAAAAATATCTTCCAGGTATTAGCGTTTTTAGAGTTTATACCCTTGTTTTATTATTAAGGGTTACGTATTTTGGCATAATTCTAAATGCAATAGGTAAAACACAATTTATTTTTGTTACATCGATTATAAGTTTGATTTTGAATGTTATACTAAATGCAGTGGGATATTTTACAGTGGGATTTATAGGTCCGGCAATAGCTACATTTTTATCTATATCAATCACAGCTTTTATACAGCTTTTGTATACATCGAAAGTAACAGGGATATCGTTTCAAAAAATTTTCCCTTGGAAATCTTTGGGGAAAATTACTTTTTATAACATATGTATAGGAACAGTTATGTTTATGACAAAAGGAATATTGCCTTTAGAAAAAAATATTGGAAGTATATTTGAAACAATTATTTTATGTGGAATAGGTGGTTTAATCTATCTGTCTTTAGAGAAAAAAGTAATTAGAAAATTGTGGAAAAGTCTTAATAATGATGACGAGGAAAAGTATAATGTTGAGGGAAATAATTAAAAGAATTTGGTGTTATTTTTGGGGGCAGATTTTTGTTTTATGTTATTATAAAAAGAAATATCTAACAGGCGAATGGTTTAGAGGAAAATATGGTTGTTTTTTAGCTCCCGGTTGGAAATGGGTCTATCACGACGGTTGGGACAGGCTATTAAAAGGAAGTAATCCAGGAGTACCGTGGCCGGTTGGAAGAAATGTTAAAGTAATAGGTTGGGAAAATATTGAGTTTTGCCCAGAAGATCTTCGTAATTTTCAAGGATTAGGAGTGTATTATCAAGCTATGGATTCACATATAACTATTGGCAGAGGAACTTGGATTGCTGCAGGAGTAGGAATTATAGCATCAAATCATGATGTTACGGATCCAGAGTTACGGAAAGCGGGAAAAAGTGTATATATTGGGGAAAAATGCTGGATAGGAATGAATGCAGTTATTTTACCAGGAGTTACTTTGGGAGCACATACTACGGTGGGTGCAGGGGCAGTTGTTACAAAAAGCTTTCCGGAAGGAAATTGTGTGATTGCTGGAAATCCTGCAAAAATTATTAGATATATTAATGAAAAAAATAATGTATGAAAGAAAGGTGACAAAAATGCAATTTCGTGATTTAAACACACAGTATTTGACACTAAAAGAAGAAATGGATAAGGCTATACAGGAGGTATTAGATAATTGCAAGTATATTAATGGTCCGCAGGTAAAGGAATTGGAGAAGCAACTTGCGGATTATGTAGGTGTAAAACATTGTATTACCTGCGGTAATGGGACAGATGCTTTAACTATGGTATTGATGTCATGGGGAATTAAAGAAGGGGATGCTGTATTTGTGCCCGACTTTACTTTTTTTGCATCAGGAGAGGTTGTTTCCTTTGAAGGAGCGACCCCTGTATTTTATGATGTATGCGAGAATACCTACAATGCAGATGCAGAATCTTTGGAAAAGGCAATTGTTGCGGTTATTAAAGAGGGAAAATTGAGACCAAAAGCTATTATTGCAGTTGATTTATATGGTCAGCCGGCTGATTACTCTAAACTTCAAAAAATAGCAGACAAATATGATTTATTTCTTTTAGAGGATGGTGCTCAAGGGTTTGGTGGAATGATAAATAATAAACGGGCATGCAGTTTTGGTGATGCTGCTACTACATCGTTTTTTCCAGCAAAGCCGCTAGGATGTTACGGCGATGGAGGAGCAGTTTTTACTAATAGTGATAAAATGGCGGAATATTTGCGATCCATATCAGTTCATGGAAAGGGAACATATAAATATGATAATATACGAATTGGGTGGAACTCAAGGCTGGATACAATACAAGCAGCAATTCTAAAAGTGAAGTTAAATGCATTTAAAAATTATGAGGTGAAAAATGTTAATCGTGTAGCTTCTCAATATACAAAGTTACTGAAAGGGGTAGTGGAAGTTCCGGAAATATTACCAAATTTTCTTTCTAGTTGGGCACAATATACTATAAGATTACAAAACCATATTCAGCGGGATGGGTTAAAAGAGCATTTGCAGAAAGCTGGAATACCAACTATGATTTATTATCCCAAAGCTATGCATCATCAAACCGCTTTTAAAGCAATAGATATGTATGTAGAATGTCCAAGAGCAGAAAAATTGTGTAATACTGTTCTTTCACTTCCGATTCACCCGTATTTAACTGAGGAAGAGGGAAAATTAGTAACAGAGTTGATAAAAGATTATATAGGAAAATAATATGGAAAGAAAGCATATAAAATATTTTGACTATTTAAGAAGTTTAGGAGTGTTTCTGGTCGTATATCTGCATGTAGCTTCACCGATTATTTCAGGAGATATATATGTTAATTCAATAGTAAGAAGTATTTTGATAGTTCTTTCTACAATTGGATATACGGCAGTTCCACTCTTTTTTATGATGTCAGGATATTTAATTCTAACAGACTCTAAAACAGAAAAAGTAACTGTATTATTAAAACATAGAATTGTACACTTAATAGTTCCATTAATCTTTTGGAGTTGCTTAGTTACCTTATGGGTGATGTGGAAGAATGACGACATTTTATTATGCAGTTTTATAAAATATATGTTATCAGTGTTTTCTACGCCTATTATGCAGCATCTTGGGTATGTATATACGTTGATTGCAATTTATTTACTTTCTCCGATTTTATATGTGGCAATTAATAATTTGAATGGACAAGGCAAAAAATATTTATTTGTATTAATTATATTTATTTTTTTACAAAGTATGGTTTCTGCTATAGTACCTGATGATATAAAAGATATTATAGCTGTTGGCCCCTTGGTAGAATTGAGATTTTTAAAAGGCCATTTATGTACATTTATACTCGGATATTTTTTAGGCAATATGAAGCGGCATATATCTAATTTAATACTAATTTCAGTTGGATTTATTGATTTACTTTTGATATCATCAAGTACAATTTTTATTACACTGGAAGATAGTTATACAGGAAAAATTCAAGATCAAAGTGCAGGATTTGCTGTTTTATTAGCAGCGTGTATTTTTCTTTTCTTTAAACAAAATTTAGATTCCGTAGAGAGTAAAGTGAATATAGTGCCATTTGTACAAATGTCTTTTGGAATTTATCTGATGCATAATTTATTAAATAGAATATTTTCTTATATAGGATGGGAAGTGGAAGGAATTATTAGTGTGGGAGTAAAAATGGGGGGGGATTATTTTAATATGCTGCATAATATTAAAGACATTGGCAACATGTAAGATAACTTGCTTTTTGGCAACAGGAGTCTCATTTCTTAAAGCAAATGAAACATTTAACTGGCGGTATACAATTCACAAATTTTTGAAAAAGAGATAGTATGTATGATTAAGTGTATAGCCAAATTTTACATAGAGTAGAAGGGAAAACATCAATGAAAATAGAAAAGCACTCAATATATAGGATACGTTATATACTATTAGGTATACTTTTAATTGTAAGTTTAGTATGGTTCTATAAGAAGAATTATTCTATGAATATTTTATCTATGACATCGATTTGGCTATTAAATTTTGTTTTTGCATTTGAAAATTTTAAAGAAAGAATGTTGTTTTTTTGGATGCAAATTACAATTGGTGTTTTTTTAATTGTACGTCCAGTAATAGAAGCTGTTACAGGACAGAAATGGTGGAATGTAGAAGGTATTGGAAAAGAAAATTTTTATGTAGCTGTATTAATTATTTTTCTTTCATTGCTGTTTATGCAATTAGGCGCAGAAGGTACATCACACATATTAAATATAAATAGGTTTGAAGCAAATAAGGTGGTATTAAGTAAAAAAGAGGATAGTACAATGTTCAGGAACTGCTTGCAGATAGTTTCGATGGTGGTATTTTATCTGACGGCAGTTTTTTTCTTTATTGAGGGTATAGAAAAAATATTATATGTTTATACACATAGTTATTTGGAATATTATAGTAGTTTTTCAAGTAAACTGCCATGGTTTATTTCCACAATAGGTGCCATGATGAAATATAGCATGTGCATATTTTTAGCAACTAGGCCGAGAAAGAGACGAACATTTTTTGTATTGGCATTATTTGAATTAAGTGCATTACCTGACTTAATTGTAGGAGTACGTGGAACAATCATGTTAAATTCCATTTTTATCCTTGTTTATTATCTTATACGTGATTTTAAAGGAGATAAGGAAAAGTGGTTTGGGAGATTTGAAAAAGGAATTGTTATAATAGGAACGCCAATAGCACTTGCATTTATGACAGCATATTCTTTTATTAGATCTGGTTTACGTGTACTCAATTTTAATATATTTAAAATGATAGAGGACTTTTTTATAGGACAGGGAGTTACCTTTGAAGTTGTTGCGCGTGGGATTTCCGTAATAGACAAGCTGCCCAAAAGAAATGGACGAAATTATACATTTGGTCAGTTTATTGATTATATTGTACATGGACGTATAGGCCAGGCATTATTTGGAACATCGGCTTTGCCTGTTGAAAATAGCGTAATTAATGGAACACAGAGCAATAGTCTATCTCATAATTTATCTTATGTAACAAAGGGAAAGGAGTATCTAGAAGGACAAGGCTGGGGGTCTTCTTATGTGTTAGAAAATTACATTGATTTTGGGTATGTAGGAGTTATGGTAATAAGCTTACTATTAGGAGCACTTCTCATATGGATGCTATATTATATAGGAAAGCACTTATTGTCAGATACGATTATATTTATTTCTTTACTTACTATATTTTATATCCCGAGAGCAGAATCTACAAGTTGGATTATGTTTAGTATTACATTGCAGTTTTGGGTATGTGTAGGATGTTGTTGGCTAGGAGCTTTGATTTCTGCAAAAATACCAATATTACAGACTATTTATATAAAAATGAAGCTGATGCCAATAGAAGGAATAAAAGTAAGCAATAAAAAAGAAATCAGGTTTTTACAAAATAAAAAAGTTAGAGGGGGGATTGCGATAGGGTGCATCTTAGCTTTATTGGGCAGTTTTTCATATCTATATATTAAAGAAAAAACTCAATTGCATGGTTCGATAGAAGCAAGTATTCAAACTCAGGGAGCTGAATATGAAAATAGGAGAGTGACATTGTCTGTTACAATGGAAGAAAAGGGAAACTATCAGTACCAATTTTCTGAGTCGTTTAAAGGTATTGAAAAAATAGTTCAGAAATATGGCGAGGATAATGAGTATTCTTTTGTTACAGAAAATTTAGGTGAACATACATTTTATGTTGATGTAAAAGACGAGCATGGAAATAGTACAACATTAGTTTATCATTTAGAGGTTAAAAAACGACCTGTTAACTGAGCTGAAATTTGGCTGATTAAAAATATTATTATTATCGAAAATAATGAGATAAAGGGAAATTTAAGTTGATAGAATATAAAAAGATGATATAATATATGCGTTAAATAGTAAAAAAATAAGGAGAAACAAATGATAGTATCATTTTGTGTGATTGCTTATAATGAAGAAAGGAATCTTGGTTCTCTTTTTTCAGATATAAGAAATCAAGATTATCCTCATAATAAAATAGAAATTATTTTTGTTAATGCTATGTCTACAGACAAAACAAAGGAATTGATGGAGAACTTTGCTAAGGAAGAGAATGGATTCCTTCGGGTAAAGGTTTTAGACAATCCAAAAAAAATACAAGCAGCAGGCTGGAATATTGCAATAAAAGAGGCAAAGGGAGATATCATTTTACGTATTGATGCTCATACAGTAATTCCAAAAGAATTTGTTTCAAACAATGTACGGTGTATAAAAAGCGGAGAGGATGTAACTGGTGGTCCGAGACCTAACATACCAGAGGAAAGTACCCCTTGGAAGCATACTTTATACTTAGCAGAAACATCAATGTTTGGAAGTAGCATTGCACCATATAGAAAAAGCCACCATAAAACATATGTAAAATCTGTATTTCATGGAGCATATAAAAAAGAAGTGTTTGAAAAAGCGGGTTTTTTCAATGAAAATTTAGGAAGAACAGAAGATAATGAAATGCATTATAGAATAAGAAAAGCAGGATATAAAATTTGTTACGATCCTAGAATTATATCTTATCAGCATTCCAGAGGGACTTGGAGGGAAATGATTCGTCAGAAGTTCGGAAATGGACTTTGGATTGGATTGACATTGGGGATCTGTCCAGGATGTTTTTCTATTTATCATTTTGTACCATTTGGATTTATAATGTCTTTGATTATAGCATTATTTTGCTTCATATTAGGAATAACATGGATTCTGTCTGGAATTTTAATAATATATTTTTTGCTAGATATAATTATGTCATTTTTTGCTATTAAAAACCAGAGAATCTATATATATTATTTATTACTTCCATTAATTTTTTTATCTTTACATGTAGCTTATGGAGTAGGAACATTAGTAGGAATCATAAAATTACCATTTTGGAAAAGGAAAATCAAACATATTTAGAACTTTAATGTAAAGGAAGAAGAACGATGAAAAAAAGAGGAGCTTTAAAGAAAATATTTAGTGTAGTATTAATAGTGATATTACTGATAAGTAGTGGAACAAATATAGCTGATGCAGAAGAACAAGGAAGTACATTATTAGAAAATTCCTTTTTGTTAACAATAGAAGATGAGAATGGAAATAATGAAGTCTTTGACGAAAGCAAAAACGAGATTAATTTGGAAAAAGACTTAAATTGTTCATTAAAAATTGTTGTTATACCCCAAATACAGGATAAATTTTATCAATACGAACTCGTGAAAAACGATGGAGTTCAGGAAGTGGTCATTCAGGAGTATAGTGACAATAGCAATTTTGATATTGTCTGTGATCAAGAAGGATATTTCGAATATATAATTAATGTTAAAGATGAGGAAGATATAGTATCTACAAAAGCTGTTTGCATATCGGTAATCGACAAAAAAGGTTCAGAAATAACAGAAGAGGAAACCAATAGTGAGGAAAGTAATAGTAAGGATTTAGAATCAGTTATTGATATACAAGGGACTTTAGAATGCAGTGTATCAGAAACAATATATGAGGGTCGAGAGATTATTTTAACTGCAGATATAGTGGAAGGAAATGGTGAATATGAGTACCAGTTTTCAGAAGAATATAATGGACAGACAAAAATATTAAAAGAATATTGTAGCGATAACACCTATATGATCGATAAAGTTATAGGGATAGGAACGCATACATATTATGTGAACATAAGGGATGCAAAGGAAAAAACTTTAGAATTATCAAGAACTATAGAAGTACAGTCAGGTAAGTCTCTGCAAAGTAATGAAAAAATTAAAATGACTTTTTTAGGTGATAGCTTAACTGCGAGAAATGATTGGGCATCAATGTACCCAGAATATGAAGTGAATAATATGGGAGTAGGAAGTGACACCACTGGTAAGATGCTTCAGAGAATAGATTCTGTTATAGAAGTGAAACCCGATAAGATTTTTATTATGGGAGGAATTAATGACTTAACACAAGGTATTGAGACAGCAGAAATTGTACAAAATATGCAGACGATTATAAAAAAATTACAAAAAGATATGTCGGTTTCTGATATTTTTATACAAAGTATCTTACCAACAGGTGAGAGCTATGTGAAAAATAGTAAAGTAGAAGAGGTAAATACAGCTCTTGAAAATCTATGTCGAAGTGAAAATGTAAACTTTATTAATCTATATCCTGAATTTTGTGATTCGAAAGTAATTAAAAAAGAATTATATTATGGCGATGGAGTACATCTTAGGGCAGAGGGATATAATGTTTGGAAAGAAAAAATAGATATTGCACTGGCAGGAGGAAGTGTAGAAACTACAGAATTAAAGGGAACACTTACGAGTAATCCTACAAGTCCTGTGTATGAACAGAGGACAGTGACACTGACAGCAGAGATAAGCAGTGGAAATGGTGGATATGAGTATCAGTTTACAGAAGTATATAATGGAAAGAAGAATATAGTAAAAAGCTATAGTGGAGAGAATAGCTATACAGTAAACGGGATAAAAGGAGTAGGAGTACATACCTATTATGTGGATGTACGGGATGCAAAAGGGAAGACTCTACAATTGTCATATGCAATGGAAGTAAGGGAATATCCGGCCCAGGAATTAAAAGGAACGCTTACGAGTAATCAAACAAGTCCGGTATATGCTGAAAGAAATATAGTATTAACTGCAAATGTTTTGAGTGGAAATGGGGGATATAAATATCAGTTTGAGGAAGTATATGGTAATACAGATAGGAAAGTAGTTCAGAAATTTAGTGAAAATAATATATATACTTTTAATTCAGATAAAATTGGAGAGTATGTATATTATGTGACTATTAAGGATAGTAAAGGGAAAGAAATAGAGTTATCATATAAATTAGAAGTTGTCGGCCATCCTGCATATAAGTTATCGGGAAAAGTCACAAATAGTGCTTCAAATTATGAGTATGTAGACAGAAGTATGTATTTAACAGCAGAAGCAGAAGGAGGATATGGAGAATATCAGTATCAGTTTGAAGAAGAATATCAGGGAATAAGAAAAGTTGTACAGAAATATAGTAAAAATAATGTTTATAGTTTTAGAACAGATACAATCGGCATACACGACTATTATGTGATAATAAAAGATGCTAAAGAACAGAAAATAACATTGAAATACTCTATTCAGGTTATAGGACATCCGGCCAAGCAAATGACAGGAACTTTGAATAGTAGTGTTACTAGTCCAGTATATTCAAGTCGTGATGTTGTATTGACTGCTAATGTAACAAATGGGTATGGTGGATATGAGTATCAATTTATCCAGATATTTGAAGGAGAAAGAAAAATTGTTCAAGAGTATAGTGAAACTAATACATATTCATTTAGAACCAAAATGCCAGGAATGTATACATATTCTGTAAATATAAAGGATAAAGCAAATGCTGTATTAACGTTATCATATAATCTAAATGTGGTTTCAAATGGAACTTTTGATAAAGGAATTGATGTTTCAGCATGGCAGGGGTATGTGGATTGGAGCAAAGTAAAACAATCAGATGTGGATTTTGCCATGCTTAGAATTCTATCAGGGACAATGGATAACTTAACGATAGATAGCCAATTTTATAATAATATTGCAAATGCAAGTAATAATGGTATTTCAGTAGGAGTATACCGTTATGGATATGCTGAAAGTGTTGATGAAGCGAGAAGAGAAGCTCAAATGGTGGTTAATGCATTAAAATCGAGTGGTTATGATATTTCATATCCTGTTGCTTATGATGTGGAAGATATTGAAACACAAGGCCCGGAAAATTTGTCAAAGACTGAACTTACTAATATTATAAAAGCTTTTAAGCAGGTAATAGAAAGTAATGGATATCAATTTATGATATACGCAAATAAAAACTGGCTAGAGAATATTATTGATATGAAGCAATTTAGTCAGGAAGATGTGTGGATAGCTCAATATAGAGACTATACACCAGATTTGGGGTATCAATATAGTGGGCCGGGGAATGTTACAATTTGGCAGTATTCATCTAGAGGAAGTGTACAAGGTATATCAGGGAATGTCGATATGAATATTGGATATTATAGATATTAAAGAAAAATATTGCCAATTATATTATGAAGTAAAACGTTAAATAGGAGAGGGAGACTTAGGAGAATATATGTGGTTATTAGATGAACTAGAAAAAAGAAAAAACTGTGAAGATATAGCTATCTACCACAGAGAGGTTAAACTTTCATTTAAAGATTTATGGAGAAAGTCCGAAAGTTTAGCTGTATGGATGGAAAGTGAATTAAAGACAAAAAGACCGGTGGTGATATATGGAAATAAGGATGTTGAGATTCTTATTGCTATGGTTGCAGCATTGAAAACGGGAAGAGCGTATGTCCCGTTAGATATTACGTTTCCTTTAAGAAGAGTAAAGGAAATTATAAAGGAAACTGAGGCAGAAGTTATTTTTAATTATACCTGTGAAGATATAGTAGACATAGTTTCTATTAATAAAAATAAATTGGAAAGTATATTTATAGAAAAGCAAGGGAGGAATATAGATAAATTAGTTTCTGTTAAAGAAGATGAAAACTGCTATATTTTATTTACTTCTGGGA
>ERZ857801.3038-NODE-3038-length-12663-cov-5.596447_pt1 | contig 12663 bp, 10 predicted proteins | sample MGYA00519762_ERZ857801 | MGnify/ENA primary metagenome ERZ857801 (study PRJEB31778, sample SAMEA3449368) | human gut metagenome | biome: human gut; feature: human-associated habitat; material: faeces | place: United Kingdom | collected 2010/2012 ...
GCATTACCTCGAATTCCTTTTGAGAAAGGTGAACGTGGCGTTCGTTTGAAGACAGCTCGTGCGTGTTGAGGTCTAGTTTGAGGTCGGCGAATGTGAGCTCGTTGATAATCACTTCGCCCTGGCGACGTGTTAGGGCGCGCGTGCGCGCGAGTAGCTCCGCAGTTTCGAACGGCTTCGTCATATAGTCCTCGGCACCAAGATTGAGGCCGTCGACCTTATCGGTGGTCGAGGTCCTTGCTGTTAGCATCATGATGGGCAGGGAATTACCTTCGCTGCGGAGTTCCTTGACGATTCCGAATCCATCAAGCCCAGGAAGCATAACGTCAAGAATCGCGGCGTCGTACTTGCCGCTTCGAGCGTAGGTCAGGCCGCTCCTGCCGTCATAGGCAGCGTCTGTGTGATAGCCGTCGCTTTCAAGAATATGGCAGATGGCATCTGCGAGGTTTCTCTCGTCTTCCACAACAAGGATGTTCATTCTGGCCCCTTTCGCGATTAGACTCATTCTATGAATGAGGCTGAAGCGAGCCTGAAGCTTCCTGAAAGCCTGGCAAGCGTCACGCAATCCTCACGTATCGCCTTCGATGGGGGCTAGACAGCGCCCGGTTGCCTAAAACCCATGATTCCACTACAAACTTCCTGCACTTTGTCGTATTATCAGAAACCGCTTGTTTGGTTTTGCGACGCCACGCCAACTCTGCTCGCGTCGCACGTAAGGAGGAGTTACCTTTGGCAGTCAAGATCCGCCTGGCCCGTTTCGGTGCCAAGAAGCGCCCGTACTACCGTGTCGTCGTCGCCGATAGCCGCATGCCGCGCGACGGCCGCTACATCGAGGAGGTCGGCCGCTACAACCCGCTGACCAACCCCAAGGTCATCGACATCAACCTCGAGAAGGTCGACGAGTGGGTCGCCAAGGGCGCCCAGCCCACCAACGCCGTGTCCCACCTCATCGACGTTGCCAGGAACGGCCAGCCCGTCGTCGAGAAGAAGACCAAGATCTCGAAGAAGGCTGCCGCCAAGGCCGCCGCTGAAAAGGCTGCCGCCGAGAAGGCCGCTGCCCCCCAGGCGGAGTAAGGTCTCCCTATTGATTGAAAAGAGCCGTCACGCATAGCGTGACGGCTCTTTTTACTGCCGGGAGCGCCTGCTGCGATAGCATGAGGGCCGCCGGTGGGCAGCCCTCATGCTTCTCCGGCGAGGGGCAACTGCTGCCCTTAGCTTGCCTTTTGGGCGAAGGAGTTATCCACCAGACGGTCGAAGTCCACCCATTCCTCCTGCTTCAGTTGTCCGGCGGTGGTCATCACCGTCTCCAGCCGCTCCAGCGCCGCCTGCTCCATCACCGGCGTCAGGTTCCATGCGTCGATCTCCCGGTGCCGGGCGCAGACCCGTTCCAGAACCGCCAAATCCGTATCCGGGAACTGTCCGCAGATGGCCTCCGCCACCTCCCGGTCCGTATGCTCCGCCACCCAGCGCTGCGCACGGGCGATGGCGTTGGTGAAGCGCTGCACCGTACCGGCGTTGGCCGTCAGGTAGCTGCGGTTGGCGAAATAGGCGGTGTAGGGGATCTCGCCGCTCTCCTGACCGATGGAGCAGAGGATGTATCCCTTGCCCGCCTGCTCCACCTCCGTGGCGGTGGGCTCGAACAGCGTCACATAATCCCCACCGCCGCCGGTGAAGGCACCGGCCATCATGTTGAACTGCACCGAGGTGTCCACGGTCACGTCCTCACCGGGGGTCAGTCCGTGCTGGCGCAGGACATACTCCAGCGTCATCTCCGGCACGCCCCCGGCCCGGCCGCCGATGATGGTACTGCCCCGCAGGTTCTCCCAGCGGAAGGGGCCGTCGCTGCGGCCCACCAGAAACGAGCCGTCCCGCCGGGTCAGCTGGGCGAAGATCACCGGAGGATCCTCCTTGCCCTGCTGGGCCACGTAGATGCTGGCCTCCGGCCCCGCCAGCCCTATGTCCGCCTGACCGGACACCACGGCGGTCATGACCTTGTCGGCGCCGCCGCCGTTGCTCAGCTCCACCGTCAGGCCCTCATCAGCGAAGAACCCCTGACTGATGGCCACATACTGCGGCGCATAGAATACGGAGTGGGTGACTTCGCTGAGCCGCACCGCAGTGGTCTCCTGCGGTTGGGAACAGCCCGCCAGCGCCGGAAGCACCATACACACCGCCAGCAGGCAGGCAAATACCTTCTTCATGACTGTACCCCCCAAGTTCGATTCAATATTTTCTCCACCCGCAGCACCAGCTGGTACATCACCACCGCCGCCAGCGCCAGGATCAGCACGCTGGTCATCACCAGATCCATGTTGAACACCTGCGACCCGTAGACGATGAGATAGCCCAGCCCTGCACGGGAAACGAGAAACTCGCCCATAATGACGCCCACCCACGACAGACCCACATTTACCTTCAGGGTGTTGAAGAGGGTAGGGCAGTTGGCGGGAAACACCAGCAGCCACAGCATCTGGCTCCGCCTGGCCCCCAGAGAGCGCATGAGCCGCAGCTTCTCCGGGTCTGTGGTCATAAAACCCTGATACATGGTCAGGATGGTGACGATCAGGGAGATGGCCAGCGTCATGACGATGATGGCCCCCATCCCGGCCCCCATCCACACGATAAAGATCGGCCCCAGCGCCGTTTTCGGCAGGGCGTTCAGCACCACCAGATAGGGGTCCAGCACACGGGCCAGCTTCTCCCACCACCACATGGCCACGGCGATGGCGGTTCCCAGCAGCGTTCCGGCGGTGAAGCCCACCACCGTCTCCAGACACGAGGTGCCGATGTGCCGCCACAGGTCCCCGCTGTGCCACAAGCTTTGCAGGGTACCGGCCATGCGGCTGGGGCTGCTGGTGAGAAAGCCGTCGCTGAGGCCCAGCCGGGTGGTAAGCTCCCACAGGGCGAACAGACCCGCCAGCAGGCACACCTGCCACAGCCGGATCGACCGCTTTCTCCGGCGGTAGTCCCGCAGATATTGCAGCCGCCGGGGCGAAGGAGCGCTATCCTTCATGCACTTCCAGCTCCTTCCAGATGGACTTGAAATACCCGGCGAAGGCCGGGTGATCCCGCCGCTGCAAGGGCGGCACCCCCTGCAGCTGGGTCAGCCGGTGGATGCTCTTCACCACCGCCGGGCGGTGACTCAGCACCACCACCCGGTCCGACAGGCTGATGGCCTCGGAGATATCATGGGTCACCAGCAGCGCCGTCTTGCCCTCCTGCCGTATGATGCGGTAGATATCCGCCGATACGGCCAGCCTTGTCTGATAGTCCAGCGCCGAAAAGGGCTCATCCAGCAGCAGCACCTTGGGCTGAGCCGCCAGCGTCCGGATCAGGGCGCACCGCTGGCGCATCCCGCCGGAGAGCTGGGAGGGCCGCTTCTGAGCGAAGTCCGCCAGCCCGTAGCGCTCCAGCAACTCCCGGACATGGGCCTGCCGCTGCGGCGTATTCTCGCCCCGTACCGTCAGGCCCAGCGTCACGTTGCCCCAGATGCTGCGCCACTCGAACAGCTGGTCCCGCTGGGGCATGAACCCCACCTTCCGGGAGGGCCCGCACACCGGCTCCCCATCCAACTCCAGACTGCCGCCTGAAAGTCGTTCCAGCCCCGCCAGCGCCGACAGCAGGGTGGATTTTCCGCAGCCGGAGGGACCCACGATGCTGCAAAATTCCCCCTCCTGCACATCGAAGGAGACATCCCGCAGCGCCTCTACCTCCCCGTCCGGGGACTGGTACACAAAGGCGGCGTGCAGGATCTGTATCATCATATCCGTCCTCCCTTGCCATTGGGCATTGCGCCCGGATCGGAGAATGTCTCTCCGCCCTTATCCTATGCCCCCGATGCGGGGCGGGTCACAGGAAAAGTACCGCTCTGCCGGTGGGCTTTCCGGCGGCGATGGCTTGCCAACATGGGGACAACGGGAAGGTTTGACGGAGATTTTACGTTTCTTATAAAAAATTAAAAATTAAATTGGATATTTCGTGTATTGCAATTTATCGAAAGCCGGATTATCATAAGAGCGTAAACAGAGAGAAAAACACAGCAAGGACAGACGGTGAAGCACATGGCACTGAAAAAGAATCTGGATGTGACCATCCACGAAGCATTCCTGGAGGAGATCTTACAGGGCAACTGGAAGCCGGGACAGGCGCTGAATCTGGACGAGCTGGCGGAGCGCTACGGCGTCAGCCGGACTCCCATCCAGCAGGCCCTGAAGCGGATGCACACCCAAGGCATGGTGGTCTTTTCCAGCAAGGGACACTTCTCCGTGCCCACCTTCAGTGAGAAGGAGGTCTGCGATATCATCGAGATGCGGTTGCTGCTGGAGCATCAGGCGCTGACGGATATCCAGAACAAGCTCCTGCCCATGGACTTCGAGACGCTGGAGCGTCTGGCGGGGGAGTGTGTAGCCTCCAACAAGACGTCCAACATCGTCCAGACCCGGCGCACCGATCTGGATTTCCACCGGGTGCTGGTGGAGCAGGCCGGGAACCGCTGTCTCAGTGAGGTCTATGACCGCATTCAGGGCCAGTTCATCGTGGCCAACTACCTTCTTACCAGCCACACCCGCTCCCAGCAGCAGGTAGCCTCCGATGACCATGAGCGGCTGCTGGCAGCCCTGAAGGCCGGAAACTTCTCCCGTGCCCACGACATCATTGAGGATCACATTCAGGGCGCCTGCCAGAAAATTCTGGCGAAAATGAACGCATAAGCAAAACGATATCCCTTCCCCATCATGGGCGGCCGCCGGGCCGCCAGCCGTACCCAACCGCTATTGGGACAACCTGATGATCGTGTCAAAAGGGATATCGTTTTTTCTTCCCGCATAAAAAATTAAAAATTAAAAATTTTGTATACCAGCCTGCGGTGCAGGCTTGAAAAAATAGTCACCAATTCAAAACAGGAAAGGAAGAACATCATGAAAGTGAAAGAAACCGCCAAGAAGCCCTATGGTATTTGCCCGGCGTCCATGACCATCTGGAACGCCGACCAGACCTACAACAAGAAGGGCATCCGCGGCTCCTATGCCCTGCGGAACAATATGTTCGACGTGGGCGCTATGCTGCTGATCGCCGTGATCGGCTATTTCTTCCTGAAGCTGGAGATCCCCATTGCGCCCATCGTGCTGGCGCTGATTCTGGGGCCGCTGGCAGAGAGCAATCTGCGCCGGTCCCTGCTGTTGAGTCAGGGCAGCGCCTCCATCTTCTTCACCCGGCCCATCTGCATCTTCTTCCTGCTGCTGGCGGTGCTGTCCCTGTGCTGGCCGCTGCTGCGGAAGGCACTGAGCAACCGGAAAAAGGCGGCGTAAGGAGGGGCGTATGGTGCACATTCTCAGCTATGGATCGCTGAATCTGGATCTTGTATATCAGGTGCCTCACTTCGTGCAGGCGGGGGAGACCCTGAGCTCCACCAGCCGCACCGTCCACTGCGGCGGCAAGGGGCTGAACCAGTCCATCGCCGCCGCACGGGCCGGGGGAACGGTCAGCCACGCCGGAAAGATCGGCGGAGACGGCACCGTCCTGACGGATATCCTGCGGGAGAGCGGGGTGGACACCGCCTTTTTGACCGTAGGCGACGGCCCCAGCGGCCACGCCGTCATTCAGGTGGACCCCTCCGGGCAGAACTGCATCCTGCTCTTCGGCGGCTGCAATCAGGAGATCACCTATGAGGAGATCGATCGGGCGCTGGCGCGCTTTCAGGCAGGGGACTATCTCATCCTGCAAAATGAGATCAACGGCCTGGACTATCTCATGACGCAGACCGCCCGGCGGGGGCTGCGGATCGTGTTCAATCCCTCGCCCATCGACGAGTCCGTCTCCCGGCTGCCGCTGGGGGAGGCATGGCTGCTGATCTTCAACGAGATCGAGGGAGCCGCTCTGGCGGGCTGCGATGACGAGGAGGACATCCTGAACACTCTGCGGCAGAGGTGGCCCCGGTGCCGGCTGCTGCTGACGCTGGGCAGACACGGCTGCGTGTACGACGACGGCCAGCGCCGCCTGCGGCAGGGCATCTATCAGGCGGAGACGGTGGACACCACCGCCGCCGGAGATACCTTCACCGGTTACTTCGTGGCCTGTATGGCGGCGGGGCGTCCGGAGGAGGAGTGTCTGGATCTGGCATCCCGTGCGGCGGCCATCGCCGTGTCACGACCCGGCGCCGCTCCGTCTATCCCCACCATGGACGAGGTGCAGCGCTGCACCCTCCGACGGGAGGAGTAGATCGCATACGGTAAACGGCCCCGGAGAGATCTCCGGGGCCGTGCGTTTTGCTGAGGGGGAGTATCGGGCTTTTGCCGCCGACAGCCTGCTTTTCCCCACAATACAAAGAGAGGAGGTATCTCCATAGGAAATACCTCCTCTTCTCATACTGAAGCCGCAACCCTCACAGGGCGGCGGCGCCGATGATGCCCGCCTCGTTGCCCAGCTTCGCAGCAGCGATGGTGGGAATGGCTCCCTCCCGCTGACCGAAACAGTGGGTGGCCACATACTCCCGGATAGGGGCCAGCAGGGCCTCCCCCTGACGGCTGATGCCACCCCCCAGCAAAATCATCTCCGGGGCCAGGATGTTCACGAAGTCTGTCAGCCCCGCCGCCACGTACACGGCGTACCGGGCCACCACCTCCGCAGCGGCGGCGTCCCCCTGCCCGGCGGCATCGAAGGCGGTGCGACCGGTGATCTCCTCCACCTGAGCCAGCAGTGACTCCGGATGCGCCAGCGCCGCCTGACGGGTCTGGCGGATCAGGGCCGTAGCGGAGGCGTAGGCCTCCCAGCAGCCCCGGCGGCCGCAGGTGCAGGGCTCGCCGTCCAGCACCAGCAGCATATGTCCCGCCTCCCCGGCGCCGCCCCGCAGGCCGGAGAGAATTTTTCCACGGGAGATGATACCGCTGCCCACGCCGGTTCCCAGCGTAATGAGTACCATATCCTGACAGCCCACGGCGGCCCCGGCCACCACCTCCGCCAGAGCGGCGCAGTTGGCATCGTTGCCCAGCCGAACGGGGATGCCGAACCGCTGGTGCAGCATCCGGCACACCGGTACGTCGAACCAGTTGAGGTTATAGGCCCGCTTCACCACCCCCGTCTGGGGGTCGCAGGCACCGGGGGAGCCAACGCCCATAGAGGCGCAGTCCACCGCCGTGAGCCCCGCCTGCCGCAGAGCCTCCTCCACGGCGTCGCCCATGTCCCGGATGACCTCCTCCGCCGGGCGCTCCGCCCCGGTGGGGACGCTGCGGCGGGCCACGATCTCATAGCGGTCGTTCACCACACCCACGGCGATGTTGGTGCCGCCCAGATCAATACCGATGCGATACATGAAAACGCTCCTCTCCGAAAACGGGAGCGGTCAGCCGCTCCCGTTGGTCTGTTTTTTTCGACAGCTTACTTATTCCGGCGATAGCCGTCCTGCAAATGGGTCACGAAAGAGTTGTTGACACTGACGGTGCGCCCCGTCTCCGAGGACTTGATGCAGCCGAAAATGGTCCGCATGGTGGTCAGTGCCTCCCGCCCGGAAACCTCCGGCTCCCGGTCGTGCTCCAGTGCGTCGATGAACTCGTCGATGACGCCGGAGCGGGTCTGGTGCTCGAACTGATAGGCGGTGATGGTGTTGTTCAGATCCCGCACCTCGATGGGGGCGGTGAGACTGTTGTAGATCCGCATGACGCCACGGGTGCCGAACAGGCAGGTGGAGTTGCTCTCCTGACCGTATACCGTCCAACTGGCGGCCATGGTGCCGGCAGAGCCGCCGTTCATCCGCAGGATGCACAGGGCGTTGTCGTCCACGCCGATGAGGTGATCCTCCCGGTCGTGCTTGTTGAGGGTCAGGATCTTGGCGGTGGTTTCGATAACCGTCTGCCCCGTCAGATACTGCATCAGATCGATCTTGTGGATGCCCAGATCCGACAAAGCGCCCATAACGGCCTTTTTCTTGTCGAAGAACCAGTTGCCCTCCATGGACCAGCCCTCCGGCCCGGAGGTTCCAAGCCCCGTGCGGAAGGTGATGACGTCACCGATGACCCCCTGCTCCAGCAGCTCCTTGGCCCGGCGATGCACCGGATCGAAGCGCATATTGTGGCCGATCATCAGATGCCGGTTGTTGAACTCCGCCGCCGCCACCATGGACTCGCACTCCGCCAGCGTTACGGCCATGGGCTTCTCGCACAGCACGTGCTTCCCGGCGTAGAGAGCCGCCGTGGTCATCTCTGCATGGCTGCGGTTCTCCACACACACGGACACGGCGTCGATCTCCGGATCCTTCAGCAGGTCGAAGTAGGAGTCGTAGACCTTTCCGCCGTATTGGGCGGCCACCTCGTGCGCCCGCTGGCTGTTCTTGTCATAGTAGGCCACCAGCTGTGCGTTGGGGTTGGTGGCATATTCCGGCAGATGGCGCACCTGGGCGATCTTGCCGCAGCCGATGACAGCAACTCGTATCATACTCGTTCGCTCCTTTCGCAAAACGCCTGTTGTCGCCCCTATTATAGCAAATCTGTCTGCGGGATGGAATCCCCTTTTTATAGAAAATTTCACCCCGGATGCAGGCCGTCCCGCTGTCTGCTTTCAGCCGCCGCATGGCCCGCAGGTTCTCAGTGCGGGACTCGGCTCTCCTCGGCAAAAAGTCTCTTTTCCCGAAATAAGTTTCCAGGTTTACGCATAAAATAACAGCCTGCAACCTCCGCAAATGGCTTATCTACTGGGTTTTGCACAGTTTCCACAGACTTTTCCACATCGTTATGTCAACACAAAAACCCTCCAAAAAGAGTGGAAATCGTCGATGCAGCGGTGGCCCTCCGGCTGAGTGGTTTTTGAAGGTTATTTTTCTTTTGTGTCTTCCTGACACGGCGGTGAGGGCCGAATCAGCGAAAAAAACACCACCCTTCGGGTGGTGTTTTTGGAGCGGGCGACGAGGCTCGAACTCGCTTCCCGGCATCCCACGAATGGCTGTCGCCATTCGCAGGAGCCCTGCCTCACCTCAGATCAAACGTGCTTCGCACAGGTCGAGGCAGCGACTTCCAGCCTGCCCGCTGTCTCATTCCAAAAGAGAAAATCCCATCCTGACGGATGGGATTTTCTCTTTTGGAGCGGGCGACGAGGCTCGAACTCGCTACCTCGACCTTGGCAAGGTCGCGCTCTACCAGATGAGCTACGCCCGCAAACGCAAGATTGATTATACCTGCGTTTTTCGGATTTGTCAAGCGCTAATTTGCATTTTTTGTATTTTGTTCTGCACCCTCTGCGCTCCCTGCGCCGCTCAGCAGCACCTCAATGATGCCGGCGTTCCCCGAATCCGGGTAGAAATTCACCGTCCACGGCTCCTTGCTTTCCGGCTCCACCTCGGCCTGTATCTGCGTCACCTGTGTGCGGACCTCCTCCGCCTGATGGTCGAAGTAGCCCACCTGCACCACCAGCTCCGCAGCGTGGTTCCGTGCGGCCCCCCGCAGCAGATCCCCCAGAGCGGAGGTGCTGGTGATATGCACAATGCCCGCCACCTGAGCCGCCGTGCGGCGATAGCCGACGGTCAGCTGGATGGCGTCATAGTTCCGAGGTGTCTCGTCCACCGTATAGGTCAGGTACTCCACGGCGTAGGCTCCCAGCGGCGTCTCCTTCTGCACCTCCAGACACGCCCGCTCCGCCGCCTGCGGGGCGGAAAGCCCGCTGTCGTCGGGGTAGAGCCAGATGGTTCCCTCCTTGGCCCCGCCGCTGATCAGCACCAGCAGGGCATTCACCAGATCCTGATAGCTCTCCGCCCGGAGGACGGATCGGTCCTCGCTCTCGTAGTAGCTGGAGCTGTGGGGCTCGGTGACGCTGTAATCCCGGTTCAGCAGGGAGCCGCAGCCGGTAAGGGGCAGCATCAGCAGGGCCGCCGCCAGCGCCCATACACGTTTTCTCATGGCCGCACCTTACAGTCCGCCCGGCGCATATACGCCGAAGCCCTCGCCCAGTATCTCGTGGGCGTCGCAGACGATGACAAAGGCGTCTGGGTCGATCTCCTGCACCGCCCGCTTCACGGGGATGATCTGTGTCCGGGCGCAGGCGCACAGGATCACCTGCTTGTCCTTGCCGCTGTAAGCGCCCTTGCCCTGCAAAAGTGTCACACCACGATCCAGCTCCAGCAGGCGGTGGGTCAGCTCCTCATGGCAGTCGCTGATGATATAGGCCACCTTGGCGGCATTGGGGCCGTAGACCACCTTGTCGATGGACACGGAGATCAGAGACAGGGAGATCATGCCGTACAGCGCACGGGTCAGATCCCGGAAGATCAGGGCGTACGTCACCGTCACCAGAATGTCGATGGCAAGACACAGGGTACCGATGCTGAGGCTCTCCAGCTTCAGCTTCAGCAGCCGGGCCGCCAGCTCCGTGCCGCCGGTGGTGGCCCCTTCCCGCAGCATGATGCCGCAGGAGACGCCGATGATGACGCCGCCGTACAGACAGGCCAGAATGGGCTCCATAGGCTTGAAGGTATGCACCGCCGCCAGACCGTCGATCATCAGGGAGCTGACGGCCGTGGCATAGACGGAGAAGAACAGGAAATCCTTGCCGATGAACCGCCAGCCCAGCACGAACAGCGGCACGTTGAGGATGATGACGATGGTGCCGATGGGCAGGCCCGGCAGCAGGTAGTTGATGATCTGCCCCAGACCGGTGAAGCCGCCCACGCTAATGTGGTTGGGGTCAAACATCCAGTTGAACCCCACGGCATACAGGGCGCAGGACGCCGTGATGATGAGATACTGCGTCAGGACGTTCCGTTTCATAGGCTCCTCCTTTTTTCTTACAGCAGGGTCAGCTGCTCCTCGCCCCGGTCCTCCGGCCGCAGGAGAGCGCCGGTACCGGGGATGCTGCGGGCCCGATAGCGGGGGAGATTCACGATACCGGACTCCTCCGGCGTGCAGACTCGTTGCAGCTGGTATTTGGGCTTCAGGGTCATGACCGCCACGCCCTGTGTGGAGCGGGTGGCCTTGGGCAGCAGCAGGGACGTGTGGAAGATCAGCGCTCTGGGCTCCGTGGACAGCAGCGTCAGCTCCCGATCCTCCGCCAACGGCAGGATGGTCACCAGCCTGCTCTTGTCGGAGTAGGCCCCGGTGAGCTTGCGGCGGTTGGAGACGGTGGCGTAGGCCTTCATCTCCACACGGGCGATCTTGCCGTTTTCAAAGAAAAACAGCAGATGCCCGCTGTAATCCCCCGGCAGCACCATATAGACCACGCTCTCGCCCTCGTCCATGCCCAGCTTTGCCGGCAGATAGTCTCCCAGCACCGAGGCCTTGCTGTCCCCGAACTCGCTGAGGCGGGTCTTGTAGACCTGACACCGGTCGGTGAAGAACATGACCTCGGCGGCATTGGTGGCCTCCGCCTGCTGGCCGGGGCCGTCGCCCTCCTTGTACTTCTGCTCGCCGCTCATCCGCAGGGACTGGGGCGTGATTTTCTTGAAATACCCCTCACGGGACAGGAACACGGTGACAGGATAGTCCTCCACCTGCTCCTCCTCCCGATACTCCTCCACCTCGTGGCTGTAAATGATCTCGGTTTTCCGGGGCTGGGCGTACTTCTTGCGTACCTGCGCCAGCTCCTCCACCATGATCCTGCGGATGCGGGCTGGCTTTTGCAGGGTGTCCTCCAGATCCTCGATCTCCCCTTGCAGTGTCTCCGTCTCCTGCACCCGCTTGAGGATGTACTCCTTGTTGATGTTGCGGAGCTTGATCTCCGCCACGTACTCCGCCTGCTTCTCATCGATGCCAAAGCCGATCATCAGGTTGGGGATGACCTCGGCCTCCTCCTCCGTCTCCCGGATGATGGCGATGGCCTTGTCGATGTCCAGCAGGATGCGCTTCAGACCCAGCAGCAGATGCAGCTTTTCCTTCTTGCGGGAGAGGATGAAGTATACCCGCCGCCGCACACACTCCGTGCGCCATGCGATCCACTCCTCCAGCAGGGCCTTGACTCCCAGCACACGGGGCATCCCGGCGATGAGGATGTTGAAGTTGCAGCTGAAGGTGTCCTGCAAAGGCGTCAGCTTATACAGCTTCTGCATCAGCTTCTCCGGATCCACCCCCCGCTTGAGGTCGATGGTGAGCTTCAGGCCGCTGAGGTCCGACTCGTCCCGCATATCGCTGACCTCCTTGACCTTGCCAGCCTTCACCAGCTCCGCCACCTTGTCCAGGATCACCTCGATGGAGGTGGAGTAGGGGATCTCGAAGATCTCGATGAGATTCTCCTTCTTGTCGTAGCGCCAGCGGGCCCGAACCTTGACGCCGCCCCGGCCGGTGCGGTAAATTTCCGCCAGCTCCGCCGGGTCACACACCAGCTGCCCGCCGGTGGGAAAATCCGGCGCCAGCAGGGTGGAGGCGATGTCGTGGTCGGGATTTTTCAGCAGGGCGATGGTGGTGTCGCACACCTCCGCCAGATTAAAGCCACAGATCTGGGAGGCCATGCCCACGGCGATGCCCTGATTGGCCGACACCAGCACGTTGGGATAGGTGGTGGGCAACAGAGTAGGCTCCTTGGTGGTGTTGTCATAGTTGTCCACGAAGTCCACGGCGTCACAGTCCAGATCCCGGAACAGCTCCGCGCAGATGGGCGACAGCTTGGCCTCGGTATAGCGGCTGGCGGCGTAGGCCATATCGCGGGAGTACACCTTGCCGAAGTTGCCCTTGGAGTCCACCAGGGGGTGGAGCAGGG
>ERZ857801.3058-NODE-3058-length-12594-cov-5.017864_pt1 | contig 12594 bp, 10 predicted proteins | sample MGYA00519762_ERZ857801 | MGnify/ENA primary metagenome ERZ857801 (study PRJEB31778, sample SAMEA3449368) | human gut metagenome | biome: human gut; feature: human-associated habitat; material: faeces | place: United Kingdom | collected 2010/2012 ...
GGAGCAGGGCCAGCAGGTCGCGCAAGGCCTGTTCCGTCTGCTGCAGGGAAGAGGTCGCATGTCCGGCATCGTCCCCGGCTGCGCGCAGTGCCTCCGCCAGTGCGGCGGCGGTGGCTGCCCGCTCGAAAAGCAGCCCTGCCGCTGCCGGGGCAAAGGCCGTCGCCGTGGCTGCGGGCAGCATGGCCTGCCAGCGGTTTTCCCCGTCCTGTATGGCGGCAAGGAGTTCCTGCTCCTGCTCGGCCAGTCGGGCCAGCGTTTGCCTGACGCGCCTCAATTCCTGCCGCAGGCTGTCGTGTTCCTGCAGGAGCTGATCCAGCTGACGGCGTGCGGCCTGCTGTTTTTCCAGACAGCTTTCCAGTTCATCGGCATCCGGGATGTCGTTGTTCATGGTGCGCGGCAGGGGCAGACGGGCAAGGCGGTGCTGCTGTTCCCGCAGGCGTCCTGTGCTTTCTTCCAGCAGCTGCCGGATGCGCGCCGCTTCTTCCCGGCGATGGCGTTCCGCCTTCCCGGCATGGGGCAGGCCGCCTGCCAGCAGGGCAAGACCGCAGACCGCTGCCAGCCCGCCTGCCCAGGGCGAGGCCGCCAGCCCGGGCCAGGGGAGCAGCTCCGGGGCCCACTGTCCGGCCAGCAGAAGGACCAGACCGGGGAGCAGGAGCACGATGCCCATGCAGAGCAGGGGCAGGCTGCCGCCTGTCAGAGGACGCTCCAGCTGTTGGGCCTGTTGTGAAAGCCCTTCCTGCCGGACCGTCTCGGCGGCGATCCCGAGCGTACGGCAATGCCGCACGGCGGCAGCAAAACGATCCAGGGCTTCCTGCTCCAGGGCCGGATGCCGGTCGATGGCCTGGACAAGGGCCGTCTCGCGCTGTTGCAGCTTGTCCTGCTCCTGCCGTGCGTGGTCCTGCTGTTCCCGCAGGCTGCGCAAGCGCTCTGTCAGATGGTCGAGGCGGGAGGCCAGCGAGAGGGCCTCGTCCCTGTGGCGGAGCAGCCGCTCCGGTCCGGCAAGGTCATTTTCGTCCAGGCGCAGCGGCGCGCAGGCGCGTGAAAAGGCTTCCCGGGCCCGTTGCTGCCGTCGCTGCCAGCGGGGGAGGTCTCCCTGTTTTTCCTGCCAGTTCTCCAGAAGGCGTTGCAGGTGGCGTTGTTGGCCGCCGTCCAGAGGCGGCTGGCGGTCGGGCAGGGCCTCCAGACGTTGCAGGTGTGCCTGGTGGGTCTCTTCAGCCTGTGCCAGCGCGGCGGCGGCCTCGTCTTCCCGCTGGCGGGCCATCTGCAGGGCCGTCGTACAGGTCGCCAGTGTGGCGGCCTGCCGCTCCACTTCCTCCCGGCCGAAGACAGAGCGGTCCGTGGCACGGATGCGGGCGCAATCCCAGTCAGGGCCCAGACGGGAAAGCTCTTCCTGCAGACGGCGGGCGATCTGTTCCTTGCGCAGACGCGCCAGCGGCAGGTCGGTCAGGGCTTGCCGGTAGGTGGAGGTCTGTTCCGTCAGGGCGCGCAGACGGGGCAGGGCCGCCACAAGGGCCTGATCCGGGCACAGCTCCCGGAGCCGTTCGCGTGTGCGCGCGCACTGTTCCCGAAGGCCCTGCAGGGCATGCTGCCCTTCCTCCTCCCGTTCGCGCAGACGGGCCAGACGCTCGCGCCCCTGCGGCGGGAAATCCTGCGGCAGGCCGGAAAGGCGCTCCAGACGCATCCCCAGCAGATGCCACTCCCGCCACTGCTCCCAGACCGAGAGGCGCCGTTCCGTACGGCGCAGGGCGGTCTCCAGCTCCGTCTTGCGGCGGCGGAGGTCTTCGAGATCCTGTTTGCGCTGCTGCCACTGGGCGCACAGGGCGTCGTAGCTGCCGCTCCGGGCGTCGGCCTGACGGATGCGGGCCCGCAGCTCCTGCCAGCAGCCCGCCTGGACGTTGAGGGGCAGCTTGCGTCCCTGCGGGCGATAGATGGCGTCGGCCTGCTGTTGCAGGGCGCGCAGCACATCGGCCGGGGAACGCAGGCCCGTGCCGAAGCTGGCCCCGTAGAGGGCGTGGCGCACGGCCTCGTCGTCCAGGCTCTCGAAGCGCTGCAATTCCCCCAGACTGAAGCCGAAAACATTGCTGTAGACCTGACGGTCGATGCCCCGGAAGAGCTGCTCCAGCAGGCTTTCCGGCACAGGGGCCCCGTCGGGGCCGGTGAGCTGCAAACGGCCGCTGCCCGGGCCGGGGCGGCGATGCAGATGCAGCAGGCCGTGGAGGCCGCTTTCCAGCGTCAGGCTGCCCCCGGCCTGTCCGCCTCGCAGGGGCTGGCCGGCCTGACGCTCCTTGCGCCCGGAGGGATAGCCGGTGAGCATGGCCCGCAGGAAGGCCAGACAGGTGGACTTTCCGGCTTCGTTGTCGCCCAGAAAAATGTTGATGCCCGGGCCGAGGCCTTCGGCGCCCGTTTGGGCAAGGATACCGAAGCCGTCTGCGTGGAATGAGAGCAGGCGCATCACTTCCCCTCCAGCATGTCCAGACAGAGATAGCGGGCTTCGTCCAGCAGGTCCTGGAGATCCTCCCCTTCCGGCATGTCGAGCATCCCGGCGGGGCAGTGCCGGAACAGGGGCGCCAGCTCTTCTTCGGCAAAGGCGGCCAGCGCTTCGGGCTGCTGTCCGAGTCCTTCCGCCAGACGCAGGGCCTCGCCCAGCAGATCCTGGCGTTGCAGGCAGGCGGCCATATCCACAGCGGGGGCCGTCTCCACGCACAGATCCTTGATATGGACAGGCAGGGGCAGGGGAGCCTGATGCAGGCGCTCCCGCAGGTCGCGGCAGGTCTCCGGGCGGCGCAGCAGGCTGTCCAGCGGGGTGCGTCCCTGCAGGCACAGGCGCACGACCATGAGCGTGCAGGATGCGTCAGCGCTTTCCGTGACCGTGGTCAGGGCCTCCAGCAACCTGTCTTCCACGGCGTCGAGCTGTTCCACGGCGTCCAGACCGATGACCGGACGCTGCCATTGTACCGGCCCCAGCGGCAGGAACTCTTCCCGGCAGGAGAAAGCACCGTCGCAGGCCTCGGCAGTGACCAGCAGGCAGCCGCGCGGGCCGCCTTCATTGATGTGGAGTCCCTGGGTATTGCCGGGATAGGCGATGAAGGGATGGCGCGCCAGGGTGCGGCGTTCGTGCACATGGCCCAGAGCCCAGGCATCCAGACCGGCGGCACGCAGATCGTCCAGCGAGCAGGGGGCGTACCTGTCCTGCGTGGGGCTGCCTTCCACGCTGCAATGCAGCACGCCCAGCTGGAAGCAATCCGTCTCCGGCTGGCGGTGGAAGAGGAGGGCCAGGTTGCGGGCCTCCCTGATGCGGGCATGGCTGATGCCGTGGATCACGGCAAGGGGAGCCCCGTCCCGGTACAGCACATGCTGTTCGGGCTCCGGGCCGAAGATGGTCACGTTGTCGGGCCAGTCCACGGTCTTCAGCCGCGAGTCCAGCGGGTCATGGTTGCCGTGGGCCCAGAAGACCGGGATGCCGCAGGCCTGCAGGCGCACACAGCCGTCGCGCAGGGCCAGCTGGGCTTTGACGCTGTGCTCTTCCTGGTTGTAGATGTCCCCGGCCAGGACGAGAAAGTCCGGCCGCAGGCGCTCGCACTGGTCGAACAGGCGTTGCAGTGCCGTGAAGGTGGCGTCGCGCAGCTGCGCTTGCAGGGCCTCTCCGGCATCGGTACGGCTCAGGCCCAGGAAGGGGGTGTCCAGATGCAGGTCGGCGGCATGGATGTATCGGAGGCTGTTCATGGCGTGTCCTTGGCGTGGGCTCCTCCGGCAGAGATATGTTTTTTCCGGCAGCAGGACAAGTTGCGCGCGTGGAGGCGTGCGCGGTTGACGCTGTCAAAGCCCGTTGGTATGACTAGCGTTTATACCACAGGGGGAAAGAATGGCGCGAATCCTTTACGGCATCCACGGGACAGGGCATGGCCATGCCATGCGCGGGCTGACCATCGCCCGCCGTCTGGGCGCACACGAATTTCTGTTCGTGGCCAATGACGACGCCCCCAAGATACTGGAGCCCGAATTCCGGGTGCACCGCATCCCCAATCTGGGCACGGTGTTCCGCAACTATCAGGTGGATGTGGGCGCCACGGTGCGCAAGGCCATCCCGTTGCTCTGGCACCGTCAGCGCTATGTGGATGAAGTGCTGCGCCTTATCGACCAGTTCAAGCCCGACGTCTGCATGACGGACCTGGAATATTTCGTGCCGCGTGCGGCCGAGAAGGCCGGGCTGCACTGCCTGACCCTCGACCATCAGCACGTCATCACCTGCTGTCGCCACGGCTGGCTGCCGCCGCGCATGTGGTGGGATCACCTGCTGCAGGGCATAACGCCCCGCTACCTGTTCCGGCCCACGGAGCAGAACCTGCTGGTCTCCTTCTATGCGCCGCCGGTGCAGCCCCGCTACCACGCCCGCGTGGTACCCCCCATCCTGCGCGAAAGCGTGCTGCGCCTCAATCCCCGTGACGACGGCCATGTGGTGGTCTACCAGAGCAATTCCACGCACCGCAAGCTGGTGGACTTCTTGCTCCAGGCCACGGACCGCCCCTGCTATGTCTTCGGCTATGACCGGACGGAAGGCCGCGAGGGCAACGTCATCTTCATGAAGAAGAGCGAAGAGGGCTTCCTCAAGCTGCTGGAAGGCTGTTCCTACGTCATCCAGGGCGGCGGCCATACCCTGATGACCGAGGCCCTGCACCTGGGCAAACCCATCCTGAGCCTGCCGCTCAAGGCCATGGTGGAACAGTGTTTCAACGCCCTGTACCTCGAACGTCTGAACTACGGCATGCAGGCCGACATGATGACCCTGGAGCCCGCCTTGCTGCGCCGCTTCGAGGAACGCCTGCCCGAGTTCCGGGCCTCCATCGCGCGCGGGCATTTCTGCGGCAACGATCTGGTCTTCGGCCTGGTGGATACCTTCATCCGCACCGGTACCCTGCCGGTATCGGGCACGCCGAAGGTGGTGGAGTAGGAGAAAAGCTCGCATACGGCAGGGATTCCATCCCTGTTTCCATGATGGCAAAACGCCTCTTCCGTCTCATGCGGGAGAGGCGTTTCTGCGTGGGGCGCTCCACGCGCAGGGGGCTCTTTGTCATTCCCCTTGTCCATATGTTCGCTCGGCATCCCCACGGGAGTGGGGAATACTGCCTTCTCCGGCAAGCTCATCGGCGCGTTCTCGGTTCGTCCCCACGCATGCGGGGAATACTTTTCAACGAGATGCAAAAGATAACAAGCTGTCAGCGGGACGGCTGCATACTGCCGAACCAGACCATGCTCGCTGCGATCTGCTCCACGAACATCAAAAAAGGGGAGGAGCTTTCGCGCAAGGCGGCTCCTTCCCTTCCAACGATACCGCCCGGCAGGGCAGCTGGGATCCATTGATTTTTACATGCCCAGATAGGCGGAACGCACGTCCTCGCTCTTGAGCAGGTTCTCGGCGCTGTCGCTGGTGACGATACGGCCGTTCTCCATCACATAGCCGCGGTGGGCGATGCGCAGGGCCTGGTTGGCGTTCTGTTCCACCAGGAAGACCGTGGTGCCGTTGGCGTTGACGCGCTGGATGATCTGGAAGATCTGCTGGATGATGATGGGCGCGAGGCCCAGCGAGGGCTCGTCCAGCAGGAGCAGCTTGGGCCGGGCCATAAGGGCGCGGCTGATGGCCAGCATCTGCTGTTCGCCACCGGACAGGGTGCCGCCGGTCTGCTTGCGGCGCTGAGCCAGGATGGGGAAGAGGTCGAACACGTAGTCCATGTCTTCCTTGATGCCCTGCACGTCGTTGCGCAGGAAAGCGCCCAGGTCGAGGTTCTCGCGCACGCTCAGGTCGGGGAAGATGAGGCGGCCTTCGGGCACCTGCGAGATGCCCAGGCGGACGATCTCGTGCGGGGGCAGCTCGTGGATGGGCTCGCCGTTCCAGAGGATCTCGCCCTTGCGCGGCCGGTTGATGCCGCAGATGGTCATGAGCGTGGTGGACTTGCCGGCGCCGTTGGCACCGATGAGGGTCACGATCTCGCCGTCATCCACGCGCAGGGAAACGTCGCGCAGGGCCTGGATGTTGCCGTAGTAGGTATCAATGCCCTTGACTTCAAGCATCTTCGCTTTCTCCCAGATAGGCCTGAATGACGCGCGGGTTGCTGCGCACTTCCGCGGGAGTGCCGGCAGCGATGCGCGAACCGTATTCCATGACATAGATGCGGTCGGACAGGGACATGACCATGCCCATGTCGTGCTCGATGAGCAGGATGGAAAGATCCCGGTCCGCGCGGATCTGGAGCACCAGATCCTTGAGCTCGTTGGTCTCCTGCGGGTTCATGCCGGCGGCGGGTTCGTCCAGCAGCAGCATGCGGGGCTCGGTGGCCAGGGCGCGGGCGATCTCCAGACGGCGCTGGGCACCGTAGGCCAGGTTGCAGGCCTTTTCGTTCCACAGATCCTGCAGGTGCACGGTCTCCAGCAGGCTGTAGGAGATGTCGATGGATTCCTGCTCTTCGCGGCGGGTGGCGGGGTTGCGGGTCAGCGCGCCCCAGATGCCGGCCTTGGTGCGGCAGTGGCGGCCGATCATCACGTTTTCCAGCACGGTCATGTCGCTGAACAGACGGATGTTCTGGAAGGTGCGGGCCATGCCCAGCGCCGTGATGAGGTGGGGCTTGCGCCCGTTGAGCAGATGCTTCTCGCCGTTGGCGCCGTACAGGTGCACGGTGCCTTCCGTGGGCTTGTAGATGCCGGTGACGCAGTTGAAGAAGGTGGTCTTGCCGGCGCCGTTGGGGCCGATGAGGGCCACGATCTCACCTTCGTTGACGGTCAGGTCCAGCTCGTTGAGGGCGCGCAGACCGCCGAAGTCACGCGTCAGGCCCTTGACTTCAAGGACGGGTTTCATGCGCGTTCTCCTTTGCTGTCGCCCTGCAGGGCGGTGATGCGGTAGCGGCGGCGCTCACCGGTGACGAGGCCCTGGGGCCGGAAGATCATCATGATGACCATGATGGCGCCGAAGATCAGCATGCGGTACTCGGAGAAGGCACGCAGGTATTCGGGAGCCAGGATGAGGATGGTGGCGGCGATGACCACGCCCACGATGGAGCCCATGCCGCCCAGCACCACCATGGAGAGGATCATGGCCGATTCCATGAAGGTGAAGCTGGCGGGGTTGATGAAGGTGGTCTTGGCCGCGAAGATGACGCCGGCGAAACCAGCCCAGCAGGAGCTCAGGGCAAAGGCCGAGAGCTTGACGCGGGCCAGGTCGATGCCCATGGCCTCACAGGCGATCTCGTCTTCACGCAGGGCCTGCAGGGCAAGGCCCACACGGGAGTTCTTGAGGCGGCTGATGACGATGATGGTCAGGATCACGGCCAGCAGCACCAGATAGTAGATGAAGATGGTGTTGGCGGCGATCTCCAGCTCCTGGCCGAAGAAGGAGGGGCCGGGGATGTTCTTGATGCCGCCGGAACCGCCGGTGAGGCTGGTCCAGTTGAGCAGCACCAGGCGCACGATCTCGCCGAAGCCCAGGGTCACGATGGCCAGATAGTCACCGCGCAGGCGCAGCACGGGGAAGCCCAGGGCCAGGCCGAAAACGATGGCCATGAAGCCGCCCACGGGCAGACAGGCCCAGAAGCCCAGGCCGAACGCCTGGTTGAGCAGGGCGTAGGAATAGGCGCCCACGGCGTAGAAGGCCACATAGCCCAGCACCAGCTGACCGGCGATGCCCACGGCGATGTTCAGGCCCAGGGCCAGGATGACGTAGAGCATGGCCGAGATCATGATGTTGGTCTGGTAGAAGGAGCTCACCAGAGGCATGACGATCATGACGGCCAGCAGCAGGCCGAGGCTGGTCAGACGGGTGGTGGTATTGCGGTTGGGCAGGGTGACCAGGCTGTGCAGGCCCTTGCCCAGGCCTTCGGGCAGGCGGATCAGCGGGATGCCGCGGGCCTTGCGGCTGAAACACCAGTTCCAGAGCATGGAAAGGAAGAAGATGGCCACGCCCAGCAGGATGACCCTGTCGAACTGCCATTCCACGGTCTGGTCAACGCTGTTGAGCTTGATGCCCATGACCGGGAAGGTCAGGAGCATGAACCAACAGGCAGCCAAAAGGGCTTTTGTAAGATATTGCATCATGATTGGCTACACCTTCTGCACTTTCGCTTTGCCGAGGATGCCGTCGGGACGGAAGATGAGGATGAGGATGAGCAGGGCAAAGGCCAGGGCATCCTCATAGTTGCCCGACAGGTAGCCGGTGGTCATGCTCTCGGCGATACCCAGCACAAGGCCGCCCACCATGGCACCGGGGATGGAACCGATGCCGCCGAGCACCGCGGCCGTGAAGGCCTTGAGGCCGGCCAGGAAGCCGATGCCGAAGTTGACCTGTCCCATGTGGGAGGCGATGAGCACGCCGCCCAGGGCCGCCAGGGCCGAGCCGACGATGAAGGTAAGCGAGATGATGCGGTCGGCATTGATGCCCAGCAGCAGGGCCATCTTGCGGTTCTGCGCGGTGGCGCGCATGGCCTTGCCCATGCGGGTATAGCGGATGAACAGGCTCAGGGAGACCATGGCCAGCGTGCTGGTGACGAGGATCAGGAAATCACTGGGGCCCATGATGTTGCCCAGGTAATCCAGAAACTCCATCTCCGGCAGCAGGCGGGGGAAGGGGACATAGTCAGAGGTCTGCGCCAGCAGCACATAGTTCTGTAGGAAGATGGACATGCCGATGGCCGAAATGAGGGGCGACAGACGCGGGGCGCCGCGCAGGGGTTTGTAGGCCACCTTTTCCAGAGTATAGCCGTAGGCCGCGCTCCAGACCACGGCCGCGAGGGCCGCAACGATGAGGATGCCTCCGGCGGGGAAACCGACGATGCCTAGCACACCGGCTACCAGCAGGGCCGTGAAGGCGCCCAGCATGTAGATTTCGCCGTGTGCGAAGTTGATCAGTTCGATGATGCCGTACACCAGCGTATAGCCCAGGGCGATGAGGGCATAGATGCTGCCGCGTGTGAGGCCGCCGAAGAAAAGTTCGATAAAGTACTGGAAGTCCATGCCGTTACAGGGGCTGCGGTTTACCCGGGCGCAGCGGGCAAGAGGGCGCGGAGGCCATGCCTCCGCGCCCGTGCGCCATAGTATCCTATTAATGCAGAGTGATGCTGTGGTCGCTTTCGACGAACTTGCCGTCCTTCACCACGTAGACGGACAGGCCCAGACCGGTGGCGTCACCGGCCTTGTTGAAGGACATCTTGCCCAGAGGGGTGTCCACTTCGGTGCTCTTCAGAGCGGCCATGATCTTGTCGGTCTCGGTGCTGCCGGCCACTTCGATGGCCTTGATGAGGGCCTGGGTGGCGGCATAGGCATTGTAGTAACCGAAGCCGGGCTCGCTGCCGAACTGCTTGACGTGGGCTTCGCGGGCATGCTTGTACATGGCCAGGGTACTGGTATCCTTGGGATAGGAGGCCATGACGCCTTCGCTGTCCTTGCCGGTCATCTTGAGGAAGGTCTCGTCCTTCACGCCGTCAGGACCGATGAGGGGGGTCTTGACGCGGTCGCGGCGCATCTGCTGCACCAGCTTGGAGGCGGTGTTCTGGTAGCCGCCGAAGATCAGGACGTCGGCCTTGGCGCGACGCAGCTTGCGCACCACGGCGGAGAAGTCCACGGCGTCGGGGGTCACGGCTTCGAACAGGACGGTCTCGACACCGGCCTTTTCGAGGATGCCGCGGTTCTGCTGGGCAAAGCCCTTGCCGTATTCGCCGTTGTCATGCAGGTAGGCGACCTTCTTGGCCTTCAGCACTTCGATGATGTAGCTGCTGGTCAGCTGGGCCTGGGCATTGTCGTTGGCCACGGTGCGCAGGAACAGGGGGTGCTTGCCTTCCAGGGTCAGGGCAGGCGTGGTGGCCGTGGGGGAGATGCTGATGATGTTGGCGCTTTCATACATGGGCAGGGAGGCGTTGGTGGCGCCGGAGCAGATGGGGCCCATGATGGCCACGACCTTGTCGGAGATCAGCTTGGTCGCGGCGTTGGTGGCCAGTTCGGGCTTACACTGGTCGTCCTGGGACACCAGTTCGATCTTCTTGCCCAGCACGCCGCCCTTGGCGTTGGCTTCTTCAATGACGATCTTGGCGGCATTGAGGCTGGGGACGCCGTACGAGGCCAGGTCGCCGGAATGGGCGCCCTGCACGCCGATTTTGATGGTGTCGGCGGCCATGGCAGGAGCCGCAACGGCAACGCTGCACAGCGCGGCCATGAGCCAGGTCATGCACTTTTTCATTTTCTCCCTCCTTGAGAGACTCCATGCACTGCCGGGCGTCGCACAACAGCAAAGCGACGTCTACCTTGCGGCAGTATAAGCCCTTTCTATTGCATCTTTATCTGATTCCTGTCAATGCGGTTTGCCGGATGGACACACAAATCCATCTCCCCCGCACGGCCACATATCTACTGTGATTTCTTGTGGCTGGAACGCAGGTGCAGGCGCATGGGCGCATGCGTGATGCCGAAGATGCGGCGCAGGGCGCGTTCCAGATAGCGGGCATAGCTTTCCGGCACGCGGTCGGCGTCACTGACGAAAAAGACGAAGGTCGGCGGCTGGGACTCGGCCTGGGTCAGATAGAAGAACTTGGCGCGCACGCGCTTGACCACCGGGGGCTGGTGGCGGGTCAGCACTTCTTCCATGGCACGGTTGAGCTGGCCGGTGGGCACGCGGATGGCGCATTCCTCATGGATCTTGCGGGCCATGGGCAGGATCTTGTTCAGGCCCGTGCCCTTGAGGGCCGAGACCGTGAGGATGGGCACATGCTTGCAGAAGGCCAGCATCTCGCTCACGTTCTGCAGCAGTTGCTTGAGCTGACCGGCGGGCACCAGGTCGCACTTGTTGACCAGCACCATGAAGGGGATCTTGCGGGTATCCAGCAGATCCATGAGGCGCTTGTCCTGCTGGCTCACGCCTTCGGTGGCGTCCAGGGTCAGCAGGGTCACGTCGGCCTTGGTGGTGGACTTGAGGGCCGCGTTGACGGAGTACTTTTCCACGATGTCCGTGATCTTGGTACGGCGGCGCACCCCGGCGGTATCCACAAAGACGTAATCCTGGCCGTCGCGCTCGAAGCGCACGTCCACGCTGTCGCGGGTGGTGCCGGCCACGTCGGAGACGATCATGCGTTCCTCACCGGCCAGGGCGTTGATCATGGAGGACTTGCCCGCATTGGGGCGGCCCAGCATGGCCAGGCGCAGGGCCGGGGGCTCGTGTTCGGCCTCGTAATCATCGGGCAGCAGGTCGGCCAGTTCTTCGGTAAGGGCGCGGATGTTGTGCCCGTGCTCGGCCGAGACCGGCAGCAGGGGGAAGCCCAGGCTGTGGAACTCGGCCAGCAGCTCGTCTTCCTTTTCCAGGCCGTCCACCTTGTTGACCACGCAAAGGGTGGGCAGGCCCATGCGGCGGATGTGGGCCGCCAGATATTCGTCCAGGGGCAGCAGGCCGTCACGGCCGTCCACCACGAAGGCCACGGCACAGGCGTCCTTCATGGCCGCCTCGGCCTGGCGCAGGATGTCGGACTCGAAGCCGCGGATGCCTTCGGGGCCTTCGGTGACCATGGCATGGGCATCCAGGGTGATGCCGCCGGTATCCACGATGCCGAAATCAGGATGGCCCTTGCGGCGGACCACACCTTCCATGCGGTCGCGGGTCACGCCGGGACGGTCATGGGTGATGGCGCGGTTGCTGCGGATCAGGCGGTTGAACAGAGTGGACTTGCCCACGTTGGGGCGTCCCACCAGAACGATGCAGGGTAATGAGGACATGGGTCTCCCTTCGGCCATGACGGGCCGTTGTTGCGGAAATGGGGCCGCACGGGGCGGCGGGCATGGCGCACGGAGAAACAGGATGGAAAAAAGGCCCCACAAAGCGGGGTGAGCGCCACACGCTGCGCTTGTGTAGCATCCTTGAGGCCGTTTGAAAAGAAAAAAATGCCATTGATTTTCCGGGAACGCTTCCCGGGATGGAAAATCAAGGAAATGGTTCAATGAAGTGCGGACGGCCGGGAGTCTCGATGCTGCACGCAACCTTTTTATGGATTTTCTCCTTGGGCAAGAGACCTTGCCATGAGTGAAGATGCCAGTGTAGACTACCGTATCTGTCTCGAACTAGGATGAGCTATGGAAGCTGAAGAAATAAAGAAGATCAGGAAAGAACTGGGGCTGACGCAAGAGGGGCTGGCTCAGATCCTGGGGGTGACGAAGGTGACCATCGCCCGTTATGAGGCGGGGACGATACGTCCGCAGGGTGACAGCGAACACAAATTGCAGCAGCTGGCCGCCTTCATGGAAAAGGAGGACGAGCGGAAACAGGCTAAGGAACTGCTCTCGCAAGCGGGGCCTGCAAGCCTGGCCGCGCTTCTGGCCGTCAGTTCCAGCTCTGCAGCGGGGATAGCTTCCCTCGGCACGCTCATAGCGTCGCCAGCCATACTGGCTCTTGGTACTTTGGCTTTAGGCGTTGTGACAACCCGGCTTCTGAAAAAAGATTAGTTTTGACACGAAAACGGATTCGGAACCCGCAAACTGACAATAGCGGAAATATCTTGAGGTCCACAGCCCTGAGCTGTGGACCTTTTTGTATAAAAAGAAAACCTCCCGCTAGGCGGGAGGTTCAAAAAAGCTTAA
>ERZ857801.3060-NODE-3060-length-12589-cov-2.716132_pt1 | contig 12589 bp, 10 predicted proteins | sample MGYA00519762_ERZ857801 | MGnify/ENA primary metagenome ERZ857801 (study PRJEB31778, sample SAMEA3449368) | human gut metagenome | biome: human gut; feature: human-associated habitat; material: faeces | place: United Kingdom | collected 2010/2012 ...
TTGCCGCACCTCCGAATGGCTCAATCTCTGTGGGATGATTGTGTGTCTCATTTTTAAAGTTAATCAGCCACTCCTCTTCCACACCATCCACCCGAATTGGCACAACAATGCTGCAGGCATTGATCTCTTCGGATTCTTCCTGATCCTTTAATTTTCCTTCTTTTTTCAACTTTCGCATCGCCATCAGAGCCAAATCCATCAGACATATAAACTTATCCTCTCTTCCGGCAAATATCTCACTGTGATCTTTTAGATACTGCTTATATGTATTCACAATGGGTTCCTTATAATCGCCTTCCTCAAAAGCAATCTCTTTTAATTCTGTTGAAAAGGTTGTATGCCGGCAGTGGTCGGACCAATACGTATCTAATACCCGTATTTCTGTCATAGTAGGATTCCTGTGCTCTTTTGTGCTGTAATACGTCTGGATATGCAGGAAATCCTTAAATGTCATGGCCAGATTCAAAGAAGCATACAGCTCTCTTAGCTCCTCCTGCGGCATATCTTTAAAGCCTTCGAATATCTTTACATCTTCTGGTTCTTCAAATACACTTACAAGTGTTTCTGGCTTGTCTAATCCTGTCTCTCTGGAATCTACTGGATTGATACAGTGATTTTTTACAGCGGCAAGCTCTTCCTCAGAAAGAGTTCCCTCCAACACATATGTCACCGCAGTTTTTATCACCGGTTTTTCCTCTTCTTTGATAAACTGGACACACTGCTCTGCAGAATCTGCCCTTTGATCAAACTGTCCCGGCAGATATTCAACAGAAAAGATATAGTCTCTTTCTTTTCGCGGAAAGCTCTCCTGATAGAGTACATCTACAGGTGGTTCTGCAAATATACCCTGGCAGGCCTTTTGAAACGTATCCTCCGAAATATTTTCTACATCATATCGAATCAGCACACGAACGGATGTCACTGTACCAATCCCGAGATAGTGTTTGATTTCATGTTTCAGTTCCTTTGCCTGAACGGCAAATTCTGGCTTCTTTTCCACATATACCCGTCTTACATTGCTCATACATTCTCTCCTTTTCTCTCCCAGACTCTAAAAGCTTCTTAAAATCGTCCTGCTGTATTTTTCACACCCATAGTTCCTGTTTTCTATCCTACCATACTCATTCTCATTAGTACAATTAATATAATTAAACTAATTAATAAGTACAATTAATTTTTCTTTCTTCCTAATAAAATACTCACCGCCAGAAGGAGCAATAGTCCTCCTCCAAACAAAATTCCAATTCGTCCAAGCATGTCTGCAAACAATCCTTCCGGCAACATGCGAATCATATAGTCTTCTGCAGGATCAAACAGCCAAAGATCGTTGTCAAAAAAGATATGATGAAATTTTATAAATACGGCATTGAAATCAACCGCAGCGGCAATTCCCAGAAGCAGTGTCAGTCCGCCTGACACCGCAAGTGCAATCTGGTACGAACGACAGAGCAAAAATTTTAACCTTGCCTTCATACAAAGCAGCAAGAGCAGACATACTGCTGCCACTGCCAGAGCTCCCCACCTGATATGTAGTCCTCCGATAAAAAGCTCCTTTACCTCTGCCATATGGAAGCGATCCTGTTCATTAAAAAAGTCCTGCTCTCTTCCTTCCACTGTCGTATAGACCTCCAGAGTCTCTCTGTCCCCCTTAAGATACGCCATCATCTCCCGGGTTACATACATTACGTCGTCCATCTCCATGTCCAGCTCAGGCAGTACATCATATTTCTCATATTCCTTTTCATAAAATCCAAAATCTGCATACATTGCCGCTTCAAAGCTTGAAATCAGCAAAATAACAATCAATGAAAAAGAACATAGAATTCCCAGAAACCAGTGTAGTTTTTTCATGTCCTTATCCTTTCCCGTTTTTTCTATCATATCAAATTTCACATTGTAATTCATCCATTTTTACCTTATAATACAAGCAGTACTTATTAGGAGGTCTAATGAATGGACATCAATTATGAATTATATAAAGTTTTTTTTCACGTGGCATCTACCTTAAGCTTTTCCGAGGCGTCTAAGCTTCTTTTTATTTCCCAGTCCGCAGTCAGCCAGTCCATCAAGACACTGGAACGCAAACTGGATCAGACGCTTTTTATCCGCAGTACAAAACGGGTACAGCTCACCCCTGAAGGGGAAATTCTTCTGCGCCACATTGAGCCTGCCATGCATCTGATTCAGCGCGGAGAAGCACAGCTTTTGGATGCGGCGTCTACCGGCGGGCAAATCCGCATTGGCGCCAGCGACACCATTTGCCGGTATTTTCTTGTCCCTTATCTGGAACGTTTTCACAAGTCTTTTCCTAATGCCCATATCAAAGTTATAAACCAGACCTCCGTCAAATGTGTGGAGCTTTTAGAAAATGGGCAGGTAGATTTAATTGTGGTAAATTATCCAAACACCTATTTAAGTAATGTCTCCTCTATCCAGAAAATAAAGACATTTCACGATATCTTTATTGCAGGAGACGCTTTTAAGAGCCTGAAAAATGAACGGCTTACCTTAAGAGAGCTCTCTCATTATCCAATCTTAATGCTGGATAAAAATAGTACCACCAATGAATTTCTCCACCGGCTCTTTCAGCAGCATCAGCTGGATCTTGTGCCGGAGATCGAGCTGACAAGCAACGATCTGCTTATCGATCTGGCGCGGATCGGACTTGGCATTGCCTTTCTTCCAGACTATTGTATCGCAGGCAATATGTCCGGACTGTTCATTGTGGAAACAAAAGAAGAGCTGCCTGGAAGAGAACTGGTAATCGCGTACAATGAACAGATTCCTCTTTCCAAAGCAGCCCAGGAATTCTTAAGCTATTTTTCTTCCTAGTCTCGGCTGTCCCAGAAGTTTCTGACCAGTCCTTCTACATTTTCCAGGCTGCATGTTTGGTATTGGTTCCATTCCCGCGGGAAAATTTCCTGATACCGACTTCCCAGAAACCGTTCGTCCAGCAGAAGGATAACCCCCTTGTCCTTTTCTGTGCGAATCACTCTTCCTGCCGACTGCAGAACCTTATTCATTCCCGGATATAGATAGGCAAAGTCAAACCCCCGCATATTTCTTTTGTCAAAAAATTGTTTTAATATCTCTCGCTCGTTGCATACCTGCGGCAATCCGGTTCCAACGATAACAGCGCCGATTAGTTTGTCTCTGGACAGATCGATCCCCTCAGAGAAAATGCCGCCCATGACACAAAACCCAATCAATGTCGTCTCCCTGTCTTCTTCGAATTTCTCAAGAAATTGTTCTCTTTGTTCTTCCCCCATATAGGGAGACTGTATGATACTCTCCAGTTCTGGCCTATCTGCCGTTCTTCCTGCAAATCTTTCATAGACATCTTCTAGAAAACGATAGGAAGGAAAAAAGACCATGTAATTCCCCTTCCGCGATTCTGCCATTTTCAAAATATAATCGGCAAATCTTTCATACATCACGTCTCCTCGCATAGTATACTTTGTGCTTACATCCGTTCCCAGCAAAAGAAGCCGATTTTTCTCTGGAAAAGAAGATTTTGCATATACCGCGTAATCCTTCTCTTCCACACTGAGCAGCTTCTTATAATAATTGACAGGAAGCAATGTGGCAGAAAAGAATATCGTGCTGTTCCCTTGTTCTAAATAAGAGGCAAGATTCACCGACGGGTTTACGCAGAACAGCTTAAGCTTAAATCTTCCGTCTGGTTCCAGTTCTGTATAGATTACATAATTTTCATCCAGTAAATCATGTATATTGACAAAATCCCGCGCCCGAAAATAAAGTTCTAAAATTTTTTCCCGTTTCTCCTCATCACTACATTCTTCAAGAAATCGTTCTATCTCTGACATTAGATTCATCAGCTTCAACACAATATGAGAAACACTGTTTAAAACTTCATAATTTTCACATTCTCTTTTCAAGGCAAGCAGAAGCCTGTTGCACTCTCCAAGCCTTCCGTGCAGCTTTCTGTCCTCCCCTTTAACAAGGCGTTTCGCCAAAAGAAAGTCCTCTTTGTACAGGACTGCACTGTACATTTCTCGCCCTCGTTCTACCAGATTATGTGCCTCATCAATCAAAAAGAGGTATTCTCCTTTTGTACTTTCAGAGAAAAACCGCTTCAGATGCGCGTTCGGGTCAAAAACATAATTATAATCACAGATCACCGCATCCACCCAATTGGATATATCCAGAGACATTTCAAAGGGACATACTCTGTATTTTTGCGCCTGCTCTTCTAGTACGCCTCGTGTGAATGTGCTCTGTGCGGTAAGCAGGTCAAACACAGCGTCGTTGACACGATCGTAATGCCCTTTTGCATAAGGGCAGGCCTCCGGATTACAGACTGTCTGTTCCATGAAGCAAATTTTTTCCTTGGCAGTCAGTGTGAGCACTTTACAGGAGAGCCCCTGATCTTTTAAGGTCAAAAATGCCTGTTCTGCGACTGTCCGCGTGATCGTTTTCGCAGTAAGATAAAAAATCTTCTCCCCCAGTTCTTCCCCCACTGCTTTTACAGCCGGAAATACAGCGGCCATTGTCTTCCCCACTCCGGTAGGCGCCTGAATAAACAGCTTTTTTCTGCGCAGGATCGTCCGGTACACACTGTAGGCCAATTCTCTCTGTCCATCTCTGTAGGAAAAAGGAAAGATAAGCCCCTGAATAGACGTATTTCGTTTTTCCCTCCACATAATCTGAAATTTTGCCCATTTTTCATATTTCCCAACCAGACTTAGAAACCATTCCTCCAAATCTTCAAACAAATATTCCCTTGTAAACTGTTTCAGCTCTTCACTTTCCAGATGGCAGTATGTCATCTGGACGTATATCTTTTTTAATGCCTCCTGTTTCGCATACATATAGGCATAGCACTTTGCCTGTGCCAGATGTACTCCAACCGGTGCAGTAAGATATTCTAAGTCTCTTAGGACACCTTTGATTTCATCTACTGTAACTTCGTCTGTATCTTCTTTCTTTATAATTCCATCTGCTCTGCCTTCCACCTGCAAAAGAAATCCCTCACAGGGCACCTGTATTTTCAAGCTCACCTCTGCGTGATAATCCGATCCCATCCTCCTTTGAATCTTTCGGTGAAGACGGCTTCCCATCAGCATTGCGTCCTTTTCCATTCCGCCTGATATTCGGTTGTCAATGTCCCCCTCCCGCAAAATAAACTCTACGAGACTGCGGACTGATATTTTCATTATTTTTTCTTTTTCCATGCAGTCTATTATACCTCATTTGACGGCACAAGACCAATCTTTTCCTTCATTCGCCAAATTCCAGCATATCCGCACGATAGCGCACAGGAAGATGATTCCTTTGGCAAGCCGGATTTTTACGTTCCTCGATAGCTATGGTATGAAAAAAGTTTTTCCAAAGTTTTTCATATTCTAATTCCTTGTCTGAGACACAGTGGATTGCCTCTTCGCTTGGAACTTCTCCCCACAGAAGATACCAGGGACTTTTCTCTTTGTGTACCAGAAACACCTGATGCGTTTTGTCAAAAATCATAAAATTTTCCAGAGGAAATCTGTCGGCAAAATGTTCCCCTATGCAAGTCAGTATTTGGTTTTTGGGCGCTATTTCCGAAAAAAGAATCCCGTTTTTCAGTTCTCTGAATCTTATAAATTCAATAAAACAATGGGCTTCATTCGCAACATTTCTACTCAGTTCAAATACCTTTGCCACAGCAGGATGATCCAGATGTTCCATGATTTTTCTGCTGTCTTTTAATTTCCTTGCTTCCTGCATTGTCCAAAACACTGCATTTCCTTTGCCGGCATCTTTTGATAAAAGGGCGTAATACAGTTCCTTATAAGCCTCCTCTCCAAGATTCACGCGAATCAACTGCTCTACTGCCCGCGCTTTTTTCTGAGACTCTTTTACTTCCTGGTATTCACAGAATAGCTCCGGCTCCATATTCCCCTGCACCGCGATCTTTGCCTCTCCTTCCCGGTGTTCTCTCCAGGCGTCATAAATAGCGGAATACAGTCCCGTTATCGTATCACAGCACAGATAGACATCTGTCATTTGTCCGGCACCTCCTTCTATTTTTCTAATCGTTCTCACTTTGTCTGCCTCACTTTTCTTTTACGACTGGCTGACAATCTGCCTTGCCTGTTTTTCTCCAAATCCCATGTCGTCAAACAGAGACAACTGCTGGTATGTCATGCTGTCCGGCAGTTTCTCCTTTGTACGCAGAAGATTCCTTGTAATATAATCCTCTTCTACTTTCACAGGATATAACATCTTTCCGCTGCATGTCAGAAAATAGAGCGCCCGCTTGAGCACCACCCCCATTTTCTTTAAATCCTCAAACCGCAAATTTCCAAACCTTCGCGCCTTCACAATCCTGGACGCCGACTTGCATCCAATTCCCGGTACTCTTAATAACATTCTGTAATCAGCTCGGTTTACCTCTACTGGAAAATACTCCAGATGCTTCAGTGCCCAGTTACATTTTGGATCCAGAAAAACATTAAAATTAGGGTTCTTTTCATCCAGCAATTCTTGTGCCTCAAAATGATAGAAACGCAGCAGCCAATCCGCCTGATACAGTCGGTGCTCTCTTAGCAGAGGCGGCCCCTCCTCCGTCCGCTTAGGAAGCAGAGAACACTCTTTATTCACCGGCACAAAAGCAGAATAAAATACTCGTTTTAGTTCAAACTTCTTATATAAAGATTCCGCTACATTCAAAATCTGAAAATCCGTCTCCGGCGTTGCTCCAATAATCATCTGGGTGCTCTGTCCCGCCGGAACAAACTGCGGCGTGTTTTTGTACAAGGCAATCTCCTGTTTGTTCTCATTCGCCTTATTCTGTACAAGCCGCATAGGAGCCAGAATATTCCTCCGGTTTTTATGCGGCGCCAACAGCTTCAGCCCTTCGGCTGTAGGCAATTCCAGATTCACACTCATCCTGTCTGCCAGAAATCCAACTCTCTTTATGATTTCTGCATCTGCTCCCGGAATCGTTTTTACATGGATATACCCCTGAAAATGATACACATGCCGCAACTGGTACAATGTCGCATAAATCAGCTCCATTGTATAATCAGGGCTCTTCAATACCCCAGAACTTAAAAACAGACCTTCAATATAATTTCTGCGGTAAAATTCCATCGTAAGCGTACATACCTCCTCCGGTGTAAAAGAGGTGCGAAGCACATCATTCGAAGCTCTGTTAATACAATATTTACAGTCATAAATACACTCATTTGTAAACAAAATTTTCAGCAGAGATACACATCTTCCATCCGCAGAAAAGCTGTGGCAAATCCCCGCACTGCTGCAGTTTCCCATTCCTCTGCCGTCTCCATTTCTGTCTACACCACTGGAGGTACATGCCACGTCATATTTTGCCGCGTCAGACAATATATGCAATTTATCATAAATAGACATCTTTTCTTGAATCTTATCGTACATCCCAGTCCCTCCGTTTTATACAGAACATATGTTCTGTTTTTATAATATCACAAGCCTTGTCAAATTACAAGAACTTAAAATGCATTTTTAAATCTTATATAAAGCAGAACGTGCTTTGCGTATTCTCGCACTGAAGCGCGGCTAAGTGAGCAGCTATTTTCCACTTGCGCGCTATGCATCCCCGGAGGGTTTTATTGTATAGGGAAAGGAGCTTCTTAATAATAATAAAGGCGGTTCGTCATTACCGAACCGCCACTGCTTTACTGATTATTGAATAGATATTTCTGAAACAGTATTCTCCACACCATTGATTTGCAGTCTGACATGAACCTTTCCATTCTCAAACTCATGCAAAGGGTATTCCAATGGTTTGTCAAGATTTGTAACATCTATAGATTTTACCACATCTTTCTGCACCAGCCACAAGACAAGTGTTGCTCCATCTGGCACCGTACCGCAGGAAATGTCTGCGTAAAGCAGTTGCGTGTCTGCATCCGTAATCATCATATTCTGTTCTTCCACAAAACCATTGCTGGCGCTCTTAAAATCCAGATTCCATACCCCGTCCAGATAAGTGCTGTACTCCATAGTGATCACCCCCATATTCCAGACCCTCTCACTGGAAGCCACATTCGTATTAATCCCCTTTCCCGCAGCCACACTAACAACAAACCCTGTCAGGCATACCAGCATAAGCACCATACTCGCAATACCCGCAGCAATAAATTTTAAGTGATGTGTTCCTTCTTTAACCATACTATCATTTTCCTCCTTTTCAATATATGTTCCACACTCCTCACAATACTTTGCCTTGACTGAAATTCTTTGGCCGCAAGCCGGACATATCGTTTTGATTTCCGGACGGCGCAGAAAATAAATCAGTAATCCGATAAAGGGCGTAGCTACAAAAACTACAACCACCCATAATACAGGGTCAGCCTTACGTTTTTTGCAGTCCTGATACACCCATGCCGCAAAAAAAGCCGCGGTGCATGCCGCGAAAAAGAGAAAGCAGAACAGCAGCACAGGAAGTAACATGGAAAGTCCACTAAAACCATCACTTTTCAGATAATACAAGCCAAACCTGAGAAAGAGCAGTAATAAAATAACCAGAATCCCAATATAAAACAGAAGTTTCTTCTTTTTCACATGCTTCATACACATACACCTCGTTTCTCAATGCGTATTGTAATATCCTCTTTTATGTTCGCTTTTTTTACTCCTGCTATGGTAAGCAATATGCCAGCCATTCCCACATAGAGACAGATACCGGCGACAAGGTAAGATACATATATATTTTCAATCATCAACAGGGCCAAAAGAGCCAGCAGAGAAAAGGTTAACAAATTCAAAACCATTGGCAGATACCAAAGCGATACTTTATGCACGGCATGTTGTTTTTGCAGGATGGCTTCTTTTTGGTACAAAGCCACTTTGAGTTTCTTATCCAGCTCCGGTGCCGGAATATCTGTCATTTTCATAGAAGCCCGAATAGCTTCTTCCATTTCTATATCGGAACGATTATCTTTCATAACCAGCATCCTCCAATCTTTTTTTAATTAAGTTTCTTCCCTTGAACAATCGGCTTTTCACAGTACCAGGCGGTTTCTTTATAATCATCGCTATTTGCTCTATGGAACAATCGGAAAAATAAAATAATATCAATGGTACTTGAAATTTTTCCGGAAGATTCTGTATGATTTGACGGACTTCCGTAACAAATTCCTTTTGAAGATAGCTTTCTTCAATATTTTCTTCACAATGTACTGCTGTTTCTATTTCATCTTCATAGCTGCTGCAAGGGGCAATCCTGTTCCTGCGCGCCTGTTTTCTCCTGTCACTTTTCCAAAGGTTATATGCCAGAGAGAAAAACAGCGCTTTCGGATTTTTCTCCCAGTCAAGTGTCCAGTCTGTTTCTAATGCTTTTAAAAAAGTCTGCTGATATAAATCCTCGGCATCTGTCTTGTCCGCGCAGAGTTTCAAGCAAAATCTATATATGTCTGTACCGAAATCGTCTATACATTTTTCCACTTCTCTTGCATTCACCGTTTCACCTCCACTGCCTGTTCACCCTATATTCGCCATAACTTTGTATGAGGTTCATTTTTTTCTGCAGTGTGCATGTTTTATTGTATAGGGAACGAAGTTTCCCGCACAATAAAAAGTGTGTAAGTTTTGAATTTGCTCTTCTCAAACCTACACACTTTCTTTCACAGCGCTGATTCTTTTATCTGCTTTTATAAATTCTCTTTGAAGAATGCCTCCAGCTCCTCAATCGCCTTGTCCTCATCTGCTCCATCTGCGGAGATCGTCACTTCTTCCCCAGTCTTAACACCTAACCCCATAACTCCGAAAATTCTCTTTGCGTCTGCTTTTTTATCTCCCTTTGCAATTTTTACATCGCACTGATAACCTGCTGCCTGTTTTACAAGTATCCCTGCCGGCCTTGCATGGATTCCTTCCGGATCTGTAACCACATATTTGAATTCTTTCATTTTTCATTTCCTCCTTGATATGGTAATTATGAATTAAGTATATACCATGTTCTATTGTTTTTCAATCTGCGTTTTCTCTACTTTTATAGGTTTTTTTAATAAAACAATGCCAAGCATGCTGACCACCGCCCCTGCTAAAACTGCTGCCAGAAACATCGGCGCATGATCCATAATTCCAATTACAAAAATTCCTCCGTGAGGCGCCCGCGATCCGCACTCAAATACCATGGACAGCGCTCCTGCCACTGCGGCGCCTACAATACTCGGCGGTATGATCCTAAGCGGATCTGCCGCTGCAAATGGGATCGCACCTTCTGTAATAAATGAAAGCCCCATAATATAGTTTGTCACTGTTGTCTGTTGTTCATTCTTTGTAAAACGATTTTTGAAAAATGTTGTCGCCAAAGCGATTCCAATCGGAGGTACCATTCCTCCTGCCATAACTGCCGCCATAATATCAAACTGTCCACTCGCAATAGACGCTGTCCCAAATACATATGCCGCCTTATTAAAAGGTCCTCCAAAATCGATCGCCATCATTCCTCCTAAGAGAAGTCCCAGCAGTATCCTGCTTCCCTCTCCCATACTCGAAAGACCGTCATTCAGCCACGTATTAAACGCCCCCACTGGAGGATTTACGACAAAAATCATCACAGCACCCATAAACAGTATTCCTAAAAACGGATATAAGAGTACCGGCTTTGTTCCCTCCAGTGCACGCGGAAGCTTTTCTAAGAGCTTTTTTATCAAGAGCATGAAGAACCCTGCCAGAAAACCTGCAATTAAAGCTCCAAAAAAGCCAGAGGAAATCCATTGTTCTTCCGGCAAAGCCACCGAAGTGCCGGCTTTTGCAAGTAATCCCCCGACAATTCCCGGCATCAAGGCAGGCCTGTCCGCAATCGCCATTGCAATATAGCCCGCTAAAATAGGAAACATCATCCCAAAGGATACATTTCCAACCAAATTAAAGAACCTCGCCAGTTCCGTTCCTGTTCCAAAGACCTCTGTCCCTGCATTTGCACTGTCGCAGATATAAGAAAGTGCAATCAGAATTCCACCGCCAATTACAAATGGAAGCATATGAGACACTCCATTCATCAGTGCCTTATATATTTTTCTCCCCAGCTTCTCCTCTCCGATACTTCCGGCTTCACTCTTATCTGTCCCACTACTATGATAGATACTCGCCGTTTTACTCAATGCTTTTTCTATCAGCTCCTTTGGTTTATGAATTCCATCTGCCACCTTTGTCACAATCACTGGTTTTCCATCAAATCTTGCCATTTTTACATCTTTATCCGCGGCGATAATAATGCACGTACATTGGGCAATCTCTTCGGCTGTCAGGACATTTTTATCTCCGCCGGAACCATTGGTTTCTACTTTGATACTGCATCCCATCTCTTTTGCAGCATTTTCCAGGCTTTCTGCCGCCATATATGTGTGTGCAATTCCAGTCGGGCATGCTGTAACAGCGAGTATCTGATACCCCTGTGCAGGCGCCTCTTTTTCTTTATTTTCTTCTGCCTTTGTATGTTCAGCTTGATCCACATATTCCAAAAATTCTTTTACGCTTTCTGCGTTTATGAGACGCTCTTTAAAGCCTTCATCCATCAAGAGCATGGAAAGGCGGCTTAACACCTCCAGATGCACGTTATCTTTTGTATTCGGCGCAGCAATCAAAAAAATCAGATGTACCGGCTCGCCATCCAACGCATCATAGTCCACGCCATCTCGAAGTACCATCGCCGCAAGACCAGGCGCTTTTACTGCCTCTGTCTTGGCATGTGGTATTGCAATTCCCTCTCCAATTCCCGTCGTACCTTCTTCTTCTCTTTTAAAGACACCAGCCCTGTATGCTTCTTTATCGCTGATATTTCCAGCCTCCGCCATCAGATCTACCATTTTACAGATAACTTCTTCTTTTGAGGAAGCCGTCCCATTTAATTCTACACTACACGGTTTCAACAAATCTGTAATCCTCATCACTTTCTCCTCCCTATAATCCATATTCAGATGCCGGTCTTACAAGTTTTCCAATAATTTCTTCCTTTGTCGCAAGCCAGGAAACAAACGCTGTGGCACTTCCCGCCGCAGTCCCAAGTTCCAGTGCCTTCTCATAATCCTTTGTATTCAAATATCCTGCCAGAAAGCCAGCTACCATAGAGTCTCCTGCTCCTACCGAATTTACTACCTTTCCCTTAGGCGGCTTCATTTTCCTGATCTTTCCATCCTCTGACAATAAAAGCGCACCTTTTTCAGCCAAAGAAACCAGTACATTCACCGCGCCCATATTCTGTAGTTTTCCTGCATACTCAATGATTTCTTCCTCTGTTTGAATGTTGACTCCAAACAGCTCTCCTAATTCATACTGATTAGGTTTGATGAGAAAAGGGTTATATTTCAATACCTTTTTTAAAAGCTCTCCTGTTGCATCCACCACAACACGTACCTCTTTTTCAGTCAGACATCCCATAATCTGCTCATATACGTCTTTAGGAAGCGTATCTGGGATGCTGCCCGCCAATACAAGAACATCATCCGGAGTCAGGCTCTTTAATTTTGTATACAGTTGCTCCACAGCTTCCTTTGATATTTCAGGCCCCTGTCCATTGATTTCACTTTCTTTATCCGATTTTATCTTGACATTGATCCGACTATTTCCCTCCGGCAGTGAAATAAAGTCTGTCTGGCAT
>ERZ857801.3064-NODE-3064-length-12575-cov-6.709265_pt1 | contig 12575 bp, 10 predicted proteins | sample MGYA00519762_ERZ857801 | MGnify/ENA primary metagenome ERZ857801 (study PRJEB31778, sample SAMEA3449368) | human gut metagenome | biome: human gut; feature: human-associated habitat; material: faeces | place: United Kingdom | collected 2010/2012 ...
CCTCCAGCTCCTGACCCTTGGCAGAGGGAGCACCGAACAGGGTGCGGCCGGTGAGAATCAGATCCTGGCGTGCCTCGTAATCCTCCTTCTTGACAAGGAAGTACTCCTGCTCGGGGCCGACGGTAGTGGAAACGTAATCAACATCCTTTCCAAACAGCTTCAGGATGCGGATGGCCTGACCGGACAATGCGTTCATGGAGCGCAGCAGGGGGGTCTTTTTGTCCAGTGCCTCGCCAGTGTAGCTGACGAAAGCAGTGGGGATGCACAGCACGTCATCCTTCACGAAAGCGTAGCTGGTGGGGTCCCATGCGGTGTAGCCGCGGGCCTCGCAGGTGGCACGCAGGCCGCCGGAGGGGAAGGAGGAAGCATCGGGCTCGCCGCGCACCAGCTCCTTGCCGGAGAACTCCATGATGGCGGTGCCGTCGCCCACGGGGCTCACAAAGCCGTCGTGCTTCTCACTGGTGATGCCGGTCAGCGGCTGGAACCAGTGGGTGTAGTGGGTGGCACCCAGCTCCATGGCCCAGCGCTTCATCACGCTGGCCACAACGTTTGCCACCTCGATATCCAGGGGTGCGCCCTTGTGCAGGGTGCGCTCCAGGCTCTTGTAAGTAGCGCTCGGCAGGCGCTCCTTCATTACATGCTCGTTAAAGACCTTGCTGCCGTAGATTTCCATAACATTTGCTGCCATAAATCCTACTCCTTACTTGATCTTATGTCTGTCCCTTCCGAAACTGTCTCCCGCCGCCGAACTGCGGCCCGAAAACAGCGAAAAGCTTTTTAACAAAAACGGCGCTGCGAGTCAGGAGGTGACCCACAGCGCCGTTGCTGTCTATGGTTTGATTATATCCCGGAACGGCTCAAAAGGCAATTGACAAAACTGACGATTCTGCACAAACACGTTCTCGTTTTTTTGGGAGATATCGTATTTGGTATTACTTTTAGATCACCTGGAACAGGAAGAACTTCAGGTAATTGGTTTCGGGCACGCCCCACAGGATGGGGTGATCCGGGGCCTGCTGGCGCACCTCGATCTGCCGCAGCTGCCGGTGGGCATCCTTTGCGGCGGCGTGCAGCATCTTGATGAACAGCTCCTCGGTGGCAAAGTGGGAGCAGCTGGCCGTGGCCAGATAGCCGCCCCGGGGCAGCAGCTTCATGGCGCGGTAGTTGATCTCCTTATAGCCGCGCATGGCGTTCTCCACCGTGCGGCGGGCCTTGGTAAAGGCCGGCGGATCAAGGATGATAAAGTCGTAGGGATGGCCCTCTTTTTCCAGCCGGGGCAGCAGTTCAAAGGTGTCCTCGCAGAGAAAATCCATGTTGGTCAGGCTGTTGCGCTGGGCGTTCCGCTGGGCCATGGCAATGGCCTCGGCGCTGATGTCAGCGGCAGTGACCCGGGCAGCCCCGCCCTTGGCGGCGTTCAGCGCAAAGCTGCCGGTGTGGGTAAAGCAGTCCAGCACAGTGTGACCGGCAGCAATGCGGGCCACGGCCCGGCGGTTGTATTTCTGATCGAGGAAAAAGCCGGTCTTCTGGCCGTTCTCAAAATCGACGTGGTAGAACACGCCGTTCTCGCAGATCTCGGTCTGGGTGCTGTCGGGGTGCGTCTCGCCGGGCAGGTCAAACCAGCCCTTGTTCTGTGCCAGGCCCTCCTTGGCCCGCAGAGCCTCGTCGTTGCGCTCGTAGATGCCGTCAATGGTCTGGCCGTCAGCGCGCAGGACTTCCGCCAGCAGGGGGAAGAGGATGGGCTTGAGCTTTTCCATGCCCACGCTCAGGGTCTGGGTGACAAGGATATTGTTGAACCGGTCCACAGTCAGGCCCGGGAACTGGTCAGCCTCGCCAAAGATGATACGGCAGGCGGTCAGGTCGGCGGGCTCCAGCACGGTCTTGCGGTAGGCCCAGGCGTATTCGACACGGCGCTTCCAGAAAGCGGCATCAAAGGTGTCGTTGGCGTTGCGGGAGATGAGCCGTACCCGGATCTTGCTTTTCAGCGAGAGAAAACCGGTGCCAAGATAGGCACCCTTTGTGCTGACCACATCGACCAGCGTGCCGTTTTCAGGCTCTGCTTCCGGGGAACCCAGGATGTCGTTTTCGTACACCCAGGGGTGGCCGCCCACCAGCAGGCCCTCGGCGTGTTTGTTGACGGTGTAAACGGGGTAATTGCGAGAAGATTTCATAGATGCTCCTGTTATAACTGGCTCGCCCTCTCAGTCTCGCTCCGCTCGCCAGCTCTCCCGAAGGGAGAGCCTTTGGCGATTTTCGATTCAGTCTCATCAAGCTTGAATACAGAGCGGCTCTTGGCTCCCCCTTTGGGGGAGCTGGCAATGCCGTCAGGCATTGACTGAGAGGGTGAGGATGCTAAAATTTCTTACTGATATTTATTCTAACATAAAAACGTGCTAGAATAAATACAAAAACACAGAAACGAGGAAAACGTCATGGAGATCGAACGCAAATGGATGGTGAACGGCTGGCCGGAGGGCGAAAACTTCCCGGCTCTGCCGCTCAAGGAAGAGTTTGCCATGCGGCAGGGATATATCAGCGTGCGGCCCACCGTGCGCATCCGGGAGGAGGCGCTCAAGGGCGGCAAGACGGCCTATATCCTCTGCTTCAAGTCCGGAAGCGGGCTTGCACGGGAGGAGATCGAGCGCCCCATCGACAAAGAACTGTTTGATGAACTGGAAACAAAGATCATCGGTAAGCCCCTGATCGGGAAGATCCGCAGAAGCTACGCCCTGCCCGATGGCCTTGTGCTGGAGGTGAACCATGTGGATGAGGGCCAGCCCACTGCGTTTTGGTACGCTGAGGTGGAATATCCCACCGTGGATGCCGCCCGCAGCTGGAAGCCGGAAGCCTTTGGCCTTGCAGACTATCTGAACGATGATGTCACCGACCAGCCCGGCCAGAGCATGGGAGCCTACTGGGAACAGACCCGGAAATAAAAATGACCCTCTCCGTCGCGCAGATACGGCCGCCTAGCCCTTGGGGAAAGACGGCAGTGCAAAGCAATGACAGAGAGGGTCATTATTTTTTACTTCTTGTGGTACATCCGGTCTGCTTCCTCATAGGTGGGTTCGCAGGTCAGATACATGCCCAGCTTCTTCACGGTATCCATATCCACGCTGGACAGGATGACGGTGGAGTGCATATCGCAGCCCTTCAGGTGGGAGAGCTGCTTGAGGGCGGCTGCAGCAGTGGGATTCTGCGCGGCCGAGCTGGACAGGGCAATCAGGATCTCGTCGGTGTGCAGACGGGGGTTCTTGCTGCCCAGATAGTTGGTCTTGAGGGTCTGGATGGGCTCGATGGCGGCGGCAGAAACGAGGTCAAGCTCCTGGTCGATGCCGGCCAGCTTTTTCAGCGCGTTGAGCAGAGCGGAGGAAGCGGCACCCAGCAGGGGGCCGGTCTTGCCGGTGACAACGGTGCCGTCCGGCAGCTCAATGGCAGCGGCGGGGGCACCGCCGGTCTTTTCAGAGACTGCATGGGCGGCCTGCTCCACCGGGCGGCTGCCCAGGGTCAGTCCGGCCTGATTCATCAGCAGCTCCAGCTTGTAGACCTCACTCTGGATCTGTGCGCCGTTCTTGAGGTCGCACAGGGCCTTGAAGTAGCGGCGGACGATCTCGTTGCGGGAAGCTTCGCAGCAGGCCGCATCGTCTACGATGCAGTTGCCTGCCATATTCACGCCCATGTCGGTGGGGGAGTGGTAGGGGCTCTTGCCTGCGATCAGCTCAAACATGGCGTTGACCACGGGGAAGATCTCAATGTCGCGGTTGTAGTTGACCGCGGTCTTGCCATAGGCCTCCAGATGGAACGGGTCGATCATGTTCACATCGTTCAAGTCGGCAGTGGCAGCCTCGTAAGCCAGGTTGACCGGGTGCTTCAGGGGGATGTTCCAGATGGGGAAGGTCTCAAACTTGGCATAACCGGCCTTCACGCCCCGCTTGTATTCGTGGTACAGCTGGGACAGGCAGGTGGCCATCTTGCCGCTGCCGGGGCCGGGAGCCGTGATAACCACCAGCGGGCGCTGGGTCTCAATGTACTCGTTGCGGCCATAGCCCTCGTCGCTCACGATGCGGGCAACGTCGTTGGGGTAGCCGGGGATCTTATAGTGCCGGAAGGTGCGGATGCCCAGGCTGTTCAGCCGCTTCTCAAAAGCTTCCACCTCGGGGGCAGCGGTGTACATGGTCACGCATACGCTACCCACAAACAGGCCGCGCTCCTGGAATGCATCGATGAGACGCAGAACGTCCAGATCATAAGTGATGCCATAGTCACCGCGCACCTTGCTGCTGACGATGTCCTCAGCGTTGATGACGATAACGACCTCGGCCTGATCCTTCAGCTGCAGCAGCATCTGCAGCTTGGAATCGGGCTGGAAGCCGGGCAGCACGCGGGAGGCGTGGTAGTCATCGAACAGCTTGCCGCCGAATTCCAGATACAGCTTGTTGTCGAACTGCGCGATCCGCTCCCGGATGTGCTCCGACTGCATCTGCAGGTATTTGTCGTTGTCAAATCCTTTTTTCATTCGTTGCTCCTCTTCCTGATTTCGGTTCCCATATCCTGCCCGGGCGGCGGGTTCCACAGCGGAAGTGTGCCCGGGGAATTACACAATACAAAAACAGTATATCATATCAGAGGAGCGGGTGCAATAAAAAATCAACAAAAGTCCCGCTCCTTCCAGCAGAGAGCTTTTGCCGGAAAGAGCGGGGCAGGGAGGAACAGCGCGGATTACAGGGTCAGCTGGATGCCGCTGAGGGTCACGGTATCCGGATCAGGCTCCTCATCCTTTGCTTTGGCGCGGGTCTGCTTGGGCAGAGCGTCCTCGTGAACTACTTTGCCGCATTCCAGCTCAGGGATGGCAAAGAAGGCTGCTTCCAGAGCATCAGGCAGCTCTACTTCACCGGTAACATGCAGGAATTCGATCTGAGCCAGCAGGTCTGCGCTCTCTGCGGGGATGACAGCATCACCCAGCACATAGAGACGGGTGCCATACCGACGCAGGGAAGAGGCGGTCAGCTCCAGGTCGTCCTCCACCACGGCGGTGCCGTCCGGCACGATGATCAGCTCGGTGGAATCCGGGAAGAGCGGGGCCAGAACGGGCGCAAGGCTTGCGCACAGGATGGCCTTTGGAGCGGAAAAGCTGCAGCCCTTTGCGGCCAGTGCGGCAGTGTCGAGTCTGGGGTCAACCGCCAGGAAGCGATGTTCATTCCAGTACAGGCGGCTTTGTGCCCGCAGCAGGAAGGTGTTGTCTAGCTTGATGGAGCTTCCCGGCAGGAGCACTGCATCATCGGGGTAGACCGCCAGCTTTCCGTTCAGGATGCAGCGGGCGGATACCACTGCCGAGAGGCACTGCGGGCAGTAGATCATACCGTTGACCAGAATGCAGGCGTACTTCTGTAAAACCTCCGCAGCATCCGGTGTGATCATCAGCTTGCCGTTGACCACCAGTACCTGCCCGGCGGCGGTCTGGCTGGCAGAGCTCAGCGTGACCTTGCCATTGACCACACCCACCGAGACCTCCTCCGGGACATTTTTGCAGAGCATCGAATCCAGAGAAATGTTGTGCTGGCTCAGGAGCGTCTGCACCCGGGGCGAGGTCAGCGCGATCATGCAGTCCAGCTTGATCTGCTCATAGCGGTCAAGAAAATCCTCCTGCACATTGCGCAGGTCCAGGATCATAGCGTCCACATTCAGGTTCTTTTTCATCATTTATTCCTCCGTAAGTTCAGTTTTGAGGCGATGGCGTATTTGAGCAAGGCGGCTGCGGACCGTGCCGGGCGGGAGACTGAGCAGCTGACCGATCTCACTGGCATTGTAGCCCGCTGTATAGCGCAGGGTGAACAGCCGCCGCTCTTCCGGGGTGAGCAGAGCCAGCAGACTGGCGGCTTCCACCGTGTCCAGTGCGGAATCCGGTTCGGCACTGTCCTCTTCCGGGAAAAAGGCGCTGAGCAGCTGCTCCTCCTTTGCCACCCGGCGGAGCTGGTCACAGTAGAGATTCCGTGCAGTGGTAAACAGCCAGGCTTTGCACTGCCGTTCCGTAAAGCTGTTGATAAGGGTCCGGTTCTGCAGTGCCCGCAGAAAGACTTCCTGGGTCAGATCCTCCGCCCGGGCTTCGTCCCGGCAGAGATTGAAACAGAAGTGTTCCAGCCTGTCCCAGAAGGTCTCGTACAGCAGCTCCCACATGGGGCTTCCTCCTTTCATTGCGTCGTTCTGCCTGTAAGACGAAGGAGACCGGGGAAGTGTTGGATAGATTCGGAAAAAAATAAACCCTCAGTCTCGCTGGCGCTCGCCAGCTCCCCTACTAGGGGAGCCCTTGGCATGGCAGTAAACAGCGTGAAACTGAGGGAAATTTCTTGATTTAATGTTTTGCTTCCAGCGCTTCGAGATCTTCTTTGATCTCTTCCACATCTTCTTTCAGGAACATCAGGCAGAAGCTGACGGCCAGCAGCAGGCAGGAGAGCCAGATGGCCTTTGCGCCGCAGAGGTCCAGCGTCAGGCTGCCCAGGCCCGCGCCCAGCGCAAACAGGAGAATGATGCCCCAGTAATAGAAGGATTTTTTCAGGGCGGCAGGATTGCGGTTGAGCACCCAGCTGCAGAGGGAGTCCATGCCGCTACGCATGTTGCCGATGCACATGGTGCTGGCAAAGGCATAACCGTTCACCTTGCGGAAGGTCTGCACCTGCATCGCACAGGCAAACGAGACCAGCGCATTGGCCATAAGATTCCACTCCTGCGGGAAAAAGCCCACCACGAACAGCATCACGATCTCACACAGCACCACCAGCTGCCGCCAGTGGAGCCGCTGCAGATTCTGCAGCTTCTGGTGCATCAGCTCTGCCGCGAACACGCCCAGCGCAAAGAAGCACAGGGGCACAAGATAATGCAGCACATGCCCCCATTCCCCGGCAAAGGCATGGACAGCCATCAGCACGATGTTGCCGGTCTGGGCGTTGGCAAACACCTTGCCCCGGAACAGATAGGTGTATACGTCCTGCAGGCCGCCGGACAGTGAAAGGAACATTGCCGTGCAGAAGGCTTCCGACATCTGGCCGCGGCGCTTTTTCTTGGAATTCATGCAAATTCCCCCTCTGATTTTTTACCCCTATACTATAGCGCGGGTTGACGGATTTGTCAAAAACAAAAGGTGATTTTTGGCGGTTTTGACTATGTAAAACGAATATGCCTGCCATGTTTTTTGCAATTGCATCCGGGTTGTGCTACAATAAGACCATTCATACAGAAAAAGGAGAATCTCCCCATGCCCAATATCATCGAGATCACGGATTTTCACGCGCCGGAGCTGGACCCCTACGCCCGCCTGACGCAGAACCAGCTGCGCAGTCGGCTGGAACCCGAAAAAGGCATTTTCATTGCCGAGAGCCCCAAGGTGATCTCCCGGGCACTGGATGCAGGCTTTGTGCCGGTCTCCCTGCTGATGGAGCGCAGGCAGATCACCGGCCCAGCGGCGGAGATCCTGACCCGCTGCGGGGATGCACCCATTTATACTGCTGACCGGGAGCTGCTGGCTGCACTGACAGGCTACGAGCTGACCCGGGGCGTGCTCTGCGCCTTTCAACGTCCGAAGCCCCGCACCGTGGAGGAGCTCTGCCGGAACGCCCGGCGGGTGGCCGTGCTGGAGGGCATTGTGGATACCACCAACGTGGGTGCCATCTTCCGCAGCGCGGCAGCGCTGAACATGGATGCTGTTCTTATCAACCCCTCCTGCTGTGACCCGCTCTGCCGCCGGGCCGTGCGCGTGAGTATGGGCACGGTGTTTCAGGTGCCCTGGGCGCAGATCGGCGAAACGCCTGCTGATTGGCCCGAAAAGGGGCTTGCTCAGCTGAATGCCCTGGGCTTTAAGACGGCTGCCATGGCCTTGAGTGACCGTTCGGTCAGCATCGATGACGAAGCCCTTGCCCGGGAGCCGAAGCTTGCCATTGTGCTGGGCACAGAGGGAGACGGCCTTTCCCATACCACCATCGCATCCTGCGATTACACGGTCAAGATCCCCATGTCCCACGGGGTCGATTCCCTGAACGTTGCCGCCGCCAGCGCCGTGGCGTTCTGGCAGCTGGGCAAACAGTAAATCATAAGTCATACAGCAAAAACTCCCGCCCGGAGCGCATCCGGGCGGGAGTTTTGCTATGCCTTAGAAGGATTCAAAGGAGAAATTACTTTTTCATGTAGATGTGGTGGGGCAGACCTGCAATGTACAGCGGAGTCAGCTCAGCCTGGATCAGTGGGCGGGCATACTCGAGGAATTCCTCGGTCATCTGGGTGTGATTCTCGTTCATCCAGCTCAGAGGGACCTTCTTCTCGAGGTTTGCAACTTCACTGATGGGGTGCAGCTCGGTGATGTACTGATAGGGGCTGTTGGAGATGCGCTTCAGGGCGACCATCTGACCGGTGACACCCTCAAAGGCAGCCTTGGCAGCAGCGCCGCCCACCTGGTAAGCCTCGGTGATATCGGTGCGGCTGGTCAGGTGACCAGCGCAGCGCTGCAGGGTAGACAGCTCGATACAGCGGGTCTTGGTATCCAGATTGCGGGCGACCACATTCGCCAGATAGCGTGCGGTGCCGGTCAGTGCCTTGTGGCCGAAAGCGTCCACTGCGTGCACATCGTCGGCAAGCTCGCAGACGTAGCGGCCGTCCTCGAGCTTGACACCCTCGGAAACAGCGATCACGATGCTGGGCTTCTTCTCCTGCATGGCGCGGACCTTCTCAATGAAGTGCTCCACGTTGAAGGGGACTTCGGGCAGGCAGATCATATCCACGCCCTCGCAGTCATCGCTCTTGGCCAGAGAGGCAGCAGCGGTCAGCCAGCCGGCGTTGCGGCCCATGATCTCGACCACGGTGACATAATTGGTGCCGTAAACGGTGGCATCGCGGATGATCTCCTTCATCACCACACCGATGTACTTTGCCGCAGAGCCGTAGCCGGGGGTGTGGTCGGTCACCATCAGGTCGTTATCGATGGTCTTGGGAACGCCCATGAAGCGGATGTCGCTCTGGATGCGGTTGCCGTACTCGGCCAGCTTGCCGATGGTATCCATGGAGTCGTTGCCGCCAATGTAGAAGAAGTAGCCAATGTTCAGCTTTTCCAGGATGGCGAACAGCTTCTTGTAAACGGTCTCGTCATCGTGCCAATCGGGCAGTTTATAGCGGCAGCTGCCCAGGAAGCTGGACGGGGTGCGCTTGAGCAGCTCGATATCCAGGTCATCGGTCAGCACGGTGGAAAGATCCACCACGCGCTCCTCCAGCAGACCGGCAACGCCGTTGCACATGCCGTAAACGATCTCAGCGCCGCGGCTCTTGCAGCTCTCGAATACGCCTGCCAGACTAGCATTGATGACGGAGGTAGGGCCGCCAGACTGACCAACGATTGCATTTTTACCCATGATGATTTCTCCTTTTCTTCTGTTTCGGCTTTTATATTATCGTGCAGGAGCACGAAAACAGACCACGAGGGGGGAGGAAGCGCGCAAATGAAACTTACAGGCAGATATGGCGCGGGGTACCGTTGACATAGACCGGTGTCACTTCGTCCAGGATGAGCGGGCGGGCATACTCCTCAAATGCCGCCGTCACCTGCATTCCGTCCGGGGTGATCCAGTCCAGCGGCACCTTTTTCTCCAGGTTTGCCACCTGCTGGACATCCACCGACTCGGTGATGCACTGGTAGGGGTAATCGGAAATGCGCTTGAGCGAGATCATCCGCCCGGTCTCGCCCGCAAAGGCAGCGGAAGCGGCAGCGCCGCCCACGGCATAGGCCTCGTTCACATCGGTGCGGCTGGCCAGATGGCTGGCGCAGCGCTGCAGAGTCGAAAACTCAATGGCACGGCTCTTGCAGTTCAGGTTGTCGTGGATGAGATCGGAAAGGTACCGGCTGGTGCCGCTGAGGATGGCCTTGTGGCCAAAGGCATCCAGCTGCCCGGCGGTGGAGACCAGATCGCACAGATAGGTGCCGTCGGCAGTCTTAACACCCTCGCTGGCTGCAATGATGACATTGGGTTTGACCCGCTGCAGCTCGTCCACCCGGGTCAGGAACCTGTCCGGGTCAAAGGGAACTTCGGGCAGCAGGATGAGGTCGGGGCCTTCGCAGTCATCGCCGCCGGCCAGACAAGCCGCACCGGCCAGCCAGCCTGCGTGGCGGCCCATGATCTCGGCCACCGTCACGCTGCGGATGTTGTAAACGGAGGAGTCACGGATGACCTCCTTCAGGATGGTGGCAATGTACTTGGCGGCAGAGCCGTAGCCGGGGGTGTGGTCGGTCAGGCAGAGGTCGTTGTCGATGGTCTTGGGCACACCGATGAACCGGACGCTGCTGCCCACCTGGGCACCGTAACGGGAGAGTTTTGCAATGGTGTCCATCGAGTCATTGCCGCCGATGTAGAACAGCGCACAGATATCGTACTTGTCAAACAGGGTGAACAGCTTGATGAACGGGGTAGAATCCACGTCCGGGTCCGGCAGCTTGTAGCGGCAGCTACCCAGATAGCTGGACGGGGTGCGCTTGAGCAGCTCGATGCTCATGCGGTCATCCAGCAGAACATTCAGTTCCAGCATCTCTTCCTTTAAAAGGCCCTCGATGCCGTACTTCATTCCGTAGACCTTATCGGCTCCCAGACTGCAGGCAGCTTTGTATACGCCTGCCAGGCTGGAATTGATAACGGCGGTAGGGCCGCCGCTCTGGCCGATGATGACATTTTTTGACATACGTCCTCCTTATCCAAAAGAACAACATTTCACGTCCTGCAAAGCGCGGCAAGTCCTTCTGTGTCCTCCCAAAGCCCTGCACTGCCCGGGGAAGGAGATTGCGGATGCGCGCCGCAAGTCGTACAAAAAGAATGCAGGATGTGCATCTGATTCAATGAAAACTGTGCAATTCCTGCAACAATACTATTGTAAACCATTTCTCTGTTGTATGCAAGACCTGATTGGTTGCACGGGCAAAAAAATTATGATACAATATTTGGCGTATCCTACAAAAACACAGGGTCGGTCGGAGTGCAGAATGCAAACTCTGCAATTTTTCGGGGATACTGACCGTAATGATAGAGAAAAGAAAACAGGGAAAGGCGGGAAAGAGAATGGGGATCTCACACGAATATCATTCCACCCATGGCCGGAGACGGCGCAGCAAGGCAGGCACCGGCCTGCGGCTGGCGGGGGTCATTGCAGCAATCCTGCTGCTGTCGCTGGCCGTCACGGCCATTCTGGAAAATGGCGAAAAGCAGAGCGAGGCTGTCCAGCAAAGCCCGGCGGCGGGCACAGCGGCCAATATCCTGGCTCCGCTGCCCATGCAGGGAGATACGGGAGCCTCTGCGGCAGACAGCACCGGCGGTACGGCAGGGGAAGGCAGTGGAGCCGACGATGCGGCGGCTGTCACGCTGGAACAGTTCGGCCCCGCCCGGCAGGCAGCGGGGGCCTATCAGATCAAGGCGTATGACAGCAGCGTGATCCGTCAGCCCAGCTGTGGGCAGGTGGATCTGAGTTACTTTTCGGACGCGGCCCTGCTGGGCGACAGCCTGACCGTGGGCTTTTCCGATTACAGCATCAACCTAGGCGGGGCGCTCATCTGCGGCTATACCGGTGTGGGCCCCGATGCCATCGTGAACCGCAGCGCGGTCAAGAGCAGCGTGCGCGGTTCAGAGGTGGCAATGGATGTGCTGACAGCGGCTCAGCCGAAAAAGCTCTATATCCTGCTGGGCACCAACACGCTGACCACGCTGGGGGCGGCAGACCGCTTTCTGGCCTACTATGGCCAGATGCTGGATCAGCTCAGGCAGGCCCTGCCCGGCTGCGTCATCTATGTCCAGTCCATCCCGCCGGTGCGGCCCCAGGCCGCTGCGGAAAAGCCCGGTCTTGCCTCCGATGTCCTGCGCTCGGTGAACGAGCAGCTGGCAAAGCTGGCTGCAGACAAGGGCTGTGTCTACCTTGACCTGTGGGAGACCTTTGCCGATGAGAACGGGAATCTGAAGGAGATGCTGGCGGCTCCGGATGGAGTCCACTTCTCGGCCGGAAACGGCTATGGTGCCTGGGTCACCTACCTGCGCAACCACGCAAAGTATTCGGCTTCCAACTCCTGGACTATGGGCAGCGCATACAGCGCTGAATAAGGAGCGAAACACAAAAACGGCATCGCAGACCGATCGGTTTGCGATGCCGTTTTTTATGTTGATCGGGAAGGGAAGCAGCTTACTTCAGCTTGCTCTTTGCCTTCATGCGCTGGTCGTGGTTCAGGATCTGCTTGCGGATGCGCAGATTCTCAGGGGTGACCTCCAGCAGCTCATCCTGTGCCAGGAACTCCAGGCAGCCCTCCAGGCTCAGCTTGCTGACGGGGATCAGGCGCAGAGCGTCATCGGAACCGGAAGCGCGGGTATTGGTCAGGTGCTTGGTCTTGCAGACGTTGACATCCACATCCTCGCCGGAAGCGGTGTAGCCGATGACCATGCCCTCGTAGACCTTTTCGCCAGCGCCCACCAGCAGGGTGCCGCGCTGCTGCGCGTTGTACAGGCCGTAGGTAACGGCATCGCCGGTCTCAAAGCTGACCAGAGAACCGGTGGAGCGGTTGGCGATCATGCCAG
>ERZ857801.3075-NODE-3075-length-12533-cov-3.271358_pt1 | contig 12533 bp, 12 predicted proteins | sample MGYA00519762_ERZ857801 | MGnify/ENA primary metagenome ERZ857801 (study PRJEB31778, sample SAMEA3449368) | human gut metagenome | biome: human gut; feature: human-associated habitat; material: faeces | place: United Kingdom | collected 2010/2012 ...
ACCTTCGACTCATAGAGAACCTCTCCACTGTCCTTTAACTGAATCGTATATTTCAAATTATAGGCATTGCCTTCCACATTCAAAAGAAGCTGATTCACATGGGTATCTCCTGCATCTGCATAGATTCTTTCAATTCCTGGCAGTCTGATATTCTCCGGATTGGGATTGGTCATCTCTCCTGATGCAATGCGAATAGGTGTATCATCTACTGGCTTTGACATTTCAATCAATCCCCAGATCAATCCACCCAGCAATGCCACCATGATCATGAGCAGGGCAAAAAGCTTTACTCTCGATTTTTCGATGATACGAACAAAGCCCTGATTGCCTTCTTCATCCTGACAGGGAATATAACCTCTGACCTTTTCAAAAAAGCCAATCTTCTTTTGACATGGCTCTACTATCAGCCTTTTCCTTTCATCCACAAGACAGTCACTTGTTTCCAGACGATTCTTCTTACGCACATCGCCAAAGAGGCTCATCCCTTCTTCCATATGGCCATAATGCCACTGCTGCTTCTGTCCGTCTTTCCAGCACAGCTTTTCATCTGATTCTATATATGTATATCTCAAGCAACTCCACCACCTATTCCACTATCAGCATCGCTTCCAGCTGTCCTGCATTGTATGCTGCACTTTCATCATTTCCGCTTTCTTCCAGAGCTGATGAATTCACCGTAATCACAATAGGATATTCTCCTGTATCAAAGCTCCTGTTCATGTTGAACTCCTTGACGGCATAGCCTGGCTCGATGACCTTCGACTCATAGAGAACCTCTCCACTGTCCTTTAACTGAATCGTATATTTCAGATTATAGGCATTGCCTTCTACATTCAAGAGCAGCTGATTCACATGGGTATCTCCTGCATCTGCATAGATTCTTTCAATGCCTGGCAGCCTGATGTTCTCTGGATTGGGATTGGTCATCTCGCCTGACTTGATGGCCACCGGCTCATCGATAGGACGATTCATCTGTCCAAGATACAGTCCTCCCAGAAACATCGTTATGATCAGAGCAAGCAGTATCAAAAATCCCATCCATCTTTTTCTCTTTCTCTGTATGACCCTGACAAATTCATTGTCATTGACCAGTGGTATGAATCCTATGATATATTCACCACGATCAAGCTTTCCGCTGTACCCACCAATCACCAGCTCCTGATCCTCTCCATCAAGAACGGCCGCACTTTCCTCATTTTCTTTCCTGTTGATGCGAACATCACCCATCACATGATAGCCACCATGAGGATACATTTCAGCCATCTCATCTTCCGTATGGATATACCATTTCTGTTTCTTCACATCCATGAAGCTATGTTCAAGCACAACATCTCTTGCATAAAGTCTTTCCATTGGTTATTTTATACCCTCCCTCAATTAAGTTCTTTTTTATAAATATTTTATATATTTGAACATCAATAGTTTTCATCTCAATCATTGATATTTAAAACATTACCTTCATCCTTCAAATATCAACAAAGACATAACAACTTCTCTTTTAAAAACAGGATAACATGTCCAATGTTATCCTGTTCATCATTCAAATATAAATATTCATCCATGACAGGTACATGGGAACATAATGTGTTTCAATATGCTGTCAATCTTATCTTCTGTTATCTTTATTTTACTATCAACATCTTTGAGGAAAATGTACCTGTCATTTCAATACTCGTGGTTATTAATTATCTGATTCAAATACCCAAGTTAATGTAGTGTTGTATGTTTTCTTGTTCTCTGCTCCAGTATTGTCTTTTAAATATGCTTTTAAAGTATGATTTAAAGTGTTTTTGCTTAATGTTGCAAATTCGCCACTACCATCTGTTGCAACTACTGTTGCATCTGTTTGAGCTAGCTGCATTGTTACATGTTCTTGTGCTTGATTTTGGTTATCTAACATCTTAATTGATTGATTATCAGATGTCTTGTAGATATTATCAGCTAAAGTCGCTGTAACCTGAGCTTCTCCAGTATAATTACTTCCATCTTTAGTATTAGTAACTTTAAAATTAACATCAACTCCAGAATCTGCATCTACTGTTGCATCTGATAATGTAATCTTTACTGGATAGTCGATTGTCCATGAAGAAACATTTCCTTCTCCGTCTCCACCTGATGAACGACCTGGTGTATATTCTACATTTGTTGCACCTGTACCTTCATAAGCTGCACTGACTCCTGTTGCTGACATTGTTGTCACTGCCATTGCACTCAATAATCCTAACGCTAATAATTTTTTTGCTTTCATAATTTTCCTTCTCCTTTTCTATTTTCATAATATTTAATTTTTTATATATATTCACTGGCTGATGTTCTTTTCCTTTTCTTCCTCTCTTCTATATAGAAGAATGAGGAATAAAAGAAATGCTCCACTGATAGCCAGTAAATATCCAGTTATTTCATGACTGTCATCCGTCTTTGGAACAGTCACTGTTTCTACAGGTACAGTAATCACTAGCTCTGATGCTGTATAACTCACTTCTGTTGCACCTGTTCCACTCATTTCGCCTTCATAGGCATAAACATCATGAGGTATCAATATCAATCCACAAAAGAGTAGACTAAATAATAGTTTTCTCATGGATTAGCACCTCCTTGATAAGATGATAAAGTCTTTCTTACAAATCTAAAATGTGCTTGCCCTATGAAATCCTTATTACTAGTAATACCATTCTGCTTATCTGCACGCATACCAAATCGAATGCTTTGTGGGAGAGATTTTTTATTTGATGGATATGCTATATTTCCTAAGTGGGTATCGGACGTTGTTACATTAGTATAGCTTTTACCCATTTCATCATATTTGAGGTATGTTGCATTGAATGATTTGTTGGTATCATTTTGAGTCAGCGTTGTATATGGTCTATTTTGACCGTCGATATCATTTTCATCAACACGGATTTCATAGTAGTAGTCATGTTCAGCTTTGTTAAATTCTTCAGGGCTTAAATCATCTAATGATTTCAGACTGATTGTTGTTGTATTTCTTTTATCAGAAAGTTCAGTTCCATCATCATTTAATTGAACATCTGAAATGGTAAACATAGATGTTGGTAAACTCCCATCATTTTCCCTTTTAATTAACTCGATTGTTGTAGTAACTGATGGGGCATTTAAATTTTGATAATCTGATGCTAGGTTTTCTGTACCAGCATCATCTAAATCTCCATATTTGATATTTTCACCATTGGCATCTGTCCAAGCAAGTATCTTCCACTGTGCACCGTCTTCCCATTCTTTCTTAATCCAGTCTGCATCTGGTACATCATCACTGCTATTCCACAATGTATAAATGACATTAAAAGTTCCATCATCATTATATGTTAGCTTAACTGGAAGCTCTAACTTTGGATTATCTGTTGCAGGTGCCTTACCCATATGATCAACATCATTTCTATTTGCCCAGCGATAGAATTGATCTTTGCTTCCAGAGGCACTTGGTCCATTTTTTTGTAAAGAGCGACATTGATCTTGTCTTCTACTTCCTTCCAATCAAAATTGTCTAGATTAACATTCTTTCCATCACTGTCAGCCAGCTTGAATGTAGCACTGACTGTATAATCTTCCTTATCAAAGATAATCTTAGTGGCTCTCTCATCCGTAATAGAATTACCACCTATATTAGATACAACTTTTGGTACATCTAATGCAAATTTGACTTTCACTTTCTTATCAACAATCGTCCCACTGCTTTGAAAACGAATAGTTATATCATCACTAGTCCCTGGATTATTCATTAAATTTATAATCTTTTGGTGATCATTTCCATCTCCACTGATAGTTGTTGCTACTGCCGTTCCTGTTCTTGCTAGATTTGTCCAATTAGCGTCTGCTGTTTTAAAAACCGAAACATTAGCCGCATCTGCAATTTTTCGGTAGAATACACCTTTATTATCACTATTTGAAAATCCTTCAAAATCTTCAAGACTTAACTCAACCTCAGGCTCTAGATAGAATTCATACCCACTTTGAACTAAAACATTATCGCTTTTCCAAATAACACGCTTTGTTGATGCTTTTGATCTATCTTGATTTCCCGTATATGTCGTAAGCTTTGATTCATCATTAAACGCGGAATCATATAAAGAATATGTTACGATATAACGAGCTTTATTTTGAAGCATAATACTTGAATTGTTAACATTCCCACCAGATATTGCATTACCATTATTACTTAAAATTTGATTAAAAGTTTTGTATTCATAACTCTGTGTTTGTTGATTGCTAGGGGTGTAATTTACTTCTGCCTGTTCAGAGTTATACCATACTTTCAATCCATAGGATACTGCGTCTATATTGTTACTTGTTTTATTTCCATACAAAACGTTTGTATCATTAGAATTAATAACTCTAGCAGTGTTTGTACTTATATTGTTTGCACTAACATCTTTTGGATCAGAGAAGAAAGTAACTCTATTACTGTTTTCTTTGACCCACGGAAGATTAAATGATGCTGTTGAACCACCACGGCTAACTGTTATGACTGTTTCTCCTTTAAACCAAAATTGTTTATTGATATAGTCGGTTACATCTTTCGTATTAGGAAGTTGAATAACTATTCTCCATCTTAACGGTTCACTTACACTAGAAATTTCTCTATTTGGGCTACTAGTCTTACTGCAGGATAGCCAGTTTGCTCCACCATCAACTGAATAGTAATAACTTATATTTATTTCCCCAATAGAGGAAACATTCAATGCTGAGGGTATACCAATGGAGGTGCCATTTGAATCCACAAACTGTAGATCCCTAAAGGATAAGTTGGTCAGTTTAAGATTTCCTACAGTTGCTTCTGTCTCATTAAACAGAGCATTAATATCTGCTTGATTTTGAATAATGATTTTATCCCCTTCTAGCGGAAAATATTTACGTTTGTTTTTCTTAATCTCTTCTGAATCATTTCCATTAACATAACCATTTTTATATGCTTGAATTGATGTAGTACCTTCACTCAATGAACCCTGATTATTGCTCATAAAAACAACTTGATTATTAAGATTTTTCAAATCTGGTTGAGAATAAACGCCTTGAATCGTCAGTTCCATTTGCCCACGACCTATATCAGTTGTATTTGCATTTTGAGCACCATTGAAATATCCATTATTACCCATTGCTGCAAAGCGTGTATGATGCTGATAAATTCCACTGAACGAAGTTGCAACAAGATAGTCCTTATTTCTATAATCATTAGGAAGTACATAGGATACCATATATTCCCAAGTTCCTGTATTGGCTCTTTTTAAACTAAAGAACATTTTTCCAGTAGAAGCTTTATATTCGATCTTATAGTTATAAGAGCTATAATTGCTATTATCAAGATTATTTCTTCCAAAAATAAATCTTCGTGTACTTGAGTAATCGGTACTCTGTACATATCCATTTCGTCCAGTAACTGAAATTCCAATATGAGGTGTACTTGCTACACTTGTCGATCTTGTCTTTTCATAAAGATTTGTATTAGTTCCTGAGCCAAAACCTAATCCATGTAAATCGCTAATATCTAATTTATAATCTCCAACACGCTGAAACTCTTGACTTGAATTTAAAACATGAAAACTCGCTCTATCATCACCAGTAATTGATGAATATCCATTTTGATGTCCAACATCATATTCCATAATGATTGCATTTTGGAATGATCCATATGCTCCCAAACGCTGTACTCCACTCAATCCATTCCCTGAATTTTTGATAATAAAATCACGTTGATTTGCCGGCAATAAGGAAATCGTTAATCCCCCATCAGCTCGTAAACCAGTACGTGAACCATTAATTGCACCTATGTCCGCATAATCATCCACGGCTCCTTCAGTCGTTGAATCGAGATACCCAAAGTCATTTCCAATCTTCATTGTTCCTGATAACGCAAAATCTTTTCTAAGATTGACAGTAATATTTGAAAATCCCTGAGAATATTGAATCCAATTATAAGTACTATCATGTCGGTTATAATATCCCCAACGGAAAGTAGGCGTCTGTGAATTTGTAGCCAAAGCATAACCATTATCTCCTGAACGATAGTTATCAGTACGTCCATTTGAATTTAATGATTGATCTGCCCCTGAATAGTTCATTCCGGCAGTAGATCCCCAGTATGTTGTATACTGTGAAAACCTTTGGCGTGTCCAGTTTAATCTTGAGCCATAGTAGTCGAACTCTGTATCCCATCCAGCCCCATCCATAGCATATGTACTAATATCAGAATGTGTTTCTATAGATTCTGAACCTGCTGTAATGCTATTAATTGCACTTTGTGTTTCTTCAGGTACATTTTGGCCGACCTCTACACTATCTGATTCTTTTTGTTCTACAGTTGATTGCACCTTTTCTTCTGCTATAGGCAGTGTAACTGTCAATGTCAGTTTTTCACTTTTTGATGCTTCCTGAACTTCCTTGGCTACTTCTTCTATTGACTTTACTTCTGTTTGTGTTTCATCTGTCTTTTCAGCATTTACATTCTCTTCTATTTCAGTCATAGTTGTTATGCTTTCTTTTTCTGTACTCTGCTGTGTTGTCAGTTCTGGAAGATCCAGATTAACCTTTGCCTGTTTATCTTCTGGTGTCGTCTCGTAGATAATTTCAAAGGTATAATCACCACTGCTTGTGATTGAGTAATTCACTTCTTCTGCTGATGATGCATTTCCATCTGGCAGTACGATACTGCTGATTTCATAGTCAGGAAGAAGTTCTGTCACATCTCCTTTGATAATGCCTGATGTTGATGTCAGATTGTCTGCATATAATCGATATCCACTCTCTGCCGTAATGCTCTGGTTAGTCATAGCATATGCCTGTATTCCTTCGCTAGATATTCCTAACATCAATGCTATCAACAGTCCCAATGGCACAAATATTCTTCTCTTTTTCAAACTTTAACCTCCTTTCTTAAAATTTTAAACAAATTGATCAAGCGTGATTGACTGCAATCTTGTTTCTACCAAATCTTGTAGTTCACAAAAGCACTTTCTCACCTTACATGCCTCTGTATGATTTCTTGAGCATTCTCTAACATCTTTTAGACATGCATTAATATGCATATCTTTCGTTGTCCATGAAATCACATCATACATTGTGATATTTTCTAAACTTCTTGCCAGGGAATAACCTCCAAATTTTCCTCTTGTACTTTTTAGAATTTGATTTCCTGTTAGTTCTTTCAACAAATAGGAAGTTTCTCTTTCTGGTATCTTTATTGCTTTACTTATTTCTCCTGTACTACGTGCCTTTTCCTGCATAGCCAGATGCAGTAGAATACGGATTGCATAGTCAGTCGATTTATTGAGTTGTATAATCTCCCTCCTCTCTAAAGAGCAGTATGACTGTGCTAATACACTATATTTTTTTACAACATAATTTATATTATGTTGTATATAAAAAACACGACTGAACTTTTTTTCAAAAAAATGTTCAATCGTGGAGCTTTTCTATACAATTTTTTATAAAATAATTATAATTTGGTAAATAATGGGATATTTTTTCAAATTTTTATGCTTTTTTGTTTACAATAATTGTAAAATAATGTATAAATTAAGTGTAAATATTAATTGAAGAGCTAAATTTGACTAAATTTTTACAACATAATATAAATTATGTTGTTTTTATATAATCAGATTCATGATTTCAATATCCTGAAAATGTTTCCTACTATCTTCCATCACATAGATTCTCGTTGTATCTATACTTGTATGACCCAAAAGATCTGCCAGCTTTGACAAATCTTTTTTTATAGAATAATATGTTCTGGCAAATAAACGTCTTAGATTATGCGGGAAAACTTTGCTTGGTTGTATCTGTGCTTTTCTACATAACTTTTTCATACTACGCCAAATCGTAATGCGATCTACACTTTTACCTGTTCTTGTAACAAATATTTTTCCTTCTATAATCTTTTTTTTACTAATATATACTCTTATTTTATCAATGAGTTTTTTTGGAAGGAAAACTATACGCTGTTTTCCTTTATTATAAACATTAATTTGTCCACTTTCATAATTTTCTACTGTTATGTACTGCAATTCGCTGACTCTCATTCCTGTTGAACAAAGCGTTTCAATAATCAGTTGAGTTCTTGCATCGCTTTTTGCCACATAAATTAGTTTTTTGTATTCCTTTTTAGTTAAATTCTTTCCTTCGTCAATGAATATTTTCTTTTGAATACGAATCATTTTAATTTTTAAATCACGTCTTCCAATATATTCAAAAAATGAATTCAATGCTGTAAGCATTGAATTGACTGATTTTGGTGCATATTTTGTCATGAGAAACTGCTTATATTCTCTAATCACTCTTTTTTCCAATGGTCTATCTTCTAGAAAAGTCATAAAGACATGTAGATCTCTATAGTATTTTTCAACTGTATTTTTGCTTCTTTCATTATCTATTAAAAATCTCATAAAACTTTCAATTAATTCTTTATTCATAAGAATATCGCCTCACTTTTTGTTTGTTATTATACCATATGTATTATTGTTTTATGCATCTTATTATAACCATTTATTGAGATAAAATATACTTTATTAACATGTAACAAATAGCTACACTAGTTTTTTAAAAGTATACTTTATCTGTAATAATATTAAAAAATTGGTTACAGGTATATTATCCTTACACTTTCCGTATATTATAGAAATGACATATTAATCCTATAAATTATATAGATATCTATGAATTGAAGATAATCTAATATAACCCATATACTATATAGTTCATCCAAACTTTCTTTAGTGATTTTTTAAAGAAAACTTTAAAAAATTTGCATATAATATAGCTGCTTAAAAGATTTGAAATCAAATAGTAATATATGAATGTGGTTTCTATCATTGTTTTCTGTTCACCCACCTTTCAAGACAAATTCTTCTTATTTCTTTTCTCTTACTTTGACTAATTGGTAATACATCACCATTAATCATTTGTATGCTATCATGCCTAACAGTTTTTGCCTGCTCATAATTTATTAAATATGAATTATGGACTAATAAAAAATCAGCATTTAGATTATCTAATTCCTTCTTTACATCGATAATCTTCCCATAAAACAAATGTGTCTGATTTATACAATGTATATGAATAATTTTATCTGAACTTTCAAAATATATGATATCATCAATATTTACTTTACGAAATAATTTTCCTGTTCTATATTTAAAGACACTATTATTACGCCTATATAATTCCAAGAAACTCTCTACTGTATCTTTCACAATTTCATGACTTATAGGCTTAATTAGAAAGTTATGTGGTCTTGTATCAAATAAACTCATTGCATATTTTGATTGATATGAAATATAAACAATACTTAACTTTTCCCATTTAAGATTATTTCTAATATATTTAGCTATATCTGAACCTAATCCATGACTTAATTCAATATCTAAGAATATCAGGTCGAAATCTTTTGATTTATTGATTCTATTTATAAATTTTTCATCATCGTAAAATATCTCTATATTCATTACAATGTTAAATCCATTTTGCAAATCATATAATATATTTTCTAACTGGTTACATAATAATATGTCATCATCACATATACCTATATTAATCATTGATTTCATCCCCTCATTTTCTGATGTGCTAGTATAAATAGCTATGAATTATGATTGTTTTTTCCTTCCATTAATGCATTTAATGTTGCACTAATAACATTAATTTCAAAGTCATTACACTTTTTTAGTTTCTGAACAATATTATTTAAACGTACTTCATTAATATCACAATTTTCATAAAAGAAACAATTTGAATCCATTGAAAGCCTGTTGATTATTCTCTTTAACACTCGAAAACTAGGAATGTTGCCTTCATTTTCTATCTTTTGTAAGTAACGTGGACTTATATTGATTTCATCTGCAAAATCTTCTAGCTTAATACCATTTTCTTCTCTAAAAAATTTAATTAATGTTCCTACATATTTCATATTTTCTGCCATATTAGTTCATCTCTATATGAGTTTATAGTCATATTTACTATTTGAACACGATACATTATTTCGTTTATTTAGAACTATTATGGCTTTTTTTATGTTCTTTTATTTCGTATCAATAAATTTTGCACTTTGAATATTCGATATTACGAATTATGTTTATAATACGTTTTCTGTAAATACATGTTAAAAAAACAGTTACAGATATATTATTTTAGTATATACCATGTATCATGAAAACGACATATTGCCCCCATAAAAAGCATCAATCAAAAAAATATATATTGCTGGTTTTTCCTTTATCATTTCGTAACCTGTTGATTCTCAATATGAGATTTTCTTTCTCCAACTCATTAAGACAACGCATGATTGTACTTCGTGACATACCTGTATCCTTAGCTATTGTTTTAATTGATGGGAAACATGACCATGTTTCCCTATTTGCATAATGTAGTAATGCCCTGTACACTGTTCTTGACGAAGAAGACACATTTGCCCCTGATACCTTGTTATAAAAATACATATAATCCTTATTCAATTTTAATTCCTACCTTTCTTATTGATTTATTAATATCTATATGTGTTTCTGGTAAATCAACATGATGAAATTGCTGCCTTAATATGGATTCTATCTTATTTATATCTGCATATTCTACAGTTCTTTGATGTCGCATTTCAGCTTCATATTTTTTATCCAACTTTATTTTCCATAATGTAAAAAGTCTAAGAATGGTTTTCATTGGTTTGACTCCTGTCTTTGTAAAAATAAAATGACCTCTTGGCATGCTTTTAAGTTCATCAGCTGTCATGAGCGGTCTTTCTATCATCTGCAATGATTGTGATGGGTCTTTTTTACCTTTGCTGACAGATCCACTCATAACAGTTCTTGTGCCTAGACTGTCACTCAATGTTTTCGCCAGTTCTGAATTTGGTGCAAACCCTCCATACAATGTATCCTGACAATTTTCTACAACGATTTGTGCACCTTCCTTTCCATAGTTCTTTAAAAGCTGTGCCATTGACTGAATGATTGCTACAATAGTTATATTTCTTGATCTGGATGCACTGAACATCATTTCTATGGATTCGATTTTAGGTATCGTTCCTATTTCATCAAGAAACATGATGACTCTATTTTGAAGCTTGCTGTTATGTTCATCTGCAATGCTCAGCATTTCTCTATAATATTGTTGAATAAACAGTGAAATCAAGAAATGCTTGGTATTATCTTCTTCTGGCATGACAAGAAAGATAGCTGACTTTTCTGAACAGAATTTTTCTATATCAACAGTTGTTTCAAAACAGAGAATCTGCTCAATTTCTGAATCAATGAATGCGTTGAGTCGTGATAGTACAGTTGACAATACTGACATCATTGCCTGTTCTCCAGTATTGAGGGCAGCTCCTGCAAACCATTTTGCTTTATGATTATCTGGCAGTAAATCCAATAATATCTGAAATTGTGTCTTTCCTTTAACCTTTGATGGCTTAAGTAAATCCTGTACCAGCTTGAATACACTGACTATATGCCTTTCTCTAGCTTCACAGAATTCTGCAATGATGAGAATAACACTTGTCAAAAGACCTTCTGCTGAATCATAAAAAAAGGAATTCTGTCCATAATTTGACGCACTCTCTCCATCGCTAAAGATAATTGTTTTTGCAATAATCTTTGCATGCTTTTCTGCCTTTGCCTTAAGTGATAGATTAGTTCTATCCTTCTTATACAGATCCATATATTTATTGACCATATGAAGCATATTGTTTCCATCTGAATATAGTGGATTTCTTAGGTCTATGACAGAGATGTTATAACCATAATATTCTTTAGCGATTCCACCATAATTACGATAGAGATCACCTTTTGTATCCGTTGTAATGAACGATACACCACTTGCACAGGCATATTCCAGATTTGGATATAAAAAATATGCTGTCTTCCCTGCACCTGCAGCCCCTATCATCAGCATATGAACATCATCATGATCTACATAACAGATTGTATGACGCCTTGTCACTTTGCTTCCAATGATCATTCCCTGTACCTGTGGTAGATTCTTTCCTTTTCTCCAGCTTTTGCAGTCAAAGACAACTCTATAAAAAGCCTGATTGATTTCCTTCTGTGTTGCAAATCTGGCTGTTCCATGCTGTCCATCACCGACTGTCTTGGATTTTATTCCGTTGAGGCTATAACTGTTTCCAAAGTAGCTGATGCAACCAACAACCACGAAGAATAGAATTCCAAGCAATATTAAAACAATCTGATTTCTCAATCTATTCATAACCCCTTAACTGCATTTCTTCTTCATCCATTTGAATATCATCCCCAACAGGATTAACATACTGTGAAATGATATTCAAAGCTTCATCATAGCTCTTTGCTGTTGTTGTAATTCTTTCAATCATTTCCGCTGCCTCTTGTTTATATCCTGCATCTTTTAACGTTCTGGAAGCTATACCCATGAGATTGAATATATTCCCATCCTCACCTATCAGCTTTGCCTGTGGTCTTTTATCTTCTGGCAATCCCATTTCTTTATTCAATTCTTTCATCTGCATCATCTCCCTCTGTATATTCATTCTGGCATAAAAAACATCAAAGGGCATACTCTAC
>ERZ857801.3079-NODE-3079-length-12516-cov-2.792232_pt1 | contig 12516 bp, 10 predicted proteins | sample MGYA00519762_ERZ857801 | MGnify/ENA primary metagenome ERZ857801 (study PRJEB31778, sample SAMEA3449368) | human gut metagenome | biome: human gut; feature: human-associated habitat; material: faeces | place: United Kingdom | collected 2010/2012 ...
GACGAGATGTATCTGGAGAAGCTGGTGCTCCGGCCCCGGCACATCGAGTTCCAGGTGCTGGCGGACCGCTACGGCAACGTCATCCATCTGGGGGACCGGGACTGCTCGGTCCAGCGGCGGAACCAGAAGCTCATCGAGGAGGCCCCTGCCCGGTGTTTGACGCCGGAGCTGCGGGAGCGGATGGGCGCCGCCGCCGTAAAGGCGGCCAAAGCCGTTGGCTATGAGAATGCCGGCACAGTGGAGTTCCTGCTGGACCCGGACCGGGAGCATTTCTATTTCATGGAGATGAACACCCGCATCCAGGTAGAGCACGGCGTCACCGAGCTGGTCACCGGTGTGGATCTGGTGCGCCAACAGCTGCGGATTGCCTCCGGCCTGGCGCTGCGCCTGCGGCAGGAGGATGTGACGCTCCAGGGCCATGCCATCGAGTGCCGCATCAACGCCGAAGACCCTGTGCAGGGGTTCCGCCCCTGCCCCGGACGGGTGGATTTCCTCCATTTCCCCGGCGGCCCCGGCGTGCGGGTGGACTCCTGCCTGTACAGCGGGTGCGAGCTGTCTCCTTACTACGACTCTATGGCGGCCAAGATCCTAGCCTATGCCCCCACCCGGATGGAGACCATCCGGCGGATGCGCCGCTGCCTGGAGGAGTTCACTCTGGAGGGCTTCCCCACCAATGCGGAGCTCTCCTATCAGATTCTGTACCATCCGGAGTTCATTCTGGGAGAGTGCACCACTGCCTTCCTGGATGAACACCTGTCGGAGCTGCTGGAATTCAGCCGCAAGCTCAGTGAAAGCGGGGTGGATGCATGAGTGGGATGAACGGCGTCTTCGCCAAGCGCCGGGCGCGCCTGCTGGCCATGAAGGCCATCCGGGACAATCACATTCCCGGCGATAAAGCCATCACCTGTCCCAAGTGCGGGCAGGACAGCGACCGCAAATCCGTGGCGCAGAACCTGTCGGTCTGCCCCAAGTGCGGCTACCATTTCCCCATCGGCGCCTACTATCGACTCAGCACGATTCTGGACCCCGGCTCCTTCCGGGAGCTGTTTGAAAAGCTGCCTGCGGCGGACCCGCTCTCCTTCCCCGGCTACCGGGCCAAGGTGGAGGCCGCCCAGCGCAAGACCGGCCTGACGGAGGCCGTGGTCACCGCCACCGGCACCATCGGGGGCCGCAAATGCGTAGTGGGTGTGCTGGACAGCCGCTTCTTCATGGGCTCCATGAGTGCCGCCGTGGGTGAGAAGATCACCCTGGCCATTGAGTACGCCACCAAGAACCGCCTGCCCCTGATCCTGTTCGCCGCCAGCGGCGGTGCCCGGATGCAGGAGGGCATCCTCTCCCTGATGCAGATGGCCAAGACCAGTGCGGCGCTGGCCCGCTTCTCGGAGAAAGGGCTTTTGTATATTTCCGTCTTTACGGACCCCACCACTGGTGGGGTCACTGCCAGTTTCGCCTCTCTGGGCGATATCATCCTGGCGGAGCCCGGCGCTCTGATCGGCTTTGCCGGTCCCCGGGTCATCCAGCAGACCATCGGCCAGACCCTGCCGGAGGGCTTCCAGCGGGCGGAGTTCCAGGAGGAGCACGGCTTTGTGGACGCGGTGGTGCCGCGCCTTCAGATGCGGGACACCCTGTCCCAGCTGCTGCGGCTCCATGAGAAAGGGGGACGCACATGAGCGAACCGCTGACCGCCGCCCAGCGGGTGGCCATTGCCCGCCACCCCCAGCGGCCCAATATCACAGATTATATTCAGGCGCTGTTCACAGACTTCTTTGAGCAGAAGGGCGACCGCCTCTGCGGCGAGGATGCCGCGATCTTGGGCGGCGTGGCCCTGTACCACGGCCGCCCTGTGACCGTCATCGGCACCCGGAAGGGCAAAACGCTGGAGGAGAACCTCAAGTGCAACTTCGGCATGCCCAATCCGGAAGGGTACCGCAAGGCTCTGCGGCTGATGCGTCAGGCGGAGAAGTTCCGCCACCCCATCCTCACGTTTATCGACACCTCCGGCGCCTATCCTGGCCTGGAGGCCGAGGCCCACGGCCAGGGCGAGGCCATCGCCCGGAATCTCTATGAGATGAGCCGCCTCACCGTCCCCGTCATCGCCCTCATCACCGGCGAGGGCAACAGCGGCGGCGCGCTGGCGCTGGGCGTTGCCAACCGGGTGCTGATGCTGGAGAACTCCGTGTACGCCATTCTCTCTCCGGAGGGCTTTGCCTCCATTCTGTGGAAGGACTCCGCCAGACATGAGGAAGCCTGTGAGCTGATGAAGCTGACGGCGCCGGACCTGCTGGAGCTGGGCGTCATCGACGGCATCATCCCTGAGCCGGAGGGCGGCGCCCATCTGGCTCCTGCCGCCCACATGCGGCAGGTGGATCGGGCTCTGAGCCGCTGCCTGGCGGAGCTCTCTAAAGAGAGCGGAGCCGCTCTGGCCGCAGGCCGGTATCAAAAATTCAGACGCATGGGCGCAGCACCCCAGAAGGAGGAAGCATGAGCGGAATCAAAATCAGAGGCACCGGCCGGTTCGCCCCTGCGAAAATCGTCACCAACGACGACCTGGCAAAAATCGTGGATACCAGCGACGAGTGGATCACCACCCGCACCGGCATCCAGACCCGCCACCACTGCACCACGGAGACCCACACGGATATGTGCGTGGGCGCCGCCCGGCAGGCGCTGGAAAACGCCGGGATTTCCCCGGAGGACATCGGCGCCTGCGTGGTGGCCACTTTCTCCTCCGACTACCTGTCCCCCTCTGCCGCCTGCATGGTGCAGCGGGGGCTGGGGCTGCCCCACGACGCGGTGTGCTTTGACCTGAATGCCGCATGCAGCGGCTTCCTGTTCGCCATCCACACCATGGAGTGCCTGCTGGCCCAGGCCCCCCGGAAGTACGGCCTGGTGATCGGCGCGGAGATGCTCTCCCGGTTCATCAACTGGGAGGACCGGGGCACCTGCGTCCTCTTCGGAGACGGCGCCGGCGCTGTGGTGGTGGAGTGGCGGGAGGACTATCCCTCCATCCACGCCGTTCTGGGCTGCCACGGCGACCCGGACATGCTGGGCGTCACCGGCGCGGAGAAGCCGGCGCCGGCCCGCATCTTCATGCACGGCCAGCCCACCTTCAAGTTCGCCGTCAAGGCGGTGCCCTACTGCATTGACCAGGTGCTGGAAAAGGCCGTCATGGCCATTGAGGACGTGGACTTCTTCGTCTTCCACCAGGCCAACGCCCGGATCATCGACCTGGCAGCCAAAAAGTACCACATCCCCCCGGAGAAGTACTACAAGAACATCCAGAAATACGGCAACACCTCCGCCGCCAGCATCCCCCTGGTCATCAGTGAGCTCCATGACCTGGGAAAGGTGGGGCCCGGCTCCCGGGTCCTGGTGGTAGGCTTCGGCGGCGGCCTCACCTGGGGCGGCGCCCTGGTGGAGTTCGCCTGACTCCCTGCACGTCAAGCAGGCGCTCTGGACGCAAGCCTGTTACCGGCGAAAACTTCAGCTTTATTTAGGCCGCGCACAGCGGCGAATGGGAGATTTTTATGAAAAAGCTCAATGAAATCCTGGGAACCAAGTACCCCTTTATCCAGGGCGGTATGGCCAACATCGCCACCGGCGAGTTCGCCGCCGCCTGCTCCAACGCCGGGGCCCTGGGCATGATCGCCACCGGCGGCTGGGACGGCGACCGTCTCCGCCAGGAGATCCGCCGGGCCAAGGAGCTGACGGACAAGCCCTTCGGCGTCAATCTGATGCTGATGAGCCCCTATGCCGACGACATCGCCCAGATCATTCTGGAAGAGGGCGTGAAAGTGGTCACCACCGGCGCCGGCAATCCCGGCAAGTACATTCCCGCCTGGAAGGAAAAGGGCATCAAGGTGATGCCCGTAGTGGCGGCGGCGGTTCTGGCCAAGCGGCTGGAGCGCTATGGCGTGGACGCCATCATCGCCACCGATATGGCCGCCATCCAATATGCCCGCAGCGTCGGCATGGCCGTACATATCTCCACGCAAAGCAACATCTCCAACATCGAAGCCGTCCGGTTCTTCGCCCAATGGGCGGACGTAGTGGTCCTGGCCCGGGAACTGGACCTGGTGCAGGTCGCCCGTATCAGCCGGGAAATCGAACGGCAGCGGATCACGGGCCCCGGCGGAGAGCTGGTACGGATCGAAATGTTCGCCCACGGCGCCCTCTGCATGGCCATATCGGGCAAATGCTACCTGTCGCTCCACACCAGCGACGGATTCTCGGCCAACCGGGGAGCCTGCCGGCAGATCTGCCGTCGCAAATACCTGGTTACGGACCCCGAAACGGGCGAAACACTCGACGTCGAGGGCAACTACATCCTCTCGCCCAAAGACCTCTGCACGATCGACTTTCTCGACTACTTCATCGAATCGGGCGTGCGGGTTCTCAAGATCGAAGGGCGTGCGCGGGGTGCGGAATACGTCAAACGCGTGGTCGAATGTTACGACCGGGCGCTCCGGGCCATGGAAGACGGCGACTACACGCCGGAACTGGCCGCCGCACTGAAAGAGCGGCTGGCAACGGTATTCAATCGCGGATTCTGGGAGGGATACTACGCAGGACGCCCGATCGTGGAGCACAGCCGCCACCACGGATCGGCCGCCACCAAACGCAAAGTCTATGTGGGCAAGGTGACCAATTTCTTCAAAAAAATCTCGGTGGCCGAGGTGCTCGTCGAAGCGGCTCCTCTACACGAAGGGGACGAACTGCTCTGGATGGGCGAAACGACCGGAGTGGTCGAACAGCACGGGGATGAAATCTTTGTGGACGAGCACCCCGTGCAAACAGTACTCCAGGGAACGACCTGCTCGGTCAAAACCGTCCAACTCATCCGCCGGGGCGACAAGCTCTACAAACTGGTCGATACGATCGGATAAGAAACAAGGCACCGGACTATGAAGTCCGGTGTTTCTTTTTTACAAATACACATTTTAATTACCCCGATATTCATCGGCTTCCGATCGGGCGAAAACTTCGATTCGATCTCTTGCAAAAAGATCCGGAAGGCTCGCACACACCGGATAAAGGAGTGACGAACTACGCCGGTCGGATTCGTAAAATCGGGGAAATCCCCTCACAAATCGCCCTCCTCTCATAACAACTCGCACGATAGACGGCATATGCGCCCTTGCCGGCAACTTCGCCCCGAAGAAAATCGGGAGGGGCTACCTTCGAAGCGCCGCGATAAAATCGGGAAAAAGCGTCCAGAGATTTTCGGTGCGGAGCCACAGCTCACGAGCCTGGGCCTGCACCGAAGGGCGCTCGCTCTCGATATCCTCCAGGTACTGCCCGTCGGCAGGATGTTCGTCGGAGGTAAATTCGGCAAAATAGGGTGCGAATCGGGTCCTGAAACGGATCGCATCGCCCTCGGGAATACGGCCGCTGCGCCGAAAAGCCGCCCACATGGTCAATACCTCCTTGCAGGCGTATTTATCGGAAATATCGTTGCTCACCTCGTCGAAAAGTTCATACTCCTCCATTGCCAGGTAATTGAACGCCAATAGGATAATCGCCTCCAGATGGTCTTCGGGATCCAGTTCGAGAAGCAATTCGAGCATGGCGGTGGACATTTCGAAATCGTTGATCAGGAAATGGTCGATCGCCGAAGCGTGAATCACCTCGAGCGCCGCACGCGTATTGGGATCCTCCCATTCGAGAATCACCTCCTCGTCTTCGGGCAATAATTCGGAAATGCGCTGAAAGGCGTGAAAGCGTTCGTTGCAGGCCTCTTCGACCCGGCCCTGGCGCTGCAACTGTTTGGAATGGGTCAGAACCCGGACAAAATCATACGCCCCCTGACCAACGATCTCGAATGTCTGATCCGGAGTAGGATTGAGCGTAGCCTTATCTTGCATGACGGTTTTGTTTATTAGCGGATTAACTCCTCGTAATTTTTTATCTTCCCGAGGATTCGGATTCCGGTCCGTACGACCTCCGAAACCCTGGAGATATGAAATTTTCGGGGCGAAGATAGCAAGAATGAGAGAAAAAATCGCACTTTTTCCAAGAAATAGTCCTTACCATTTGATTTTATTCAAAAAATTTTCCGATATTTGCATCCCGAAAGGGTTTCACAAAACTCCCTATTGCCGAAATAGCTCAGCGGTAGAGCACTTCACTCGTAATGAAGGGGTCCCGAGTTCAAATCTCGGTTTCGGCTCGAAAAGTCAGCAATTTACAGAAATGTAACTGCTGGCTTTTTTTGTTTCTGCACAGCGAAAAGGGGTTGAAAAGCTGTTTGTGCTATATTATTGTACCCCGAATCTGCTACCCTCGATTGCTTGCGCAATACGCAAATAAATGAAAATCAAAGCCATTCAAAAAAGCTGACAGGACCTACAAAAATGGCCTGGATTCACAGATGAACCATACCTCAATCTTTTCGAAGCTCATATCAAAAGCGATACAGTTATATTCGGCGATACATCGTTAGAAGACAAACAAAAAGAGTTTCATTTCCCGTTGACTGGCTCCAACGAGCAATATCCGAAACAATTCATAGAACGACCAACGAACAAACTTTGACAGAAGGCCTAAATTGACCTTTGGGGCTGATTCGTCTCATTTTATCACAGTAAAACAGCCTGTAATCGTAAAATTAGCTATCTTTGTCCGTACGATATGCCAAAACTATATATCATAGCGGGCTGCAACGGTGCGGGAAAGACGACTGCATCCTATGCCGTACTGCCCGAAATGCTCGGCTGCAAGGAGTTCGTCAATGCGGATGAAATAGCGAAAGGCCTGTCGCCGTTCAACCCGGAAAGCGTGGCGATCGAAGCAGGACGATTGATGCTTCAACGAATGGACGACCTGCTGTCCGAAGGGTCGGATTTTGCTTTTGAAACGACATTGTCCACGCGTTCTTATGTAAAGTTCATAGAACGGGCGCAAGCAAAAGGTTACTTCGTGACGCTGCTCTATTTTTGGTTGCCGACCCCCGAACAGGCTATCGAACGCGTCGCGACCCGTGTGCGAGAGGGAGGCCACAATATTCCTTCGGATGTGATTCGTCGCCGCTATGCCAATGGGATAAAGAATTTGACCGCTCTCTATATTCCCCTTTGCAACTATTGGGCGATCTACGACAACAGTTCGGCAGACGAACAGATCAGAATCATCGCATTGGGAGGAAAAGACATAACAACCCATATCGAAGATACGTTATCCTATAAAACGATTGCAGATTATGAGCGAAATTGAGATCAAGCAGATGCAGGAGAAAATCAACGCCGGAATTTTGCTTGCCCGTAAGCGTTTGATTGAAAAAGTCAAAAAAGAAGATGGCGAATTGGTCGTTGTCCGGGATGGAAAAATCGTCCGCCTCAAAGCCAAGGACCTCAAATAACACCGCTTACACTAAAGCAGCGATTATATCCTCGGCCACACGGTCGAGGATTTTTTACATATATTCGGAATGCGACAGAGCATCCGCAACAGAAAAGCCGAGAACACCCCGGCTTTTCTGTTTTCTTCCCATATACAACCGAAACTATTTGACGGACTCATATTTATAATCGACTTTCCCGCCGACGGGACATACGGCCCCGTTATTGACGACAAAGGCAGCGTCCTCCTCTTCCTTGAACACGTAGATAACAAATTCGCAATTCTGAGAATCCCAGCCGTTATTCAGGGAGACCTCGAAATCGAAACTGCGCTCACCGGCTTCCGCAACGGCAGGAGCGATCGGATCACCTTCCATATTCGTAAGTGCCGCCCGCAGAACATGGTTGAAAACGGGTAGCGTTTCATTGTTAGTTTTCTGAATATCATTTTCGGTAAGCACACAGGCGATCTTATAATTACCGGCCTGTTGGAACCTTACCGTCGCCCGAATCTTTGCTGTCTGCCCGTCAAGTTCCGACTCGGCCTTCACACCGCAAACGGCCGGATACTCCTCCATAGCACTCTTGATCTGGTTACGGATCGACGTCGCCGTAATACCTCCCGTACCTACACTTTCAAAGACTGTTCTAAAATCATAATTCCAAGTCGGCACATACTGATACCCCAACTTCGCACCGAGTGCGCTCCCTACCGGGACAGTCAATCGGTCCCCTTGGTGTGCGGCGACAACCAGGAAACGTTCGGATTCTTCCGGTTTCAATTGCTCGAAATACCGTTGCGCCTGCGCACAAGGCCCGCACCATGTCGCCGTGAACTTCGTCAACAACACATGTCGGTAAAAAGCATCGGATTTCGAGTCAGATTCTACCTTCACCGAAACGACGTTCGACAACATGCCATCGTATGCGGCCTGGAACTCATAGGTACCTGCCACATTCGTCGTCCAAGTGGCATTCTGAACTTCAGAGCCAGAGGTTACATTCTTAATCACGGCCTCGGCGGTTACATCCCTGTCCTCAAAAGCCACCGTAAATGTCACGCTGCCCCCCCCCGCTAACGAAGAGGTACTCGCCGACAAGACAAGTTCCGAGCCGGATTCGGAATCGTCGTCGCTACAAGCCATAAAACCGGCAAGGGCAACAAAAGCCGCACACATGACAGCAAATCTAAAGAAATTAAAATGCCATTTCATAGTTATTATTGATTAAAGGTTAAAATTGGATGAAAAAATCAAAAGTAAAAATGTATAAGTTACTCATTATCTATTGAAAGATAATATTCTCTTACAATTCAACATTTTCAAAAAAACTTCTAACAATAATTAAAGTTTTAACACATTGCAAGATATAAAAAAAATCCTTTACTGTTGCTAGCAAAGGATTTTTTATACAAATTATATCTGTAATCCACAGAACCATCAACAGTACATTCAGCACCGTTATTGACAATATACTTGCCATTGGCCTCCTCTTTGAATACATAAACCACGAAGGCGCAGTTCTCGGCATTCCAGTCCTCCCCGATCGTCGCCTCGAAATTGAACGTGCGCTCCTCCGGAGCAGTTACGGCCGGCGTAACGGCATCGCCCTCCATATCGGTCTGGGCCGCACGCAAAACATGGTTGAAAGTATTGTACGTCTCCTTGTTTTCAATATTATTCTCAACCAGCACGCAAGCGATCTTGTAATTACCGGCCTGCTGGAACTGAACGGTCGCCTCGATCTTAGCCGTCGAACCTTCGAGCGTGGAGGTCGCTTTCACACCGCAAACGGCCGGATAGGTTTTCTCCGCATGACTGATCTGCTGCCGGATCGAAGTTTTGGAAATGGCACCCGCTCCGATACCGACAACCAAATCCTCGAAATTATAAGACCAAGTAGGATACACACCTACTTTCATCTTACTCTTCAAACTAATCCCCTCCGAACACCAATAAGGATCCATTGGCATTCCTTCAGGCTGGTGGGCGGCAACGACCAGAAAATGGTCACGGTCCGCTTCATCCAGCGCATCGAAATATCCTTGTGCCGTAACACAATTCCCGCACGTCATATACGTAAACTTGAGCAGCAGTACGTAGCGATAGAACTCTTTGTCTTTGTCTTTGTTTTTGTCTATGGCGCTTACCGTAACGGGATCCGAAGTATAGCTGTCGTAAACAGCCTGGAACTTGTACTCGCCGATCTCTGTCGTGGTCCACGCAGCGTTTTCCACCGGTTCACCGGTCGTCACATTGGTAATCGCTGCTTGCGAGGTCACATCCTCCCCGTCATACGTCACCATGAAAGTCACGTTGCCTTCACCGGCGACAAAAGAAGAAGCGCTCGCCGTCAGCACCAATTTGCCGGACGGAGTCTCCGGATCATCGTCGCTGCACGCTGCGAAAGTCGCCAGAGAGAGCGTCGCAATGCAGGCGATGAAATAGTTGAAAAATTTAGTTCGTCCTTTCATAATTTCAGTAATTTTGGTTGATTTTTCTCTTTCTTAGATTTTCAAACATACGGGAATTTTCGACGATCAGAATCTTCACGATCAGAAAGTCAGCGTCATCGCCAGATTACCGCCCGTATAAGCCGGCATCTCGCGGCAAACACCGCCCGAGCAGATATACCCTGCGCGGTTACGTCCGTAACTCAATGCCATGCGAATGAACGAGTGGGTGAAGCTGGCGCCCGCCGAGTAGTAGTTGATCTCCGAACCGCCGTGGTTGTACATATCCTGTACGAAGATACTCCACTTGGGGGCGAAGCTGGCTTCCAGCAATCCGGCCACCCAGTCACCATCCACCTCTTTGGAACCCTCCGCATGAGGCGCATAGAGATATTGAAGCTCGGCCCGCAACGAGAATTTCGGCGTAAACTTATAGGTCACGTCCGCAACGAAAACATTCTGGCGGATGACGTCTTCCCCACCGTGCATCGCATTCTTCTGCAACGACACGAAAAGAACCGTGCGCAGTTTGCTGTTCCAACTCTTATCGATGTCGAACGAGAAATCCCGGTAGTAGAAATTGGTTCCGGGTTTACTCATCGTCCCGTTGATGGAATAATAGCGGGCATAATTCGCATGGATCTTCAATCCGCGCTTGCCACCGATGGCCGTACCGCGCCTGAACGTGTAAAACGCGTCGATCTGACCGCCGATCTCTCCGTTTTGCTGGGGACTGTTAGGATCCAATCCGGCCAGCATATAGGTATGTTGCGGACTCAGGGCCGGAATGTAATTGATCGTATTGCCCGGCAGGAGGCCCAAACTGCCGCTTCCGCCGTCGGGCCGGTAAAGCTGGCTCTGCATGTAGTTCAGGCGGCGGAACTGCGCCATCACAGCATAATTGCTGCCGGTGTAACCGATTTCGAACAACTGTGCGTCACCGCGCTTGAACACCTCTTCACCGGTCATATTGTCCAGATAGACATCCTTGCTTTTGCCTACATACTCGAATTTGGCCGACAGTCCCCTGTACTCGTAATTGACACGCCCCGAATAACTGATTACGTTCTTCGAAAGGTCGAAATCATAATCGTCCCGATACTCGGTGTACCACGAAGGCAGGTTCTTGAAATGCCGGTTGACGATGCTGCCCTCGAGCGAAAGCCGGTGATCCAGCAAGCCGATGGCATTCGAAAGCGAGAATGAAAGGTCGCCGCCAGCAATCTGGGTCGAAAGGTATCCCAGGTTGAAACGCGGGAAGGCATACAGCACCTTACCTTCCACGATGTCCTTGATATTGAACGTGACCCGTGCACCGCCCAGCGAATTGTTGAAGCCCAAAGCCCGGTCTTCCCAAGCACGGAGGATCAACCCGCTGCCGAACTGTTCGTAAAAGTCGCCGACGGTCACCGAGTAGTTGCGGTCCGTCCACGAGATATACTTCTCAGTCAGGTTATTGATCGAGAAACCTTCCATCACATATTCATAACCCTGCATCGGAGTCCCGACCAGCGGATGGGGATAATACTCGAGCTGCACGCCGGCCGAAAAACGCCCCAACTGGTAGTCGAGCTTCAGGAAGTTGTTCGAACCGTAACTGTTGTGAGGAACGACCGCACCGGTCTTGCTGTCCTCCACATAGTAGATCGTATTGGTTTCGAAACTGCCGCTCAAATGACCCAAATTCCGCTTGCGTTTGGGCTCGTCGGATTTTTTATCCGATTTCGGGTCCTTCTTATCCGCCTCCGCTTCAACAGTTGCGGAAACCGTTTCTTTCTCTGCTGCGTCCATCGCCGGAGTTGCAGCATACCCCTTTTCGCCCCACCACAACAAGGTTACGGAGAACAGGACCGTGATTCGTAAAAGTCGCTTCATTCGTCGCTCAATTTGGAATTACAGGACTACTGCAGGGTCTTGATCTTCTGAATCAGCTCCATCTCACCGCCGGGCAGATAGCTCGTGTGCGAATACACCATCTTTCCGTCCTTGTCGAAGATGAACACGTGGGGAGTTACATTCACGTTCAATGCACGCTTGAAGTCCTGGTTCTTATCGTAGGCCACCATCAAATCGGTAGTCCAACCGCGGCTGGCCGCCAGAGCCTTGGCTCGGGAAATAGACCGGGAATCATCGACAGAAACAGCCACAACCCGGAAGTCTGCTTCGTCCAGCCAGTCGATCATCTGCTCGCTGATGGCGTCTAACTCCTTGATGCAGGGCTTGCAGGTGGTGGACCAGAAAGAGATGATGACCGGGGTCTTGCCGTCGATCAGGGTTTTGGTGTCGATCGTCTTGCCATCCTGGGTTTCGATCTGCACACTGGGAAACTGCTGTGCCGATGCAACGCCGAAAGTGCACAGGACAGCCAAAATCGTCAGACAAAAGATTTTTTTCATAGTTCAATAATTTTGAAATTTACATTAAAATGCCACGAACGGGTATTTTCTTCGTGACAACAGACCAATGGGACAAATATAGTATTTTTTTTAATAGGTCATCTAAAATCCGCTCCATTTTTACTGACGATCCGGCCGCAGAACCCGTTCCCTGCGTCCCGTCGCCCATTCGGTCCGGCGGAATCGGAAGCGATTTGCGAAAACCGGCATAGACTCCCGAAGCCGTTTCGACACACTGTTTTTAATAAAACGTCACAAGGAGTCGTTTTATGACACGAATTACCGATTTTTTTCACTACCTTTACCAAAATTAGGTTCGGACGGCGTGCGC
>ERZ857801.3088-NODE-3088-length-12479-cov-6.814472_pt1 | contig 12479 bp, 14 predicted proteins | sample MGYA00519762_ERZ857801 | MGnify/ENA primary metagenome ERZ857801 (study PRJEB31778, sample SAMEA3449368) | human gut metagenome | biome: human gut; feature: human-associated habitat; material: faeces | place: United Kingdom | collected 2010/2012 ...
GGTTAGGGTGTCTGACTCGGGCGGTTAAGGTGTCCGTCCGGGAGCGGCGTATTCATCAGCGGACTATCTCACACAGCTAAACAGGACACCTGTCCCGAGAGGGACAGGTGTCCTGTTTTTTACATCACAGCTCATCCAGTTTCCGCACATACTCCTGCTGGGTAATCTGCTTTGCCAGAAAAGCATCCTTCAGCTCCTGAGCCTGGACTACCTGTCGGTTCCACTCATCCGTGGTAATCCGGCCCCGCCGCTTACGTGCCTTCAGCCGGTTGTAGATCCGGCTATACTCCCGAGAAGCGGTTTCGGTCTTCTGCTTTTCCTTCTCCCGCACATGAGCCCCCACCCTCCGGCAGGTCTTGCCGCCGGTTCCCGGTACTACCCGCTCACAGTATCGGGTATCGTATCCCCCTACGGCCAGAAACCATCTGCGGCAATGGGCACAGCGGCGGGGCAGATTTCCGGCAGCCATCCCCTTGTACAGATCCATGTACAAAAAGCTGGTGAGGCTCTCAAAGGTCATCTGCTCTGCCAGCGTTAGACGGTGGGACTTGGATTCCTTAACCGGTACCAGTGAGATGTTCACAGGGTACTCAAAGGAGACCGTGTCCAGGTCCACAGTACCGTCCTCCCACTCTTCTCCTTCATCTTCTCTGTCCTTCTTTTGGTTCATCGCCTCTTCCATGACGCTCCGGTAACCGGCATAAGCTTTGATGTAGTCCTGCCGCCTCCGGGTGGGGAGTTCCTGAAATAACTCCTCCAACATCCAATTCGTATTTCTGACAAAGGCCCGCAGGTCATCTTCCAGCCGCTCCAGCTTTTCCATCCACCGGGTGTACGCCTCATTGCGGGGTGTCCCCGGTGTCATCATCTCATCCAGGATGTCCGGGTGTCTGCGCAGATAGGGAATCAGCGCGGACATCCGGTGATCACCTGCCAGCAGCTTGTTATACAGCGGCAGCTCCTCCAGTACCGTCCACAGCTGCCGCATGGCATGGAGCGCCGTAGCCGCACTGGATGGATCTCTGGCCGCCAGGAAAACCTGGAACTCCTCCTGAAAACGTTTCAGCCTCCGGTGAATCTCCCCGGAGACATTCCACCCGCACTCCAGCGCCTCCGCCGCGAAGGTTCCCAGGGGATAATATTTCCCGCCCACAATACTCTCGTCCGGTGTAAAGTCCACCCGAAAATAATCCACGGCGTCGTGATTCATGTAGTACATCGTCTGCCACACTCCCTCTGTACCCGATATAGTTTTCAACTTTTACCCATCTTGCGTTTGTGGAGCTGAAACTGTGCTCCAAGCCCTTGCAACGGGATTTGGATCTGTTATACTGAACTTGTACCCGATGATTATATCATGAATCAATCAGGTATTCAATATGACTGTGCCGCACTACATACCGGGAGGAGGAGATAGTGTGAAAAAATTATGTACCATTGATGCCAATACCTTGCAGTCCGTTGACTACGAACCGATTTCCTTTCTTGTGGAGGACCTGCTGCCTCCGGGTCTACACCTGCTGGCGGGAGCACCAAAGATCGGCAAGTCCTGGCTGGCGCTGTGGCTGTGCCTCCAGGTAGCTCAAGGGAAACCGCTCTGGAACTTCTCCACTCGCCCATGCGAAGTCCTCTATCTCTGTCTGGAGGACAGCTTCCAGCGTATTCAAAGCAGGCTCTTTGATCTCACTGAGGATGCACCATCGACGCTGCACTTCGCGGTGATATCCGAACAGCTCCACAATGGGTTGGTCGATCAGATGGAGCAGTTTCTCCAAGAACATCCCGCCACCGGACTGGTGGTCATCGACACGCTCCAGCGTATCCGATCCACTGGGAATGAGGCAAACCCCTACGCCAATGACTATCGGGACATTGGTGTTCTGAAGGCACTGGCAGACCGGCACCGCATTGCGGTGCTGCTGATTCACCATCTGCGGAAGATGAACGACGACGATCCCATGAACATGATCTCGGGTACCACAGGCTTAAGCGGCGCGACGGATTCCAACTTTGTACTCCGCAAGAGTAAGCGCAGAGAGGATACCGCCACGCTCTACTGCACCGGCAGGGACATCTCCTATCGGGAGCTGTCTCTGGAGTTCAGCAGTGACACTCATGTCTGGAACCTACTCTCAGATGACGGTGAGCAGACAGGACAGCCAGCAGGACGAATCATCTTTCTTCTCTCTGCACTGATGCGGGAGCAGTCTGAAATCTGCGTCCCTGCCAAGGGGCTGCTGGAAAAGATCGACCCTGACGGTATCGAGGGATTTTCCCCCAACAGCGTTTCCCATCAGATTCGGAAAAGCGTTGCCGCTCTAAGGCACAGCGGCATTTCGGTGACCTTTCGCAAGAGCAATGGCGAGCGCCTCATCTGCCTGCGTAGGGTCGATAGGGTCGATGATTCCCCTATCAGAAACATCGTCCCTATCGACCCTGTTGAGGAAGCTGTCGAAGATGATGCGCCTGGTTCTGCCGCGAGAAAATCCTCGTCCTGACCGGAACCCCGGCGAAATCCAGCGATGCGGTGAGCGGGCGCGGGCGGCGGCGCAAGGGCACGGAGTTTGGGGGGACGAGGGCAAGCATCGCGCCCGGCTATACGCCATGCACTGTTTCGGGGCGCTGCCCCGTACCCCGTCGTCGACGCAAGTTTCGTATCGTTCACCCCGCCGCCAACGGCAGGGTTCACTCGCGACACTGCGTCTCCTCTCCAAACGAAACCCGCTGTGCTGGGCTTTCGTTTGGCTGAGACGAAGGATGGAAGGAGGCACAAATTTTGAGAATAAAAAAGAGTGAAATCATCACGCTGCGGGTGACACCTCGTACCAAGGAAACCATCCGGGAGCGTGCGAAAGCCGCTGGCCTGACGGTCACCGACTACCTGTGCTACAGCGGATTGGGAAAAGAGATCGTGCGGGTAGAAGGGTTAGAACAGGTGCTGTCTGAACTGAAAGCACAGGGGCGAAATCTGAATCAACTCACTACCCTGGCCAACATGGGACGGGTAACGGTTGTGAAAGGTGACGTGCTGGCAGAAAACTACGGAAAGATCTATGAACAGCTCCGGGAACTGCTGAAAGAAGCAAGTGGGACGAGGAGACACCCTGGAACGGGTGAGCTTTCAGCCAATCAGGCTGGAAGCGAATGATACGGAGGAGGTGGCGACGAGGTGGCGACCTTCACCGCAATCAAGAACCGTGGTGGCGGCAGCGGTGCTCTGGGTGGTGTGCTGCGCTATGTCCAGCAGGAGGAGAAAACCACATGGGAAGATCGTCGGCTTGTATCCGGCTGGAACTGTACTGCTCGGTCCGTCTACGATGAGATGCGGCTTACCAAGGAGCAGTTCCATAAGACAGACGGCCGACAGTACTATCACTTCGTGCAGTCCTTTGACAAGCAGGGTGACCTGTCCCCACAGGAAGTTCACGCTATGGGACTGGAACTGGCCCAGCGGGAGTTCCCCAACTTCGAGGTGCTGGTTGCCACCCATGTGGACACAAAGCATTTCCACAATCACCTGGTGGTGAACAGTGTGAGCTTTCAGGATGGTAAGAAGCTCCACCAAAGTGCCGCCGACCTGCAGGCCCACCGAATCGCTAACGATGAAATATGTGCTGCCCATGGTCTGGAGATCCTTCCGCCACCACAGAAACAGGTCAAGCAAAAGCGGATGAACACCAGAGAGTACCGTTCCGCCGCGAAGGGTGAAAGTTGGAAGTTCCGCCTCATGAACACCATCGACCAATGCATGAGGTATGCTTCTTCCAAGGAGGAATTCATTTCCCTGATGGAGAGCGAGGGGTATCAGGTGCGCTGGACGGACAGCCGGAAGAACATCACCTACACCACACCTATGGGAATGAAGTGCCGGGACGACCGACTCCACGATGAAAAGTACACCAAGGAGGTCATGGAACATGAGTTCAGAATCCGGACAGCGCTTGTCCATGGAGGAATTAAAGCGGAGGAACGCTCTGCCATCTATGACACAGCAGAACTGTCCCAGCAAAGAGGAGTGGGAAAATCTGCTGCTGATGATCAGCGCATTGTATCGGGTTACAACAGAGCAGAGCGGCACGCTGGAGAACCTGAACCAGCATACCACAGCCCACACAGCCCTTCTGCGGGAGGTTTCCAACCGGAGGGAGCCGTGCCCCGCCCAGGCTCAGATGGAAGCCCTGGCGCGGGATGTGGCGGAACTACAGACGCTGCTGCGACAGGCTGGGAAGAAGAAAGAGATTTCTGTTTCTCCTCCCAGTCTGGAGACAGCGATGTCGGTCATGATATGGCTGGCGCTGATCTTGCTGGGGACGATGGTGGGGATGGTGGTCTTGCAGACGATCTGGTCCGGCTTATCCGCTCTCTGGAGCGCGGTCAAGCTTCTGGTTCCGTAAGGGATGCCACCACCATGCACCAGTACACCGACCGGAAAGTGCTCCGACAGCAGCGGCAAAAGAAAATTGCCCTCGGTCACAAAGAGGACGATCACGCAGATGACCCAACCTGGCAGCAGAGTATGTAGTCTCTGTATTTTAACGCAGCCCAAATCGGGCGGAAAGGAGCCTATGGGAAAGAAAACACCAAAGCCAGAGTTATTCAGTGTCATGTACTCCTATGTGGGGAGCGACACACAATTTGACGCATTTCTGAAAATGCTGATTCATGATTACCTTGCCGTAGATAACCCTTTCGCACAAGCAGAAGAGCAGCGGGTTGTTGGTTTGGTAGAATCAAATCATAACTGAGCTCCTTTCATGGCTATTCACGGATGTCTGTGATATGTTCTGTTTGCAAAATCAACTCTACCAGAGAGGAGGTGCCGTAAGTGAAAGTCTGGCTCTACTATCGTCTCTCCAGAGATGAGGACAAGGAACTTAATTCTCTCAGCAATCAGCGGAATATCATCTACCACTACGCCATTACCAATGGACACGAAGTCGTGGGCGAATCCTTCGATGACAATGTCAGCGGGATGCACTTCAATCGTGCCGGAATCGATAAAATCTATGAAGTGGTAGAAGCCGGACTGATCGAGGCCATCGTAGTGAAAGACCTCTCCCGGCTGGGACGGCACCGTACCCAGACCGCTCTGTTCATCGACTATCTCCGGGAACACAATGTTCGAGTGCTCTCCGCAACGGAAAATATCGACACCTTTAATGAGGCGGATGATCTTATCATTGGATTCAAGGGGCTGGTCAATGACTTCTATGCTCGGGACGGCAGCCGACGAGTCCGCACAGGATATCGTCAGAAGCAAAAAGAGGGCATTGTCATGATTCCGCCCTTTGGATACTTCAAGGATAAGAATACCAAGCAGGTTGTCATTGTGGAGGAAGCCGCTGAAACAGTTCGGATGATTTTCACAGCCTACATCGGCGGCCATGGCCTAAAGGCGATCGCCAAAATGCTCAATGAGCAAAAGCGAAAAACCCCGGCGCTAACGCAGCTGGGACTGCTGAATAAACACACTCCCAATACCCAGGACGCCATCCTGAAAAAGTACCTCTGGGACGGGCGGATGGTGGGCCGCATTCTGCAAGATGAGAGTTACATCGGTACGCTGATCTGTCATAAAAGCGAGCGCAACAAGATCAACAAAACCTTCCGCTTTACCGAGCCTGAGGAGCAGTTCCGGCACGAGAATTTCTTCCCACCCATTGTATCCAGAGAAATTTGGGACCAGGCTCAGGTACTGCTGTCAGAAAGAAAAGAGCGAAATGTCCGGGCCGGAGCCAATCAGAGTATCCTGCGGTATGGAGGCCTCCTGCGCTGTGAGGACTGCGGCCGCTCCTTTGTGGGAAAACGAATCCATACGAAAAGCGAAGAGCGGGTGGAGTATTCCTGTGATACCTATCACAGATATGGGAAGGAATACTGCTCCTCCCACACTGTGAATGAGCGTATCCTGGATGAGCTCATCACCAAGGAACTAATGCAGACCAAGGCAATGTATGAGAAAAACTTCCAGGCTATGGAGCAGCTGATTGACCAATGGCAGCCAAAGGCCAGTGCCGCTACCACCCAGATCAAAAAGCAGAAGGAACGAATCGCCATGCTGGAGGAAGAAATGGAGGCCATCTTGATGGAACGGATTCGGGATAAAGCCAACGCCGAGCGTTATGACCGGATGATCCAGAAACGGGAAGCCGAGATCGCAGCGGCCCAAAAGCAGATTGAAGAACTGCAAAATATTGAGGAAACTTTGCGCAACCGGCAAGCTAAGCTGAAGCGGGACATCAGTATGATGGATGACATTTTGAAAGAGGGACACCTAAGTGAAGCCCATCTGCGCCTGCTGGTGGACAAAATCTATGTCCACGAGGAAGATGGAAAGCTATCTCTGGATATTTGCCTGAAAGCTCCCTTTCGGGACCATTTGGACATCTATGAAAACGGGGAGCAAACAGAATGCTGGGTTCCTCACAGCTACGGATTTGAACTCCTGGATGATATCATTCCAAACAATTTACATGAAAATGAGTGAGTAATATGAGGGTGTGGATTTATTCCAGATTATCCAATGATGACGATTGCGAAATGAATTCCCTGCTGAATCAGCAGGAGATCTGCCTAACCTTTGCAGAGCGACAGGGGTATCAGATGATAGGCCAGTCCTCGGATGATAATGCCAGCGGTATGAACTTCAGTCGCCCTGGGCTGGATGAGCTCACAGCGGCTGTGGATGCCAGCAGGCTGGATGCTGTCCTCGTCAAGGATCTCTCCCGCCTGGGGCGGCACAGGACACAGACGGCCCTGTTTATCGATTACCTGCGGGAACGCGGGGTTCGGGTGATCTCTGTCACAGAAGGGCTGGACACCGCCTCAGATGAGGATGATCTGGTTATCGGCGTCCGCGGCCTGATGAACGACTACTACGCCAGGGATATCGGGAAAAAGATCCGGTCTGGTTACCGGCAAAAGCAGCGGGAAGGCATCGTGATCACCCCTCCCTTTGGCTACTGGAAAGATCGCAACACTAACACGGTTCAGCTCCACCCAGAGGCAGCAGAAACCGTTCGGTTGATTTATTCTCTGTACTTACAGGGCTTTGGACAGAAAGAGATCGCCCGTAAGCTCAATGATTTGGGACGAAAGACACCGGCGCAAATTCGGGCGGAACAGTGCGGTCGAGAAGTGCGGGCTGCGCATAAAACCAGAGATAATCGCTATCTCTGGACATATGCCAGTGTAAAAAATGTACTGATAGAAGAGGCCTATACTGGAGTACTGATCAACCACCGGTCGGAGACCCAGGGTGGCAAGGTAAAGCGATTGGGACAGACAGAATGGTATCGCCATGAAAACTTCTTTCCGGTCCTCGTGGAACCGGATGTTTGGAAACTAGTTCAACAACAGCTGAAGGAGCGTGCCCGGCCAGCCAACGGAAATCGCTCCAAGCACCGCTATGCCGGGCTGCTCCGTTGCCAGGAGTGTGGCAATGTATTCGTCCCCATGATCCGGTACTGGAACGGCAAGCGGCGTGTGGAGTATGTCTGCAAGGGCTACCACCGGAGCGGAACAAACTATTGCGGCTCTCACCGTATCCACGAGGAAAACCTGGATACCATGGTATGGGAGTATCTCACGGCGGTTCGGGACAGTCGCGTCAAAGAGCGGGAGAAACTTGTGAAACTGCAAAAAATGTGGGCGTTGAGGAAACCGGTCCTTGACGCCCACATTTGTACCCTTCAAAGTCTGATTCAAACAGTAGAACAAGAAATAGACGACATTTTAATAGGGCAACTCAAAACAAAATATCAATAATCACAAGTCGCTATATGGTTATATGTAATACTTGAAAGGTTTTGCCGCCCAATTTACTTCTGGTATTGCTGTAAGAATGTCTCCTATTTTATCAGAGAACCGTAAAGTAACCGGCAATCCATCCCCATATATACAAGCGTTATAATTTAATTTTGTTAACGCCAGAATATCTTTCATAACCGTTTCTATATTTGCTTGTCCTCTATTGACCTCGATATGTAGTGGGCAGGCAACTTCCATATGGTTTGCTGTTTCAGTTTTAGGAATAAAGCCTTTTGTCCATAAATATCCGCTTTTATCGTCTACATAAAGACACAATCCACGCAAAATTCCATATTGGGATTTAGGATCAGAATTATCTTTCAGCAATTTAAGTCCATTATGCGCTCTAATTGCTACGCCTACTAAATTTGTCTCAGGACAGATAGCTATGGCGTCTTGGAATCCTTTCCATTCATCCTCTGTAAATGCTGCCCGTCCATGGATAAACAGCTCTTTAGGATAGTAATTATGTTTTGCATAATAGGCGCTAATAGCTATAGATAGCAGCGATTTTGCAGAAGCTCTATCAAGATGAAAAGTTTTTTCATTTTTACTTATCCAGGGGCCAATATTTCCTCTGAAAACAACACCATCACCTGAATCAAGAAACATTTGTGCTGCACTACAAGCATATCCTTTCTGCCTACCTGTATCCTGTAATTTCTTAAATACAAGACCAACATAGCATACACCATCTCGTACAGCATCTAATTTCCACGGCAAACAGCCCAATTTATAATATAAGGAGCTTGAATGAGTCCACGCAAGGTGCGCTTTCATATCTCCATTGTATTCGTCGCCACCATCTTTTGGTTGGAATTGTAATGTTGATTCAAGTATTACTTGGATAGGGCATGCTATTTTATTATAAATTGCTCTCGCTTTTAACTGATCATGAAAGTCCGAATCTGATTCATACATTTCAACATATTGGCTCAAATCTTCATTATCTTCTGAAAACAATGATAGCTGGCCCGAAGTGAATGTCTCAATTTGCTTCTTACTATAAGTTGCTTTACCGGAATAAGATTTTGGTCTACATAATGTCAATACCGTATTAGGAACAACTACATACCAAATATCTACAACCGTTTCCTCATCCTCGATGTATCTCTTAATTGCATCCAAATACAATGAGACCAAATTGTAGGTCCTCTCTTTTAGATTTGGCATCGCTAATGAAGTGTCTAAGTCACTTTGTGATAATATTATAGTTGCAGCAGGATTGGAAGGCCATTCAATGCCAAACACTGATTTGAATCCCGGAAAGAAGGGACGTCCGGATGAATTCGTAAAAATTGGCTTGTTCATTTGGTCCACAAAAGAGCGATAATATTCCAATCCTTTTTCAGTACCAATAACACCAGCACGAATTGTACCACTATTTTTTTCATAAGGTCCGAAAAGAGTCAATCCATCTCTACTATCCTCTGCGGATTGATTAAATCCTAATTTGAATATCAGTAAATTATGACCTCTCAACAGAGGTTACAGTGTTTTAATAAAATCCTCCAAAAGCCTTGAAAATAAAGGATTTATCGCAATGTGTCTGCCTTATCTCTTTATACGGTTACACACAAGTTTACTCTTTCCCTCATTGCTCATAAGGGCAAATACAAGGGCAAGAAAATCTCATAACAAGATATAACAAAGTGTGGCAATCGGAGAACTGTGATGTATGTGCGAATATATTATAACGGAGGATTTTTCAATGGACAAGTACATTTACGATGATAAAAATGGTCTGTGGTATGAACTGCAAGGAGATTATTATATCCCATGTCTTATCTTACCAGCCGAAAAAGAACAGCCTATTGGTTTGTGGGGACAGCGGCACTTGCGGTATCTGAAAGAATACCGCCGAGCCACCTACATAACCTTGTTCACAAGCGGCAGACTGAACAATTACCTTGCTGACATCGACAGGCAGGCGCAGGAACGCATGGAAAGGCTCACAGAGCAGATGAAACGGGTGCAGGGTATTACGGAGCAGTTAAAGGCGGAAAACGCTTTGGAATGGACACAGAGAATGAATAACATACGGGCGTGTGCAAAGGAGATTGTGGAAAAAGAAATCATCTTTGCATAAGAAGACAGCGGTAGGATTTAGTTTTCCTACCGCTGTTTCACTTAAATCAAAAAAATATATTGACATTTTTCTATGTGTTGCATATAATAACACATAGACATTTATCTATAGGAGGTGATTGAGAGAGATGGATGAAAAAAGAATTGCGGCAATTTTCAAAGCGTTTTGTGATGAAAACCGCATTAGGATTATAAAACTGCTGCGTTCAGGTGAAAAATGTGCTTGCAAGTTGCTAGAAGAAATCAATGTCACGCAGCCTACGCTTTCCCACCATATGAAAATTCTTTGTGACGCTGAAATAGTTGTCGGGCGCAAAGAGGGAAAATGGACACACTATTCTATTTCAGAAAAAGGTGTGGAGCAGGCAAAAGAATGTTTGCGGCAGTTGACAACACTTGATGTTGAAAGCGAAAACAAGTCGTGCTGTGAAAAGTGAGGAAGTTTATTGATTGCTTTTCCGCACGGCTTATATTCGGGACGATAAATCGACATATTTCAATATAACTATATGAAAGGGGCTTTTTATGGAGACACTAAAAACAATTTGGGACTTTTTTCAAAATGAAGTCCTTGGTATGAACTGGCTGAATCGCCTCATTGAAACATTTTTGAACGCTTGCGGTTTAGATACCACGGGCAAAATAGGAGGAAGTGTTCAGTTTTTCATCTATGATACTGTAAAAATTATGGTACTGCTCGGCGTTTTGATTTTGATTATCTCGTATATTCAAAGTTATTTCCCGCCCGAAAGAGCTAAAAAGATACTCGGCAGATTTCACGGAATATGGGCGAATATCATCGCCGCTCTGCTCGGTACGGTAACACCGTTTTGCTCGTGTTCTTCCATTCCGTTGTTTATCGGGTTTACAAGCGCAGGTTTGCCGCTTGGCGTTACATTCTCCTTTTTGATTTCTTCGCCGATGGTTGACCTCGGAAGCCTTGTCTTACTGATGAGTATTTTCGGCTGGAAAGTTGCTGTTTTATATGTAATATTCGGTTTGGTAATCGCTGTGGCTGGCGGAACGCTAATTGAAAAGTTGCACCTCGATAATCAAGTGGAAGAATATATCCGAAACGGTCACTCGATTGATGTTCCGCAGGAGGAACTGCATTTCAAAGACCGTATGAAATTTGCGTGGGAACAGGTTGTTGAAACCGCTAAAAAGGTTGCTCCTTATGTTCTGATCGGCGTGGGCATTGGTGCTTTCATTCACAACTGGATTCCTGAAGAATTTATTGTCAAAGCACTTGGCGAAAATAATCCGTTTGGCGTAATTCTTGCTACGATAGTCGGTATTCCGATGTATGCGGATATTTTCGGTACAATTCCGATTGCAGAAGCCCTGCTTGCAAAAGGTGCTTTGCTCGGCGTTGTCCTTTCCTTTATGATGGGCGTTACTACGCTTTCGCTCCCTTCAATGATTATGCTTCGCAAGGCGGTCAAACCGAAACTGCTTGGTATTTTCATTGGAATATGTGCTGCTGGTATTATTATTGTAGGCTATCTTTTCAACGCAATACAATATTTAATTGTTTAATTTTAGGAGGTTATTATTATGGCATTATTTAACTTTGGAAAGAAAAAGGAAGAAGAAAAGAAAACACCTGCTTGCGCTTGTAGCTGCGGTTGTGCTGCCAGCGAAGCAGAAAGCATTACAAACGATTGCTGTCCTGATTTGAAAGAGGGAGAAATCTGCTGTATCAAAGTGTTGGCAGGTTGTAAATCCTGTCACGAACAATTTGAATACACAAAGCAGGCAGTAAAGGATATGGGACTTTCCGTAGAGGTCGAATACATTACCGATATGCAGAAAGTAATGGAATACGGTGTTATGAGTATGCCTGCCCTTGTTGTCAACGAAAAGGTTGTTGCTATGGGTAAGGTTTTGAAAGCTGCTGATGTGGTTGCTCTGCTGCACAAGCTGGGGTTTTAACGATGGATAAGAAAAAGGTAGCCTTTATTTGTGTGCATAACTCCTGCCGCAGTCAGATTGCAGAAGCACTTGGAAAACATTTGGCGGGAGATAAGTTTGATTTCTATTCTGCCGGAACAGAAACAAAATCACAAATCAATCAGGACGCTGTGCGGCTTATGAAACAGCTTTATGGGATAGATATGGAGCAAAGCCAGTATAGCAAGACGATTGATAAAATCCCTACGCCCGATATTGCGATTTCAATGGGGTGTGATGTCGGTTGTCCCTATATCGGTAGAGCGTTTGATGATAATTGGGGACTTCCCGATCCGACGGGCAAAAGTGATGAATGTTTTATACAGGTCATTGAGAGAATATCTCAAAAAATAAAAGACTTGAAATTAGAAAAGTAACATGAAAGCCACAGAATGGATATATTGCCCTATCTGCGGCAATAAAACTCGCACAATGATACGGGAAGATACAGAATTAAGAAACTTCCCTCTCTACTGTCCGAAGTGCAAAAAGGAAACAAGCATCAATGCTCAGGATATGAAAGTCACGCTTGCAGAACACAAATAAGATTTTTATGTATGCCGCCGCATGGGTGATACCATAGCGGCGGTTTTTCGTGCCTATCGGCTGTCTCTGTCAAAGGATTTCTT
>ERZ857801.3099-NODE-3099-length-12450-cov-3.847035_pt1 | contig 12450 bp, 8 predicted proteins | sample MGYA00519762_ERZ857801 | MGnify/ENA primary metagenome ERZ857801 (study PRJEB31778, sample SAMEA3449368) | human gut metagenome | biome: human gut; feature: human-associated habitat; material: faeces | place: United Kingdom | collected 2010/2012 ...
AAAAGTAAATTCCACTGTGAGATGGGAGAGTGGAATTTAAAATTTTAATTTTGGGCTGATGAAAATAATATTAATTCAGTGGCGACAGAATCAAAAATATATTATAATGAAGATACCACATATTCATACATAATGAAATACAATAGTGAAGGACAACTCCTTAAGCTTACAGATAAAACCGGCAGTGAAGATGTAAGTTATGATTATATTTACAATGATAATACGGTAAAGGTATCACGAAGTGATGGATTTATAAAGGATATAAAAACAGTTGAGGATGAGGAAGGAAATATAACGGATACGGATATTTCCTATACTTTTAAAGACATTGAAGGAAAGTGCGTAACATATAAGACATCACATAAAGCAGATATATCGGATGAAAATAAAACGGTCATAACAGATAAATTATATAATAATGATAGTCTTACAATGGAATTATCAGATGAGGGAAGGACGATTAACACAAGGCTATATTCACAGCTTTATAAAAAGGATATTTTAAGTAGTGAACAGAAAGAAGTGTCAGATACAAAAACAACCTATAGCATAGGTATGTATGGTGAAGACAAGGAATTTGAGTATACATACGACCTTGCAGGCAACATAACAGCAATAAAGCAGAATGGTAAAAAGATGTATGAGTATGCTTATGATGTTCATGGAAGGCTTACAAAGGAACTGGATTATACAAACAATACAGGCTGTACATATGGATATTCAAGCACAGGAAATGTTAATGCAAAACATTTTAAAACGATAAATGAGGACGGAAGCCTCACAAACGTAAAGGATAAGGAGTATAGTTACAAAAACAGTGATTGGGCGGATCAGCTTACTAAATATGATGGAGAAGATATAACATATGACGGACTTGGAAATCCGGTTAATTATATAGATGGAAAGAGCTTTGAATGGACAAGAGGCAGACAGCTTTCAAAGATGACTTTGAAAGATAATTCAGAAATCACTTATAGGTATAATCAGGATGGACTTCGAACCTATAAGGAAACAAATACAACATCCACTGATTATGAATGGGATGAAACAAAACTTATAAGAGAGACAGTAACATACAAGGCAACAGGAAAGAAATATGACATCTGGTACTTCTATAACGGAAATGACGAAATGACAGGTTTTGAGTATAGTCAGATAAATGACATAGATCAGAGCCTTAAGAAGACAAGAATTTACTTCGAAAAGAATATGCAGGGGGATGTAATCGGACTTCTTGATTCAAGAGGTGCAGAGATTGCAACATATGCATATGATGCATGGGGAAATGTGACGGATACTTTCTGTTATGAAGGAAATGAAACACCATATGCATTGAATCATATCACTTATAGAGGCTATTATCATGACAGCGAGAGTGGATTCTATTACCTTCAAAGTAGATATTATGATGCGGAAGTTGGAAGATTTGTTAATGCGGATGATGTAAGGTATATTGGTATAGCTGATAATGTGATATCAAAGGATAACTTATATTGTTATTGTAATGGTAATCCTATTAGTAATCTTGATCCAACTGGAAATGCAAGTCATAAAAAGAAATATTCATTTAAATATAATAGATCTAAGGCTAGACAATATATGGTAAAATATTATAATAATCCAAACCCTGACTATTTATATTTTTGTTCTGATTGTACTAATTATGCATCTCAGGTTTTGTATGCAGCAAATGTACCAATGGTAGAAAAAAGTTCTGGTTGGTATTTTCATTATGTAAACGATTGTTTTGGAGAATATACTACATCATGGACAACGGTATTAGAGAATAGAAAATTTGTTCGTTCAAAACTTATGGGTAATTTTACAACAATAAATCGTGAAACGAGTGATAAAGTTACTAAAGAATATATGGAGAAAATGATTAAATCATTTAATCCACAGGTGGGTGATATAATATATTTTTATAATAGGGAAAAAAAGAAATATACACATACAGCAATTATTAGTCATGTGAAAAAAAATGATATATTATATTCCGGGCATACTGATAATTGTTTAGATAAAAGTTTAATGGGAAGATTAAACAAAAATAGAGATTATTGTCATGTAGAAATTTGTCATATAAAAAACAAAGGTAAATTTTACATGTAAATTTTAAGTTGATATTAAGTTTAAGGTGATGAAATAAAGGAGATATATAATGAAAAAAACGTGGATTAAACCAATTTTGGTTATTTTTGCAATAGTTGTGTTGTTCATAGGAATTAACTCGATATGTATATATAAGTATTTAAGTGAGTATGGTTATGGCATAAAGGAATTGCCACAAACAGTTGCCGTATGGCTGAGATTAAGTGACGGTTTTACCGTTGAAGTAAATGATGATGAAGATAATAATCATTTTACGTTGTTTATTGGTCGTAGTTATTTACAATATTATATAAAAAAATATGAAAAAGCAGGCTATACAGCTGAACAGGAAGGATCATCTATAATTGTTGATGAAAACAATTCACAGGATGATAAATTATATATAAGTATAGGTGGTATGGATGAATGGTGCCACTGGTTTAGAGTATATAGTCTATTTACAGATGGAGATAGTACTGTAAAAATTGAAGATGTAAAATAATTTTAAAATGCGACAAAAAAGTGAAATCCTATAAAAGCTGCCATATGTTCCCCTGAGTTAGGATGGATGTATCCACCTTTTAGGCTGATATTAAAATCAGAGAAGGGAAAGTAACAGACACGGTTTATAACAAGTACTGGAAAACGATAAAGAAAGCTATTATTGCCGGAAAGATAGAAGATGATGAAATGTACTGAGTGATGAATTCCGATTATCATATGAGAAATTTAGAAATGTGTTATGGATTCCATTATTTAAAGGTTGGGGATACACAGATGTTTAAGTTTGTCATCTGATAAAGCTGTTATGTTAATGAACAAAAACATAACAGCTTAAAAAATTATCGAGGTGGTTAACATAATTGGTCTGCTTGATGCCAGAGGATAGGCGCTGTAACCGTCAGCAATGAATCTGAAGGTTTTGGGAAGTTTTTTAAAATATTTAAGAGCCTGAGAGGTTTTGCGAAGTGATAAACCAAGATTAATGTGAAAGGTCAGGCACAGAGACATGATATGGGAGTTGTGTTTTGTAAATTTAAGAGAAGATGCATTTTTCGGAAGAGAGGAAATGTCCATCTTAAAGAAATCCACAGTGAACTCATGGTAGATGTAGTGGAGTTTATATTTATTTTTCCCGAAGTCTTCTTTCAGATGCTCCGGGTCAACGTTATCAAGGTTGTGGAGATAGTAAGGGCATTTAGGGTTTATACATTTGTGTATGCGGAAAAAGGATCTGTCTTTAATAGCAACAAGACTGTGGCTACAGTGCGGACAGAAGAAACGCAATGGGGTTGTGGTGTGTTCCCCGGAAGAGAATGTCTGACCACAGACTTTGCACTGATACTGACCGTTATTCCCATTGTTGTCATATATGTAGTGATGAGGCGCACCACAGACAGGACAGCATATATCTTCGGAAATTGTGCGGCCGTTACGTCTCTGTACAGGTTTCAGAAATTTATGATATTTCCATTCGTAATACTTTAGAAGAAACTGCCAGTCCTGTTTGATGAAAGTTTTGATGACAGGAAGTTCATCGGTTTTGAATTTCTGGTATTTCGGAGAGTGGGAATCGTCAAAAGCCCACTGTCTGAGAGGAATATATCTGCAGATAAAATTTAAAAGCCAGCAGTTTTGTTGGTAAAGGTATTGAATTAATTAAAGTAGATAAAGTATAATGTCCATGAGCATTGTCTCCTTTGTCGTTGTATAAAGTTGATTTCGTCGTTGACATTATACCAAAAAAGGGAGGTCAATGCTCTTTTTATTGCAAACTCCCTAAAAATAAAGGTTTTATAAAGAAAATAGGGTAGTAAATTTGACACTACCATAAAACAAGGAGAGATTCGCACATGGAAAAAGTAATTGAAGTTAGCAATTTAACAAAGGAATACAAGGGAAAAAAGGCGGTTGATAATTTATCCTTTGATGTATACGAAGGGGAAATTTTAGGGCTTTTAGGCCCCAATGGCAGTGGAAAAAGTACAACAATCAATTCTATTTTGGCACTGCTAAAGTATCAGGGGGGCAGTATAAAAATTTTCGGGGAGGAAATGAAACCGGACTCTTATGACATAAAGGCAAAAATAGGTGTAATTTTTCAGGATGTTGCAGTGTTTAACGAATTAAACGTATATGACAACATCAACTATTTTTGTGGCTTGTACATTAAAGATAAAAATACCAGAAAGCAGTATGTGGAAGATGCAATTAATTTAGTAGGTCTTGGGGAATTTAAAAAATACCTGCCAAAGCAGTTATCAGGAGGTCTTTTAAGGAGACTTAATATTGCCTGCGGAATTGCCCACAAGCCAAAGCTGATTTTTTTAGATGAACCTACAGTTGCCGTTGACCCTCAAAGCAGAAATAATATTTTAGACGGTATTAAAAAGTTAAGGGATAATGGGGCAACTATTGTTTACACAACTCATTACATGGAAGAAGTAGAAATCCTTTGCGACAGAATTATTATTTTGGACAAAGGAAAAATAATTGCTCAGGGAACAAGTGAAGAATTAAAGAAAGAGGCTAACATAGAAGAGAAGATACAGCGTGTAGGGCCTACATTAAATGATGTATTTTTAAAACTTACAGGAAAGGAATTAAGAGACTAATGTTTTTACATAATTTAAAATATACAATTAAAACATTGTTTAAAAATAAAATACTAATCTTCTGGACTTTCGCCTTTCCTATTATTCTTGGAATATTTTTTAATATGGCATTTTCTAACATAGAAAAAGATGAAAAATTAAAGGTGTTTGACATTGCCGTAGTTAATGACAGCCAGTTTGAAAATCAGAAAATATATCAGGAGGCATTAAAAGAACTGTCAGCTGATGACAGCGAGAATAAGCTGTTTAACATTAAATATGTTAAAAAAGAAAAGGCGGATTCACTTTTAGATGATTCAGATATAGAAGGTTATATTATATTTAAAAACGAAGAGCCACAGGTGGTGGTAAAGAAAAACGGAACATACCAGACTTTAATTAGGTTTGTTGTAACAGAAATAGGGCAGAACAAGTCTATTATAGAGAATTTAACTAAGAAAACCGTTGAAAATGAAATAGCAAAGGGAAGCACATCATTTGACCCGGAAAAAATTGCCAAAGACATATTGGAAAAGATAAATAATGGACAGGTCAATATGAAAAATATTTCTGCCTGTAATTTAAGCTATATGCAAATTGAATTTTATACCCTTATAGCTATGACGTGTATGTATTGTGGAATGTTAGGACTGACGGCAATTAATAACTGTCTGGCGAATATGAGCAGCAAAGGAAAGAGAATTTCAGTTTCACCTAATAAGAAAAGCATAATTGTTTTAAGCTCGGCAATAGGCTCGTATCTTGTAAGCATGGTGGGAATTGCTATTTTAATACTGTTTTTAAGATTTGTTCTAAAAGTTGATTTTGGAGACAATACCCCTCTTGTGATTCTGCTTTCAGCAGTGGGAGATTTGGCAGGCATTTCAATGGGAGTTTTAATTGCTTCGGTATTTAGGGTGTCAGAGGGAGCAAAAACAGGAATAACCATAGCCATTACTATGTTTTTGTCGGTACTATCAGGTATGATGGGAGTTACTCTCAAGTATGTAATTGACAAAAACGTGCCGGTTATAAATCTGATTAATCCTAACAATTTAATTACAGACGGATTTTATTCACTGTATTATTACGATACATTAGACAGATATTTAAGGGATGTTACATACTTACTGGTATTTGTTGTAATCTGCCTGACAATTTCTTTCATAAGTTTAAGGAGGGAAAAGTATGACAGTATTTAAAACAATTCTTAAAATTTTAAATAAATTAAAGGGAATGCTGATTTTATATACGGTAATGTTAGTTGCCATTACAGCCATAAATCAGTCGGCAGGCAACAGCACCACTAATTTTGAAGAGTCAAAACCGGATATTTTAATTGTAAATAATGACAATAACAACACTGTTACTGAAGGATTTGTAGATTATGTCAGCAAACATTGTAAAATAGCGGGCATAGATACAAAGGACAAGGAAAAGATGGATGATGCACTTTTCTACAGAGATGTAAATTTTGTGATTTATATACCAAAAAAATTTGGAGAAGATTTGTTAAATGGTAAAAATCCGGAAATTAAATACAAAACAACAGGAGATGAGTATGCATCTTACAGCGAAATGCTAGTGGAAAAATACATAAAGACAGTGCTGGTTTATAAAGATTACTATAGTGGACGTGAATTAGTAAGGAAGGTAAATAGTGCTGTGGAAACTGAGGCTAAAGTTACGATTAAAAGTTCTCTTGATACTTCAAAGTTAGGAAGCATAACCAGTTACTTTAATTTCCTAAATTACGCTCTTTTAGCCGGATGCGTGTATTGCATTAGCATGATTTTAGCCAGTATTAATGAAGAAAATGTTAGAAAACGAACCATTATCAGTAGCTTCAGCTACAAAAAATATAATAGAATTGTACTATTTTCAAATGCCATTGTTATTCTGGCAATGTGGGTGTTATATATGATTTTAAGTGCTATTCTCTTTAAAAATTCAATGTTTACATCAAATGGTCTTGCATATGTAATAAATTCTTTTATATTTGCCATATGCAGTCTGACAATTGGATTTTTAATAGGAAACATTACTCAAAACAAAAATGCCATAGGCGGCATAGTAAATGTAATTGCTCTTGGAACTTCATTTTTGTGCGGTTGTTTCGTACCTTTTGAATACATGCCGGACTATGTACTAAAAATAGCCCATGTTCTTCCAACATATTATTTTGTTGAAAACAATGAGTTGATAAAAAGTATGGAAATATTGGACTTTAACGGAATAAAACCGTTGCTTATTAACGGTGGGATTGTTATAGGATTTAGTGTGGTATTTATAATTCTGACAAATCTTGTAAGCAGGAAAAAGCAGGTAGTTGGTTAAATGAAAAAATTTAGTGGCAGTGAAAGGACAGTTTCTATCAGGTAGAAATCATTCTTTTGCTGCCACTGTTTTTTTTATCAATATAAACTTCGGAAATATAATTATACCTCCGTATTAATATCAATAATAATTTTATTACATCCCCTACATAAATAAGCATCAACATAAGTCTGGGTTAAAAAACTGGTGAGTTTTACGTTTTTTGAACGACGTTCATTAGATTTCCATTTTAACGCATATCTGTCTTGCTTCAGTTTACCTTCTTCCATTTTAGCATTACAATACGGACATTCCATAATTATTCACCTCCTGTAGTTTCAAATTATCATAGGAATAAAAAATTACTTTTAATTTATGTTTAAAGAGTACCATTGGAAAAATTTATTGTCAATAATAGTCGTTGCTTAAAGAAATTTTAGATAATATAATATAGAAGAGAACTATGGTTGAGGTCAGCAGAAAAGAACCTGAAGTAAAATAAATAAAAGTTACATAGGAAAGGAAAAGTTATGAAAAATAAGCTTAAGTTAAACGGAATTTTATTAATATTAGCATTATTGGTTGTATGTACAATAACTGCAGCTAACATGGCTAAGGCAGCAGGAACGGTGGTATATGATTATAACAACACCACATTTGGACAAAGGACCAAAGATGATGTGGCAGCAGAGTATTCAAAGGCAAAAAATGCAGGGGAGACGTATGTTGACGGGCAGGAATCTACGTATTATTCCACACCGGCATCCATAGAGGCACCATACAATCAGGGAATTTTAACAGATGATACATTAGCTTCTATGGAGGCAATGACTAATTTTTACAGATATCTTACAGGGGCAAAGCCTCTTTTGAAAAAATGCGTTCAAAATGAGTCATTGCAGTATCAGGCTTTAGATAGAAACTTTCAATTTGACCATTATATAAGTAATAGCAGTAAGCCAGACGACATGGATGATGAATTGTGGCAAAAAGGTTTTAATCTTGACCATAATATACTTGCTATGTATGCAACTCCTTTCGGTTCAATTACCAGTTGGATGAATGAAGGATATAGTCTGTCAAATGGAACATGGGATACAACAGGACACAGAATGGCATTGATTTCACCTCAATATTCAAGTGTCCAGTTTGGATATAGCGGACATGTTTCCATTGGAAAAATATGTGAAAGCAGGAATACCGGATACACAGAGCCTTTTTCAGCATTTCCGGCAGCAGGTTATATGCCTGACAATGTTGTGTATCCTGATGAATGTGTATGGTCAACTTATTTAAATAAAGATTATGTAAAGGTTCAGAACCCGGGAAATGTTTTAATTACGGTAAAGAATCTTACAACAGGAGAAAGCTATATATGTAAATCTTCGGATTCTACCGCTAGTATATCTACTTCAACTATTGATTTTGTTCAGCCTAAAGATGCAACAAATCATAAATATGTAGATAATTATAGTGTTACCATAACCGGGTTAAAAGATGTAAAAACAGGCGATGATGCCACAATAAAATATGAAGTGAAATTTTTTGATGTGTCACAGCTGGCACAATCTTATGTAAAGAGTGTATCACCGGAGGGCTTTTCTAAATTAGTTGTTTATAAGAGTATGAATGATACAGAGAGTCTTAAAAAAATAGCAGCAGTATTACCTAAAAAGGTAAAGATTGTGGCAGACAGTGGCTTAGAAGCAACAGTTGGTTTAAAGGGTGACTGGGTTTTAGATGAAAAAAATAAATGCTACACAAATGAGGCAAAACCGGAGGATTTGCCGGGAAATATTTCGGATAAATTAGGTATACTTAAAAAGATTTCAGTAACCTATGAAATATCAGATGACGGATATGATGCCTACAACAGGATTGGCATAAAAGGTACGGTAGCAGAAGGTAATACTGTAAAAATGTATGTTTACAGAACTATGATGTCTGCGCAGCATAGTAAGATTTTTAAAATTTATAATAAGGGAAATGGAATTTATTCAGGCATTGAAAAGTTTGACAGATATACATCAAAGGAATTTGATGCAGAGGAGAGTTCCAAAACAGAGTATCCTTATGATTATTATAATTTTGGCCCGTTAAAGGCTTCAGACAGTGGTGAGTACATTTCCATTTATTATTCTGATGACGAATATTTTAAAGAGGCTTATGTATCTGTATCAATTGTGAACATTAATATAAAGTCGACAGAAACAACAGAACCGGGAACAACAGAACCGGGAACGACAGAACCGGGAACCACAGAACCGGGAACAGTGAAACCGACAAACACTAAAAAAGATCAAAAGGTATCAAAATTCAAAAAAAATAAACCAACCTTAAAAGTTAAGGCGAAGAAGAAAAGAGTAAAACTTCTAATTGGTAAGGTGGTTGGTGCCACAAAATATCAGGTTAGATACAAACAGGGTAAAAAGTGGAAAATAAAGTATACCAAGAACAGAGCTCTGACAATAAAGAAGCTTAAAAGCAAAAAGAAAGTAAAAATTCAGGTAAGAGCTGTGATGGTATATGAAAAAAAGAAGGTATATGGTTTGTGGGTGAAGAAAAGCGTAAGGGTGAAATAATATAATTGAGCCGGTTATTAATCATTGTAGGTTAAAGGAGCATATATGAAGAGAGCTGTAAGTTTATTTTTAATTGTTGTTATGGCATTTTCTATTATACCAAATGGAATTGTATTGGCAGGTAATGATAAAATATCTAATCATGATGTTATAGATACAGTGGCTGAAATTGCCACCAGGGATAAATATGATGGAAGGGATTATGGAATAATAACACCGGTTAAGGACCAGGGAAATAGTAACCTTTGCTGGGCATATTCATCCATGGCGGCAGCCGAGGCTTCAATACTGAAATCAGGGATTGATAAAACCGTTACTAAGGATACTTTATCACTAAATCCTGTTGCGGCAGCTTACAGAGTGTACAAAAGGGAGGCTGACCCGCTGGGAAATACGGGTGGAGATTGGCAGTCGGTGGATTATACCCAAAAGGCGGGGGATCCACTGAAAATTGTTAAGTTATGTTCTATGTGGTGGGCTCCCGTTAAAGGAAATGATGCAACGGTTAATCCCTATGAAAATCCTGCATATAGATTTGAAAATGCATTTTATATTCCGGATAACCGTGGAGATTCTGAACAGTATATAAAATCCGTAAAAGAGGCTATTGCAAAATATGGCGGGGTAACTTTTCAGTACAATAATTTAAGAGAAACAACCTATTATAATCCTAAAAATGAAAAAGGTACGGAAATATCACCTCATGCATGCACCATAATTGGTTGGGATGATAATATTCCGGCAGAAAATTTTGTGCCGGGAGGTGCTAAAAGAAACGGTGGCTGGCTTGTGAAAAACAGTTACAAAAGTCAGGAATATTTCTGGCTTTCCTACGATAATACAAGCTCATGTTCATACGCCTTTACTTTTGCACCTAAGGAGAAATACGATTACAATTATTATTATGATGGAGGAATGGATGACTTTGCGTTGCGAAATGATAAGGTAATGGCAAATGTTTTTAAGGCGCAAAAGGGTGGAACAAATGGCAAGGACGAATACATTAAAGCTGTAAATGTTGCTGTAAGCGGTGAAAATGTTAAGGTTGAAGTTAAGGTATATAAAAATATTGACAATCCTTATGGTGGTCAGGAAAATGTTCCTACATCCGGTGGATATGAGGCGGCAACAACTTCTGCAACCTATGAACATGGCGGATATGTAACGGTGGAACTGGATTCTCCGGTGAAAGTGGAAAAAGATGAATGGTTTTCCACAGTAGTTAAGGTATCAAATGACAAAGGCGATGCTAAAATCATGACATCATACAAAAATTCCAAGGAAATGTCCTATGTTGGAGGTGAAAACAACTGGTCAAATTTAAAAAATTATGTAGGAAGAATTAAGGTATATACAAAGTTAGAGGACAAACAGCAGGAGCAGTCAAAAACAACAGGGAACTTTACCAATTTAATTGTAATGGCACGTTTTGATGATGAAGAGGAATTTACCGATACATTGTATCAGGGAACTTCCGTAAGAAAGCTAACGGATAATTCTTATAATACAGGATTTTATAGCGTATCGGATTACTACAGGAATGTGTCCAATAACAATTTACAGATAGATAACCTATATTTATTTAATAAGGGCGGTTCCATTAAATTATCTAAAAAGCGTGGCTATTATGCTGAGTATAGCGATGAAAATCCTATAGGTTACACTAATGAAAGTGAACGTATGCAGCGTATGTATGAACTGAAAGAAGACTGGTCTGAAGCAATAAACAATGCAATTGCTCAGGGCAATAAAATTACAAATTATGATGGAACCAAAACATATGGCTTTGATGATTTGGATAAAAACAATGATGGCAAAATAGATGCCATTACAATAATATACAAAAACACAACTCAGAAAATATCGGTAAGTTGGGCATCACCTTTATGGAATTATAAGGATTATTGGGGAGATGTCACCATTAATACCGGTACAAAAACATTAACAAGCGGATATTACGTGCAGCTGACTAATTCCTATGATTATCTTTATAAAGGCAGTGACAATAATCTAATGTTTTCAATAGGTGTTGCAGCTCATGAAATGGGTCATATTCTTGGATTGAAAGACCTTTATAATTCCACAGGCAGTTCCCCGGTTTACTATATGTCTGCAATGGCAAAACATTTGTCACCATTGCCTCAGTTTATTTCTTTAAAGGAAAGAGAGGCAAAGGGATGGATTACCGATGATAATTTAAGGACTATTAAATCAAAGGGAGAGTATACATTAAAGGCATCAGGAACCTTTGGAACATCTGATATAGTGGGATATAAATTAAATATAAAAGGTACAAACAAAACTTTATATTTAGAATATAGAAATTTTGGTGAAAACGGAAATAAATATGATTGTCAGTCAAGGGACTTTTATAAAGCAGACGGAACTAAGTTAAAGGGTTTATCCATTACATCAGGACTGGTATGTTATGTAGCAGACAAAGAAACAAAATTTCCTAATAATATGAATTGTACTACTTCAAAATGGAATTATGAGGTTTTAGGTGGAGTATACTCCACGAAATCAGACGCCCCGTTAAAAGAAAATCAGGAATTGGATATTTATGATAAAATAAATGTGCACGTAACGGAAATAAGTGGTGATACATTAAAGTTTAAGATAGATGGAGATTTTGAGGAGGTAACGGAAGAAACAAGCAGCCAGCCGGAGACACCAAAAGAATCTGTCACAGTGAAACCGGAGCAGACAACTCCTAAAGTTACCATTGAAGCAACAACGATTAGAAAAAATCAGACTGTATCAAAGTTCAAAAAAAGAAAACCAACTTTAAAAGTTAAGGCGAAGAAGAAAAGTGTAAAACTTCTAATTGGTAAGGTGGTTGGTGCCACAAAATATCAGGTTAGATA
>ERZ857801.3105-NODE-3105-length-12438-cov-3.189615_pt1 | contig 12438 bp, 12 predicted proteins | sample MGYA00519762_ERZ857801 | MGnify/ENA primary metagenome ERZ857801 (study PRJEB31778, sample SAMEA3449368) | human gut metagenome | biome: human gut; feature: human-associated habitat; material: faeces | place: United Kingdom | collected 2010/2012 ...
CGATGCAAAGCATCTCTTTCACACGTCCCTTTTGCCAGTTTCCGCAGTGTCAGCTCAATTTACCAGCTCGGGAAGAATACATTATTTCCTATATTGATTCCAGCGTGTCCGGTGCCTGCGTATAGGAAGTAATAACAGTCAGCTACAGCAGCCAGTCGTGCGCCGTTCACAGCATCCTGTGCGACCTGCATGGAAAGGGAGGTAGGTCCCTGTAACAGAACTTCATCCAGGCGGCCGGTCCAGACGGGTTCAAACTGTCCGCTTGCATAGATAACCTCTGTGATAGTATTCCCAAACCTAGGATCAGCGACACGATTCATGATTACTGTTGCAACTGCAAGGAGACAATCATAATCCTGATATGCTTCGCATTGAATTAACGCTGCCAGCAGAGTTACCTCATCTTCCGCTACAACAGAGCCTCCGCTGTTTATAATCGTATCATCATAGGAGCCATTTACATTAGAAGAGCCTGCCTCCTGTGCAGCCTGCTGCTGCGCTGCCGCGGCGGCAGCCGCCTCCTGCGCCTTGACCTGCTCTAACTGTGCCTGGAACTGGGCTAAGTCTGTAGAAGTAGACGCAGCCTTTGCCTGCAGCTGTGCCTGCTGTGTCTCTAAACTGGTTTGAAGCTCTGTCAGGGAGGACTGCTGTGTCTCCAATGTTTCCTTCTGATCTGCAATTTGCTGCTGTGTTTCCTGGAGTTCTAACAGCATATTGCGGTCATAGTCACTGATATTCTGTATAAAATCTGCTTTGTTTAAGAAATCTGACAGATTTTCGGCGGAACAAAGCCATTCTAACAGTGATGCATCCCCATTTTCATACATATATTTAATACGGGTTTTCATATTGGCGTACTGTTTGGCCTCATTTTCTTCGGCGGTCTGCAGAGATTCTTCTGTTCTTTGGATTTCACCGTTTGTGATTTCAACCTGCATCTCTATAGTAGAGATCTCCTCGCTGATTGAAATCATTTCCTGATTTATACCGGATAATTGATTTTCAAGTTCGGAGGTTTTGCTTTCCAGGCTTTCCGAATCTTCTGCATATGCGGGAAAAAGGGAAAGTACGAGTACGAGGCAGCATACTAGAATAACACCTGTACGAAGCCTGCGCTTTGAATGCAATTCCATATTTTCAATTCCTTTCTGTATCTGATTATTTTCTATCAGATACTCCCTCCTACTGGCTATATATGCCTTTAAAAAGAGAGAGTAAACTTGTACGGAAGCTATTATACTATAAATTGCGTTATTAGGCAAATTTTGATAGAATATGTTATAGATTTTTTAGAAATATCCCGTCTACAGCCGAGAGTTTCATGCTTTTGAAAGCGTATACAAAAAAGACATACTACTTGTAATTCAGGGAAGAAGAGAAGGAAATGACAGAAAAAGAATTCTTAAGAAAGGAAAGCATAAGATGAAGAAAAAGATTAAAATGATTGGATTGGATTTGGACGGGACACTGTTCAATAATAAGAAAGAAATACTTCCATACACAAGAGAAGTGCTCCAAAGGGCAATTGACAAAGGAATTGTTGTATTGGTTGCTACAGGGCGTCCCTGGGCAGGGGTTCCGGATGAACTGAAAGACATGTCGGGGATGCGCTATGCAGTGACCTCCAACGGGGCAAGAGTGATCGAGACAAAAACACAGAAGGCATTGATCGAACATCTGCTTCCTGTTGAAAAAGCAAAAAAAATATTGGAAACCGCGCGGAAATATGATACATTACAAGAGGTATATTTTGAGGGCAGAGGGTACATAGAAGAAGAGCAGTTTGAGAAGATGTACCAGTATCATAAGAATCCGTATATGTGGCAGTATGTTCGTTCTACGAGAATAACAGTACCGGATATTATGACTTTTTTAGGACAACTGAATAAACCGGTTGATAAAACGCAGATATTGTTCGCTGATATGGAAGAAAGAGCGAGGGCATGGAAGGAACTGGAGCAGGACAAGGAGATCGTTCTGGTTGGCTCTCTCGGATATAATATAGAAATAAATGGTGCAGGCGTGAATAAAGGGCAGGCGCTTGTAGAGCTGGGCAAGATACTTGGAATTGAACGGGAAGAAATTATGGCATGCGGACGGGGACAACGACGAAGCTATGCTGAAAGAAGTCGGGCTGGGCGTGGCAATGGAAAATGCAGAAGAGCAGGTAAAAAAAGCGGCAGATTATATTACGGGAACGAATGAAGAAGAGGGCGCGGCAAAGGCGATTGAGAAATTTGTTCTTTAGAGGAGGAAAAGCATGTTAGAGGCATTAAAGGTCATAATATTAGGAATCGTGCAGGGGATTACAGAGTGGCTCCCCATAAGCAGCACTGGACATTTAATTCTTGTGGAGGAGTTTGTAAATCTGAAAGTGAGCCAGTCCTTTATGGATATGTTTAATGTTCTGGTACAGTTAGGCTCCATCATGGCTGTAGTTGTTATTTATTTTCACCGTCTGAATCCGTTTTCACCGAAGAAAACGCAAAAGCAGAAAATGATGACAATTCAACTCTGGATAAAAGTTGTCATTGGTTCTATTCCGGCAGGTGTGGTAGGCATCCTGTTCAATGACTTTATTGAAGAAAAGTTCAACAATTCTTATGTAGTTGCAGCTATGTTGATTGTATATGGTATTCTGTTTATTATAGTAGAGAACTATCATAAGGGCAAAACCCCAAAGATTAACAAAATATCACAGCTGACGATCCCTACGGTGCTTATTATCGGGGTATTTCAGATGCTGGCGATGATTCCGGGAACCTCTCGGTCTGGTGCAACAATAGTGGGAGCCTTGATTTTAGGGACTGCGCGAAGCGTTGCAGCTGAATTTACATTCTTTCTGGCGATTCCGGCAATGTTTGGAGCAAGCCTGGTAAAGCTGAGGCACTTTGGACTGGGATTTACGGGGATGGAAGTATTTTTACTTTTATTGGGAATGCTGATTTCCTTCCTTGTGTCCATCTTTGCTATTAAATTTTTGATGAAGTACATACAAAACCATGATTTCAAAGTATTTGGATATTACAGAATCGCTTTGGGAATCGTTGTGTTTTTATATTTTGGCCTGATAGCATTCCTTGCATAAAGATGTATTAAATGTAGTATAAGGGTTGATTTTTCGTAAAAACATGTTAAAATTATGAAGATGAGCTGTATTATTATGCAGAATGAAAGATGAAATTGGAGGAGAGAACGATGAAGAAGTTTTTAGCACTGTGTCTGACAGTAGCTCTTGCAACCGGTATGGTTGTTGGATGTGGTAGCAAGGACGAAGGAAAAAGTGGTGGTTCAGAGGATGAAAAGGGCGGGGCAGTATCAGCAAAGGTAATCGATATTGACCTTACAAATGAAGAGTACGCTTTTGGTATAGATAAAAACCAGCCGGAGCTTTTAGAAGAAGTAAATGCATTTATTGCTGAAATTAAAGAGGACGGAACACTGGATGAAATCTGCGACAAATATTTTGGCGGCGGTGAACCGGCGGCGGTAAAATCTGCGGAACTGGATGAATCCAAAGATCAGCTTGTAGTTGCGACAAACGCAGCTTTTGAGCCGTTCGAATATACACAAGGTGAAGACTATTATGGAATAGATATGGAAATTGCTTCATTACTGGCAGATAAGCTGGGAAAAGAGCTTGTGATTCAGAATATGGATTTCGATGCTGTATGTCTTTCAGTAGGACAGCAGAAATGTGATATTGCAATGGCTGGTTTGACAATCAGCGAGGATAGGAAGGAATATGTAACATTCTCGGATTCTTATTATCAGGCTTCACAGCGTCTGATCGTGCCGAGTGACAATACAGAGTTTGACGACTGCAAGGATGCAGAAGCAGTAGCGGCAAAGCTGAACGAGCTGAAAGAATCAGATGTAATTGGCGTACAGCAGGGAACAACAGGACAGAGCTATGTAGAAGGCAGTGAAGATCTTGGATTTGCGGGACTTCCGGCAAAATGCCAGACATATAAGAGTGGTTCTCTGGCAGTACAGGATATGCTAAACGGAAATATTCAGTATGTGATCATTGATGCTGCGCCTGCGGCTGCAATTTCAGAATCGATCAATGAGATGCTGTAATTTATAGAAGAGCCAGAAAAGAGCAAGACTTAAAATTAAAAACAGTGTAAGAAAACAGGATGAAAAAGAGGAAGGCGCAAGATATGAGGAAACGCCTTCCTTCTTTTAAGAAAGGGAAACAATGGGCAATTTTAGTCAGAAAATAGATAAGTTTATAGAGATTTTTCTGGAGCAGAATGGCTATGTGAAAGTAATAGAAGGGCTGCAAAACACACTTATGATAGCAGTCTGCGGCTTGATCATAGGAATTATCATAGGAACAATCATTGCTACCGTACGGGTACTGCCGAAATATAAAATACTGCCGAGAATTTTAAATGGCATTTGCGGCTTCTATGTGGCATTGTTCCGCGGGACTCCTGTAGTAGTACAGCTTCTGGTCTTTTATTATGTACTGCTTCCGATTATAGGGTGGAAGCTGACTGGCGTGCAGGTATCCATGCTTGTGTTCGGATTAAACAGCGGTGCATATATATCGGAAATTATGCGCAGCGGTATCCAGTCGGTGGATCCAGGGCAGATGGAGGCAGGACGTGCAGTGGGCTTAAGCTTTGGCGCCAGTATGTCGAAAATTGTTATCCCACAGGCAGTGAAGAATATTTTACCGACGCTGGGCAATGAATTCATTGCATTGATTAAGGAAACATCTGTAGTAAGCTTTGTAGGAGCAGCGGATCTTTATGTTGCATTCAATTACATTGGAACGAACAGCTACGAATTTATGGTTCCATATCTCGTGATGGCGCTGATTTATATTGCGCTTGTGCTGTTGATTTCCCTGCTTGTAAAATTATTAGAAAGGAGCCTGAAGAAGAGTGATAGACGTAATTAATCTGAAGAAAAGCTTTGGCGATACAGAAGTGCTTAAAAGCATCAATATCACGATTAACAAAGGGGATATTGTAGCTGTGCTCGGACCATCTGGCTCCGGAAAAAGTACATTCTTGAGGTGCTTAAACTGTATGGAGGATCCTACAGAGGGAAGCATTATATTTAAAGGTGTAGATATTGCAGATATGAAGGTGGACATCAATCTGCACCGCCGTAAAATGGGAATGGTATTTCAGCATTTTAATTTGTTCAACAATAAAACAGTGCTGCAAAATGTGATGATGGCGCCTTTTTATTTGAGATGCAAAGATTTAAAGAAAATAAAAAGAAAAAATTCCATAGTCCGGTTTACAAATATATTTCGCGGAAAGAATAAAAAAGAACTGCTTCCAGTCGATACAACAAAGGAACAGATAAAAGAAGAGACAAAGAAGCAGGCATTGGAGCTTTTAAAAAGAATTGGACTGGATGACAAGGCAGATGCGTACCCGTCGACTTTGTCGGGAGGTCAGAAACAGCGTGTGGCAATTATTCGTTCTCTTGCGATGAACCCAGATGTAATACTCTTTGACGAGCCGACATCAGCTTTGGATCCGGAGATGGTTGGAGAAGTTTTAGAATTGATGAAAAAGCTTGCCCAGGAAGGAATGACAATGGTTGTAGTTACCCATGAGATGGGGTTTGCAAGAGAAGTGGCATCCAGGGTCATTTTCATGGACGAAGGGCGTATTGTAGAGGAAGCGCCGCCGAAAGAGTTTTTTGAAAATCCAAAAGATGCAAGACTGAAAGAATTTTTGTCCAAAATATTATAGTCTAAAGTGGAGCGAATCCAACAGACAGAGGAAATGGAAAGGAACTATGGCAAAGGGAAGCATAGTTCCTTTTCGCGTTTAAGTAATAAAAGTTTGCTTCCATAGAAAGTGTACATATGGTATTCTGGTAAAAGTAAGACAGAAGCGGAGAAATAAAATGAAATATGAAAGAATAGAAAAGGGAATATTTATAGAAAGGCCAAACCGTTTTATTGCGTATGTGCAAATGCATGGAAAGCAGGAAACGGTACACGTGAAAAATACAGGAAGGTGTGCGGAGCTTCTTCGTCCTGGAGCAGAAGTTTATGTACAGGAAAGTAAGAGTGAGAACCGCAGTACAAAATGGGATTTAATTGCCGTTCAAAAGAAAGAACGATTGGTAAATATGGATTCTCAGATACCGAATAAAGTAGTAAGAGAATGGATCGAGTCAGGACATTTGTTTCCTGCGGTGACGTGTGTGCAGCAGGAAAAGACCTACAAAAATTCTCGGTTTGATTTGTATGTGGAGACGGAAGACCGTAAGATTTTTATAGAGGTAAAGGGGGTTACGCTAGAAGAAAACGGGGTATGCAGGTTTCCAGACGCGCCCAGTGAACGGGCGGTGAAGCATGTGAAGGAATTGTGCGAGGCGCAAAAGGAGGGGTATGAGACATATATATTTTTCGTGATTCAAATGAGCGACGTGCGTTACTTTACCCCGAATACAGATACGCATCCCGTATTCGCAGAGGTTTTAAAAGAGGCAAAAGAAAAAGGAGTGAAAATACTGGCATATGACTGTAAGGTAGGAAAAACCAGTATTGAGATACAAAAGAGGGTTCCTGTCGTGCTGGGCTCTCCGCGCCTGAAAGAAACCTGTGAGCCGCTTATAAGCTGGTTTAGAAAAAATAAGAGAAGGCTTCCCTGGAGAGAACGGGTGAGCGCCTATCGGGTATGGGTTTCTGAAATTATGCTTCAGCAGACCCGTGTGGAGGCGGTCAAGCCATATTATGAGAGATTTTTAAAAGAGCTGCCAGATGTACAGGCATTGGCGGAAGCACAGGAGGAACGGCTTTTGAAGCTCTGGGAGGGCTTGGGATATTATAACCGTGTACGGAACATGCAGATTGCGGCGCAGCAGATGGTAGAAAAATATAAGGGAGAATTTCCGCGTACCTTTGAGGAGATTGCGGCTTTAAAGGGAATCGGCAGCTATACTGCCGGAGCGATCAGCTCTTTTGCATACGGAATTGCCAAGCCTGCTGTTGACGGAAATGTATTAAGAGTGGTGTCCAGAATCCTTGCCAGCGAGGAAGACATTATGAAAGCGGGAGTGAGAAAGAAGATAGAGCAGCTGGTGGAAGAGGTAATTCCAGAGGAAGCTGCATCTGATTTCAACCAGGGATTAATTGAGCTGGGGGCGCTTATATGCGTTCCGGGCGGAGAACCGAAATGTAATATATGTCCGGTGAAGGGGACATGTCTGGCATATGAACAGGGAAAGCAGAGTAAGCTGCCTGTTAAGAAAAAAGCAAAAGACAGAAGAGTGGAAAAACGGACAGTTTTACTGTTTCGGGACACCCATACGGTGGCAATTAAAAAGCGTCCCGCGCGGGGGCTTCTTGCGGGACTGTATGAGTTCCCGAATGTAAAAGGACATCTGAACAGGAAAGAGATTATCGAATACAGTAAAGCTATTGGACTATCGCCAGTCAGACTAAAAGAGTTAGAAGATGCAAAACATATTTTCAGCCATGTAGAATGGCATATGAAAGGGTATGAAATTTTGGTAGATGAACTCGAAAAAAATTGTAGTGAAGAAATGATTTTCGCCGATGAAAAAGAGATTGACACTCGCTTCCCCATCCCATCTGCATTTGAGGCATACAGAAGCGTGATAAAAGAGAGGATATCGAAATAGGAGTGCTGGCATAGACAAACTCTAATGTGACAGCTTAGCCCGCGCCACTCGTAAAACCGCACTGCGCGCTTATCTTGGCTGCCGCCATTGTTTTACTCATTGACGGATGCGCACTGTATGGCCGGACTGTTACATTTCAATATTAGAGTATGCTCTGTTTTCTTGAATCTGTAGGATATTTGTGCTACACTAGAAATAGTGTTGGTGTATACTAACGTGTCGGGTGAATCAGGAAATAAAGGAGTGTATCCAATGGAAGAAAAGACAGAATTGTCAAGACAGCAGTTGAAATCAAGAGAGACAAAGGAGAGGATTTTTCGGGCGGCAAAGCATATTTTACAGAAAAAAGGGTATGAAGAGCTTTCTATCAAAAATATATGTGAAGAAGCGGGAGTATCGAATGGAAGCTTTTACCATCATTTTAAAACAAAGGATGATTTACTGTCTTACTATATAGAAGATCAGCCCAGAGTGAATCCAGATTATCTGGCTGTGCCAAAGAGTGCGCGGGAGGTAAAAAGGGCGATTATAGAGGTTTATCTGAATTATGTACAATATTGCAGAGAGCTTGGAGTCGAGTTTATATCGGGCTATTATGATACGAAGAACCAGGCATTAAATGCAGCAATCAGAACGGAGCGTCCCTACCCGATCGTAACGGTACAAAATTATGTAGAGAAAGCAGTACGCGCAGGTATCATTTCTCTGCGTGGAGAAATCGAAGAATTTACGACAGATATTCGCATGATTGTAATCGGCAACGTGTTCGAGTGGTGTCTTAGGAATGGAGATGCTGATTTTGAAGGAAACATGAGCCGTTCTCTGGAAAGGTACCTGGATAGTACTGTATGTGAGGGGAAAGAATAAAAGGCGGGAGCAGGAGATGGAATATATTTTTATAGTCAATCCCAAGGCGAGGTCAGGAACGGGAAAACTAACATGGGACAGACTGGAGCCGGAACTGAAAAAGAGAAGAATTGTTTATCGTGCATATTTGACCAGATATGCAGGCGAGGCAGCAGACATAGCCAGAGAAGTGACAAAGGATGGAAAAGAACATATCCTTGCTGTGCTTGGAGGAGACGGGACAGTCAATGAGGTTTTGAACGGAATCTGCGACCTTCGTAAAGTGATACTTGGCTATATACCGATTGGCTCAAGTAATGACTTCGCCAGAGGAATACAGATTCCAAAGGAACCGAAAGAAGCGCTCGACTTGCTCCTGGAGCGTAAGTATATCAGGGAAATGGACGTAGGCCTGATGATACGAAAGGACAAGCAGAAAAGATTTGCGGTAAGCGCCGGAATCGGGTTTGACGCGGCGGTCTGCCATGAGGTCTGTCTGTCAAAGTGGAAACAATTTTTGAATAAATTGCATATGGGGAAATTAAGCTATGCAGTGGTAGCTCTAAGGCGCCTGATAAAAGATCCGGCGGTACGGGCAGAGGTTTGTCTGGATACAGGAGAAAAAGCAGTATATGACAGGACATATTTTATCGCTGCTATGAACCAGCAATACGAGGGCGGCGGCTTTCGTTTTTGTCCTAAGGCATCGGCGCAGGACGGAAAGCTGGATGTCATTATAGTGTCAGGACTTCCCAAATGGAAAATTCTTTGTCTGCTTCCCACTGCATTTTGGGGCGGACATGTATACTTTAAAGGGGTAACTACTTTGCAGTGTAAAAGTATTGCGATACGTCTGGAAAGTCCTCTGCCTATTCATACAGATGGCGAACCGGTATTTTTAAGAGATGAAATGAAGGCATGTCTGTTGCCAGATAGGATTCGAATTATTACGGCTTGATAGGAGGAAGTCAGGATGTGGCTGTCTATAATTGGGATACTTCTATTGTGTATTATATTTTATTTGTTTCTTACAGCTCCGCGTCTGGGCGGAAGAAAAAGACTTCATCCATTTTTGGGAGTGCAGTGGGCTCATAGGGGACTTCACAATGTAAAAATGGGGATTCCAGAGAACTCTATGGCGGCGTTTAGAGCAGCGGTGAAGGAAGGATACGGTATTGAGTTGGATGTGCATTTATCCAGAGATAAAAAAATCGTTGTATTCCATGATGAGACATTTAACAGAGTGTGTGCGAGAGATGGCAGGGTGGAGGAAACAGATTATCGAGAGATGAAAAAATATAACCTTCTGAATACAAAAGAGAGGATACCGCTTCTAAAGGAAGTGCTGGACTATGTAGACGGACGCGTGCCTCTTCTTATAGAAGTAAAGCTTCCTACCGCAGATACGCGGATTTGTGAATGCCTGGAGAAGGAATTAGAAGGATACGGCGGGAAATATATGATTCAGTCCTTTAACTGTTTTGTATTGCGGTGGCTTAAAAAGAACCGTTCGGAAATTCTGCGGGGGCAGTTGTCTGAAAATCTTACCAGGGCAGGAAAAAAGCCGCATTATGTCTTTCGATTTTTTGTAAAGTATTTGCTGACAAATGTATTTTGCCGTCCTGACTTTATTTCTTATAAAATGTCTGATGCGGCAAACTTAAGTCTGTGGATGAACCAGTATGTGTTTCGGGCTCCGGTTGCAGTATGGACGCTTAGAAGTGAGTATGAAGTATGGAGGGCAAAGAGAAAGTTTCAGATGTACATTTTTGAACGAAACGGATAATATAATAAAAGGTAAAGAAATTCAAAAGATTTGTTAAGAATTGATGAATATTATTGTTGCCGAAATAGAATCGTGATATAATCGGGGCAAAGTTGTAGGATTTTTGTAGAGAAGGAAGTAGTTTACATGACGGCAAAGGAAAGAATTTTTAATTTCATAAAGAAATATAAGCATGCGTGGGTATTTCTTTATGCACTGATTTATATGCCGTGGTTTATGTACTTAGAAAAACATATTACGGTACATTCAGAATATCATGTAATTCACTCTGCGCTGGATAACAAAATCCCATTTGTTGAGTATTTTATTGTGCCGTATCTGCTCTGGTTTGTATTTATTGCAGTTGTATTTTTGTACTTTTTCTTTACTGATGTAAATGGATTTTATAAACTTGCAAAATTGAGCTTTATAGGCATGACTATTTTCCTTGTGGTTTCCACTTTATTTCCAAATGGAGTGGCGCTTAGGCCGATTGTATTCCCGCGGGATAATATATTTACGGAAATGGTGAAGATGCTTTACATGGCGGATACGCCTACGAATGTATTTCCGAGTCTTCATGTATTTAACTCACTTGCCGCATGTATTGCTATTTACGAAAGCAGGGAGCTGCGCAAACATAAGCTGCTCAGCATGAGCGCCTTTATTCTGGCAGGATTGATTATTTTAGCTACGATGTTTTTAAAACAACATTCGGTTATCGATGTGATGGGTGCATTTTTGATGGCGTATACATTGTATCAGTTTGTTTATGCAGCAGAGAGGAAGAAAGCACCGAATGTAAGTGAACAAAGGGTGTAGTAAAAACAAAAAAGAATAGAAAAAGCGAAGACGGCAGTGTAGATTACCTGCCGTTATTGTTTTATAGAACGGCAGATAGAAAGAAATAGCCGTTTCCAAAAGAGTAGGATAGTGTTATAATAAAAAAAGCGTCTCGTCTATATAGACGGGAAAAGCGAATGAGCGCAGGAGGAAAGAAAAAGATGAAAAAGATCATGCTGACAGGTGACAGACCTACCGGAAAGCTGCATGTCGGGCACTATGTAGGTTCTTTAAAACGCAGGGTAGAACTGCAGAATAGAAATGACTTTGATGAAATGTATGTAATGATAGCAGATGCACAGGCATTGACAGATAATGCGGATGATCCGGAGAAGGTGCGTCAGAATATTATAGAGGTTGCGCTGGATTATCTTGCCTGCGGGCTGGAACCGGAAAAATGTACAATGTTTATTCAATCACAGATTCCAGAGCTCTGTGAGTTATCCTTCTATTATATGAATCTGGTGACGGTGTCAAGACTTCAGAGGAATCCTACTGTAAAGGCAGAGATACAGATGCGCAATTTCGAGGCGAGCATTCCGGTAGGATTTTTTACTTATCCGATCAGCCAGGCAGCGGATATTACGGCGTTTAAGGCGACAATAGTTCCGGTAGGAGAGGATCAGCTTCCTATGTTGGAACAGACAAAAGAAATTGTAAGAAAATTTAATTCTGTATATGGAGAGACGCTGGTGGAACCGGATATTCTACTTCCGGATAATCAGGCATGTCTGCGTCTGCCGGGGACAGACGGTAAGGCAAAAATGAGCAAATCTCTGGGAAATTGTATTTATCTGTCGGAAGAACCGGAGGAAATTCAGAAGAAAGTGTTCAGTATGTTTACGGATCCGGAGCATATCCGTGTGGAAGATCCGGGCAAGCTGGAAGGAAATACAGTTTTCACTTATCTCGATGCATTTTGCAGGCCAGAATATTTTGCAGAATTTCTGCCGGACTATGAAAACTTGGATGAGTTAAAGGAGCATTATAAACGAGGCGGACTGGGAGACATGAAGGTAAAACGCTTCTTGAATAAAGTGCTCCAGGCAGAACTAGAACCGATCCGCAATCGCAGAAAGGAATACCAGAAGGATATACCATATGTATATGAGATATTGAAAAAAGGAAGCGAGAAGGCCGAAGAGGCTGCTGCGCAGACACTGCACGATGTAAAAGAAGCGATGAAGATTAACTATTTTGATGATAAAGAGCTGGTTGCTATGCAGGCAGAACGATTTGCAGAATAAAGAAGCAAATAACAAAAAAGATTGTTCTGAATTTCAGAACAATCTTTTTTTACTACGTGCGATAGAAGATTCGAACTCCCGACCTTCTGGTCCGTAGCCAGACGCTCT
>ERZ857801.3113-NODE-3113-length-12391-cov-6.478599_pt1 | contig 12391 bp, 9 predicted proteins | sample MGYA00519762_ERZ857801 | MGnify/ENA primary metagenome ERZ857801 (study PRJEB31778, sample SAMEA3449368) | human gut metagenome | biome: human gut; feature: human-associated habitat; material: faeces | place: United Kingdom | collected 2010/2012 ...
TTAACATTGTCATTGGAATGATTGTCTCTGTGTAGGTGCTCTTTAGCAAGGAGAAATTCTCCAGGCAATGTAAAAAGATTGTGTATGCAGTATTTAAACCCTCTAATGCGAATATGATTCTTCACCTTACGATAAAAAGTAATGAAATTTTTGGTGGATTTATAATCGGAAAAATCATAGATTCTGCTATCATAGGAGTGCTCTGCTTTATCGGGCTTTCTCTTTTGGATATGCCATACACAATGCTGGTCAGTGTTATTGTCGGAGTGACCAATGTGATTCCATTTTTCGGGCCCTATATCGGCGCGATTCCGAGTGCAATTTTGATTTTGTTATCAGATCCAAGGATGGGAATTTATTTTATTATTTTCATACTATGCCTGCAGCAGTTAGACGGAAATATTATCGGCCCAAAGATTCTGGGGGACTCAACAGGTCTGTCAGCATTTTGGGTGGTATTTTCCATTCTGCTTGGGGGCGGTCTGTTTGGATTTCTCGGAATGATTCTGGGGGTTCCTACATTTGCCGTAATTTACTATATTGTGAATATGATTGTGAACAATCGGCTGGAGCGTAAAAAACTGCCGACAAATACAGACTGTTATGACAAATTCAGTTATGTGGATTCAGATGGAACATATGTACATTCCGATGAAAATGAGATGAACAACATAGCCTGCAAATAAAAAGTCAAGGCTAAATTGGAGAACATTGAAAAATTTATACAGGTTGAAAATCAGGTATCAAAATAAGACCACCACACCAGTGCTGGTTTGAAAACCATAGTGAACAATTAGGATTCTGGAAGAGATGAAAGGTACTCTTTCACTCGACCATAGTAGATTCTTAGAAACTTGTTGGCACCAGCTGTCATATAGACGTAATAAGGCTTACCTTGCGCACGCTTCTTGTCTAAGAATTGATATACAGGGTCATCCTGTGGATGTGTTTTGATTAAAGCATCCATTACCTGAAATAAAGTTTTTCTGAGAGAAGAAGAACCACGTTTTGAGGTTGGAACACTTTTTTGTGCATAGGTTCCGGATTCATTAACGCCGGGATCTACGCCGGCAAATGCGGTAATGGCTCCTTTATGGGTGAATCGGGAAACATCACCGATTTCAGCCATTAGCTGAGGACCAAGTGAAGAACCAATACCTTTCATTGCCATAACGATAGGATATTCCGGGAGCTTTGCAGCTGTTTCATCCATAAGTGTGCGAAGTGACTCAACTGTAGCAGATGCACTATTAAGCTGGCCAACAGCCTGCCTGATGATAAGTTTTGTAATGCCATCCTTAGGAAGTACAGGAACAAGTTCCTTAGCTTTTCCATAGATTTCTTCAGCTTTTGATTTACTGAAGTTGTACTTCTTTCGCTTGCACCAGTTTTGATAATGGTCAACAAAAGCATTTAGGGACATTTTACGGACACAGTCCACATGCCAGTAGGAGGCTGCAAAATCAACCCATTTTTGGCTGCCGTCATTGCGTGCAGGACTATCAAAGCAGGTGTTGACGCCGGGATAGGTTTGGTCAAGGAGGCCAATAAGATTATTCTTCATAGCCGTCTTATGTTTCATATAAAAGCAAAACTGACGGTTCATGGTTTTTAGTTGATTGCGTAATTCATCCATAACACTATACTGTTTGAGATTTTGCCACTTGTCAAGTGCATATCGGGCAATTTTAACAGCATCAGCTTTGTCGGACTTTACTTTACGAAGGGAATCATTATCAAAGTCTTTGATGAGTTTTGGATTGATGGCACTGACGAAAAGGTTGGCATCGGAAAGTTGATGGGCAAGGACTTCATAATAACGTCCTTTTAGGTCTAAGTTTTTTTGGGGGCGGTACAATTTCTGATAGATGTTCTTTTTATCGTTATTTATACTATTCTATCATTGTATTTTCTTTGGCTTCTAAAATACTTTCACACATATATAAAAGCGATTTATATTTGTTGCCAACAATGTATTGTATTGTTGATATAAACCATAAAATAGTAGCCAAACCAATTATTAAGATAAATATCACTGCATATTCATCAAAACGAATCTCACTTTCTGCCATCTCCTGCATGATTTGATTTTCCGATAATGTGCCAAATACTATTCCTAATATTGAAATAAATACAGAGCCACAGCTTATGATTATCGCTACGACAGGAATTGCTTCACTCCATATATTTCTTTGTGGAATTTTCTTTTGACATAACGCTTTGGTAACTCTTAATTCTTCTTTTCCCCAAGTTTTTAAATCTTTATATATCTTCAGGTATTTCCAGTCCAAAAATATTAGCCAACTTGCCGTTTTTAAAGAGGACCATTTTTTTAAATCATAAAATTCTAAATTATTCTCTTTAAATTCTTTTGATAAACCGCTCCTATAAATTACGACTAGAAAAATACCTCCTAAAAGAATTACAGAACCTATTTCCATTTTCATCGACTCCTTTCGGAAACAGTATGACCTAAATTAATGACCTTCAAAAATCATTAATTTCTGCATAATAAAAATTCTCGTTTTAAAATTCGTCTTGAAAGAAGTCTCATTCTACATTATAGTATTTACAGAAGGAAACTTCTTAGTTGAAGTACTCGGTAGTCTTGATGGAATTACGAGTACTTCTTATTTTTTAGTTCTTCGTCGATTTTTTCATTAAGCCATTCGGATTTTGTTTTTCCTTGTTCAGATATTTTTTTCTCAAATCTCAACATTTTTTCTCTATCCACAGCAACACTAAATGTTTTTTGTTTCTCGCGTCTGGCTTTCATGTAATCGGCTCTACTTTTCTCCGCGATTCTTCTCACCTCCATATGTTACGCGTTACGCATAATATATTATTGTTACGCGTAATTGTCAAGAGGCTTTCCAAAAATTTTTTCCACCCTACCTATGGAATTAAAAAAGGGACGATGTTACTCACCCTCTGAATTATTGTTTTTCGGTGTCTCCAGCAAACAAGCAATACTGACCAGGATTAACAGCACAGCCGCCAATGCGGAGGCTGATGCCACCATCATCCAGTTTACGTCATCAAGAACCGCCGCATGTTCTTTCGTTGTCGCCGACAAAAGATCTGCTTTTAACTACACCTTATCCTTTCTTTACAACCGCCCTTTTCTCAGCCCTTGCTTTTACAAGCACTATCTTTGCGCCGTTACTTTCCGAGGTCAGCTCTTTAAACCGCTCTTCTGTCAGTTTCAGTTCATCTCCAACTGTGACTTTCCTCTTCAGCTACTTGTCATAATAACTTTTAACGCATACTGCTTTCATGGCATTTCCTACTTTCTGAATATAAAAATACCACCAACCAAACTGGCTGATGGTGAATCGTCGATATTTACAAAATAAGAAGTTACTCGGCAGGCGTCGCCTCTCCTGCATCTCTTTTGACCCAATGGGTGCGTGGTTGCAACGAATTTTACCACCTCGAACAACTTCTTATTTATTGTATCTAAAGTATATAGTATTTATTCCTTTTTGTAAAGGATTTCTTTATTTCTGAGGTAATTCTGTAAACGTTTTTCACTTATTTCCCAACAAGATATAACCGAATTTTTATATCCAGCATTATCTTACGATGCGCAAATTCGCAACACCATTTGAGCATATTCCTCTTTTGTTTTTATCCTTTTAACCACAAGCCCTGTATTTTTATGTTTATCTTTAATAATAAAATCCGGGGCAGATATGATATCATTCAAATAATCTGTAACTTCTTTATATACTTCTGGGTGTCTATCCAAAATATGCTGAAGCTGATTATCTGTAATAATAACTTCATCCGTTACGATATCTTCGGTTATACAACTATATATGCTTTTATTAATTCTACCAATGGTATGCACTTTTGATACCTCTTTTACATTAGATGCTGATGATTGGAAAATTAACTAACAGAATGCTGGGGACAGCTTGAATTCCAACGCTCTCCGTGCTATACTAACCCACGTTACAAAAACCCGAAAAATAAGGTCTTACAAGGGTTTCGCCGATTTCCGGCGTAAGCCAAATACCTGCGGTATTTGACTCTCGCGACATTCGCCAAATGGATGTGCAAGCACCTCCACATGGCTCATTGTTTCGCGGAAAATGAATCGTGTGTTCGTGACCTTCCACACGTAAAACAAAACTAAAGGAGAATTGAAAAATGAAAACAACTCAACAAAGCAAAGTGCTTTTCATGGCACAGGCGGCGATGATCGCCGCAATCTACGTCGTACTGACTATGCTCGGCGCATCTTTTGCATTCGGAGAAGTGCAGATCCGCTTTTCGGAAGCGCTGACAATTCTGCCCGCAATCACACCTGCGGGAATTCCCGGAGTATTTTTAGGATGTCTTATCAGCAACATATTAGGCGGAGCAATCTTGCCGGATATTATTTTCGGAAGCATCGCCACATTGATCGGAGCTTTATTTACATGGCAGCTTCGCAATAAAAGCAAATATTTAGCGCCGGTTCCTCCGATCATCGCAAACGCGCTCATCGTTCCGTTTATTTTAAAATACGGTTATGCAGTTCCTCTTCCGATCCCGTTTATGATGCTGACAGTAGGTCTGGGGGAAGTGATCTCCTGCGGAGTTCTCGGAATGATACTGTACACAGCACTGAATAAATATAAAGGGGTTTTATTTAAACCTTCCATATCATAAAATATTCTAAAGCATGCGGCAGTTCAGCTTGCGTCATTCGCAAAACTCATTCGCAAAACGCACTCCGCGCTTATTGCGGCCAAACATCTGAAGCGCTGCTAACATACGATACAAAAAATATCCGTGAGATACGTTTTTCGCATCCCACGGATATTTTTTATCACTTATATTTACCTTTCCGGTATGTGCCGCGCCAATCAACTTCCTGAGGAAAGTTCTCCTTTTATCATCTGATGTATCCGATAAATGTGTTTCCGCCTGCTTCTGTCATATTTTCCATTTCGCTCATGCCGACTGTATATGATTCTCCTGTACTCGGATCTACATATGTGATATCCGTCATCGTATATCCTGTCAAAAGCACCGCATGTGCCGATTCCAATATCGCGATCATCGGACACCCGCGATTGATCACATATAACATCTGATCGAGAGAACAGCCTGTCAGATCAAGCCGCTGTGCATGATACTGTTCCATATAACGCTCACACGCATCAAGAGAACTTTCTCCTTCTTCACATTGAAACTTACCTGCTTCTGTTGAATAAACAAGATCCCGGTTTCCTTTCTCCCATACATATTTTTGCTCGGAAGAAATTACAACTCCCGAAACCTGCTCTGCCTTTTGAACCGCATACCCTGCTTTGTTATAGACAGCCGCCAGTTCTCCCATGCCGTAAACATAATATTTTTCTTCTTTCTCTTTCCCTTTCAGCTCAATCGTCAGCGTTTTTTTGCCCGGCTGATATATCGGTTTTTCATTCTGTTTTTGTTTCTTTTTCACTCCGTCCGCAAATGTAAAACGCATCTGTTTTCCTGTGTTTTCCGATACATATGTTTCAAAAACAATCTTCGACTCTTTACGTTCCTCATTGTTCGTAACATATTCCTGCTTTGTGGAATTATATGTTTCTCCGTCTTTTATAACGCGGTTAAAAGTCAGCAGATTCCCGTCGATGAGCACATCCGTCGTATAAATACTTTGTTCTGTGAAATTATACTGCGCAGCTTCTTTATTCTTAGAGTTTCTGATCTGCACTTCGTACATCGGTGTGATCTCTTCGCCTGATACCGTGATCCCTGTATCGGCAGGATTTACCTTTCCATATATAAAATCTCCGTTGATAAACCCAAGAGGGCGCAGGTTTTCCCCATCTTCCGCTTTGATCGTATAATCCTCTCCGCTCTTTAAGTTCATTATATGAAGCGTCGCGGACTTATCTGTTTTTCCTCCGGTCTGATACACCATAAGATGACCGTCATCTGAAACGGCATACCGTTCGTCAGTAAGATTCTCCGCAAGCACTTTCTTCTCATCTTTCTTCAGATCGATCCGATATAAAGTTCCGTCTGCAAGAACGTGCAAAAGGGAAGTACTCTGATTATAATATACCATCTTACCAAGCTCATCTTCTGCGATGGCAAACGATTTCGTACTTGTAATAAATGCCTTTTCCTCAATCTTATTTTCAGCCGCATCATAATAATAAATGCCGACGCCGACCTCGCCTTCGTGGCTGCCGCGCGCCATATACCCGTAAACGGCAAACGTAATATTATTTTTATTATCAATGCCGATCACACGCACCGCATGCTGATCATTCTCTCCCCGCGTATCTCTGCCTTCCTGATCTGGCATGGAAAATACTTTTGTCAGATTTCCTTTTTTCGACTCATACAGCCATAATTCACCGGCCTGCACAAACGCGGCGGAAGTCTGGTCTTTATTGATCTCATAGGAAATATCCTTCGGAATAATGCCAAGTATGATTCCGTTTTCATCAAAATCACTTTCTCTTCCGTCAAATACTTGTTCCATATTCCGGTTATAGTCGAGCAAATAGATCGTATCTACGAGAAATCTCACCCGGAAAAACTCTTTCACGTTATAGATGCTTTCCGCTCCCTCTTCGTCCGTACAGGAAACTTTATATTTTGCGAGTATAGAAGTATATACCGTATTACTTTCTTTTATATCCCACTCCACATCTCCGATCACGGAGGGCTTCATATCTCCCCATTGTATATGCGTAATATCTGAATGAATATTTACCGTTTGATATGTCGTATTATCGCTCTTTTCATCCGGCTCTAAATATGCCGTAAGTTCCTCTGTCGCTTCTTTATTCAACGCTTTTGTATGAAAATCTTTTGCAAATGCAAGGCACTGATCAGTCGTGACTTCTTTCGGTCGTACAATGCGGGTATAATATCCCGCCGTCTTTCCGTTTTGAGACAGCGGCGTATCAAGCGTCACTTTCAAAACTGCCTCCGGCTCTTCCGATGACAAGATCCCTTTCAAGTCCAGTTCTGCCTGCGAAGTTTCTTTCACTATATCCGCTTTGCCTTCTGCATGTTTCTTCGTTCCGTCAAGCGAATATACCTCATATTTAAGTTTATCGATCTTATTTCCGTATTTTTCTACTTTTACAGTCAATGAACCGTCGCTTTTAAGCGGAGTGATCGTATCACGTACAGCAGGTATCTCCATCTTGTTTACATAACCAAAAAGCGGATTCACTTCTGTTTCTCCGACATAAAAAGAAATCTCAGGCAGAGATGCAGCCCCCATGTCGGCGGCCTCATCCGACACATCTTTGTTGATCACAAGGCTTGAAATAATGACCGCGGCACAAAAAACAACGATCAAAATACCTGCTTTCATTATTTTTTTCTTCATTCTTTGTAATTCTCCCCTTTATCTGCCAACAATCTCCCCAACGTCGGCTCTATCTGCAAAAAACGTTCACATTTTTCAATCGCTGTTCCCGCGCTTTTTTTCGTAACTCTTTTCTCATCCGCTCTGACCGCCCGAAGCAAAATATTTTTCGGAGTGTGCTCCATATCGATAAACTCAAGTACCTGCGTATCATATCCCGCAGCTTCTAAATATTTTGCTCTCAATCCGTCCGTCACAAGCGCCGCAAACCTCTCCCTCAAAAGTCCGTAATCCATGATCGGATCCAGACATCCGTCATAACACTGCGTCTTATCCGCTTTCGCGAATTGTCCGTTCACTTCGTGCTGACAGCACGGAACCGATAATATAACTTTGGCATTCCAACCGATCGCTTTTGCAAGCGCATAATCTGTCGCCGTATCACATGCATGAAGCGTCACGACGACATCCACCTCGTTCACTCCTTCATAATCCGCAATATCTCCTACGAGAAAATGCAGTTTCTCATACCCATATTTTTTTGCAAGTCCGCTACACCGGCGAATCACATCTTCCTTCAGATCGAGTCCGATCACATGAATGTCAAACCCTTTCAGTTCTTTCAAATAATAATACATCGCAAACGTAAGGTATGATTTTCCACAGCCGAAATCGAGAATTGTCAATTCACGTCCTTTGTCAAGCTGTGGAAGGATATCTTCTATAAATTCAAGAAAACGGTTGATCTGGCGAAACTTATCCGTTTTCGTCCGAACGATCTTCCCTTCTTCTGTCATAACTCCGAGATCATTTAAAAACGGAACAAAAGTTCCTTCTTCTAATATATAGCGTTTCTTCCTGTCATGTGAAAGCTCTGCCGGAGGCGCCGCGCTTTTTCGGTTTTTCCGCTTGATCGAAATTTTTCCTTTCTTGCTCACAAGAACCGTATATTCCGCCTGAACAGTCTCGATCTGCATCTGCCGGAAATTTTCCATATGACCTGCCAGTATTTCCGCTGCATCTTTGCAGTTTATGTTTTCATGAAACGCCTGCGTCTTCGTAAACTTTTCTACCTGAAACATGAAATCGCCGTTTTTCTCAAGAGGACGGACTTTCGCTTTCACGACGCCGTCCTTCGTCCTCGGATTGCTGAGCACCGCACGGATAAATTCTCTGTTTAAAACTTGTTTCAGCAACTCAAAAATTTCTTTCATCTTCCAACCTCTGCCCGTATTCGCTTTCAATGATCTAACCGCGATCCTCCACAAGAAATCCCTTATTTCTCAACATATCCTCAATCAGATCCAATGTCTCTTCACTGTCAGCTTCTACTTTATGGTAATGATAATCCGAAGTAATATTTTTCAGCGGACTCGACTTTCCGTTCTGAATATCATCCATAAATTCCGTCACTTTTCTGCGGGATGTAATGTTGATCTCAGCTTCCATATGCCCGTAAACTCTGTGGTTGACCATCACATTGCGCACGATCCCGCCCAGATCGATGATCTCTGTCAGCTCTTCTTCAACCTGCGCATCTGTATGCTTCACTTTGAACACACGGCTTACTGCTGCCGACTCATTGATAATATATCCCCTGTTCGTAGAGATGATATCATATCCGGCTGCCCGTATAAGCGCTATGTCCTGCACGATCACCTGACGGCTTACGTCATATGCCGCCGCCAAAACTTTCCCCGCAACAGGCGTCGTGCTGTTTCTGATCTGATCTACAATCTGTTTTCTTCTGTCAGAGCCTGTCATCTGACATCCTCCTTAACAGGATGCAGGTTTTTCATCGAAATGTCAAGTATCGGAGAAGAATGTGTTAAAGCTCCGCTTGAAATATAATCAACGCCAAGACCTGTCAGACGTGCAATATTCTCTTTCGTTACATTTCCCGAACATTCCGTTTCAGCTCTTCCGTCAATGATTCTGATTGCTTCCTGCATTTCTTCTGTCGTCATATTATCAAGCATGATAATATCTGCGCCTGCCTCTACAGCCTCTTTTACCATGTCGAGAGTTTCCACTTCAATCTCAATCTTGCGGACAAACGGCGCATATTCCTTCGCCATTTTTACAGCCTGTGCAACTCCTCCTGCCGCTCCGATGTGATTATCCTTCAGCAAAACTCCGTCCGACAGATTATATCTGTGATTATATCCGCCGCCTGTCGTAACTGCATACTTCTCAAAAACACGCATATTCGGCGTCGTTTTCCTCGTATCTAAAAGTTTCGTTTTCGTACCTTCCAGAAGTTTTGCCACAGAATGTGTATATGTTGCGATCCCGCTCATTCTTTGCAGATAATTAAGAGCCACACGCTCGCCGGAAAGAAGCACTCTGATATCGCCCTTCACCTTTCCCATAAGCTGTCCTGATTTTACCTCATCTCCGTCCTTACAGTAAAGCTCTGTTTTCGTATTTTCATCTAAAAGTTCAAACACCCTTGAAAATACGTCCAGTCCCGCAATAATCCCGTCCTCTTTACAGATCAGGTCAACCTCTCCCGGAACAGCTTCTTTCATCACTGCGTTTGTACTGACATCTTCACTTGAAATATCTTCTTTTAATGCCTCCATGATCAAATGATCGGCCTGTAATTTCATTGTAATTTTATTCACGTTTCCACTCCTTTTTTCGTTCTCTCCCGCCTGCTTTGCGGCGGTATCCGTTTTTTCTCTTCCGATCTTCTGCGCCGCCCTTTTTGCGAACACAAGGCTTTCCAGCAAAGAATTGCTTGCCAGACGATTTGCTCCGTGAACTCCGTTGCAGCTCGTCTCTCCTGCCGCAAATAACCGTTCCATAGAAGTCTGACTATCGCTGTCCACCCAGATGCCTCCCATAAAATAATGCTGAGCCGGAACAACCGGAATCGGCTCTTTCGTCACATCGTACCCTTCTTCTTTACAACGTCTGTATATATTCGGAAAATGACTCAATATCGACTCTGTTCCTATATTCTCCATAGACAGCCACACATGATCTGTTCCGTCTTTTTCCATCTGTTCGCGAATCGCTTTTGTAACGACATCCCGCGGAAGCAATTCATTTACAAAACGATTTCCCTCTTTATCAAGCAGAACAGCTCCTTCTCCCCGCACTGATTCCGAAATCAGAAATCTCCGCCCCGGCTTCTTAGAATAAAGCGTTGTCGGATGAATCTGAACATAATCGGTATGTTCCAGTCTGATTCCGTGTTTTTTCGCAATTTCAAGAGCATCTCCCGTCAAATGCGGAAAATTTGTGGAATGACGGTACAATCCTCCGATTCCGCCGCTTGCAACGATCGTATACGCTGAGCGAACTGCCCGACTCGTTCCGTCTTGTTCCTGCATGACAACGCCTCTGCATACTCCGCCTTCCTCTATAATATCCGTCATTGTCGTATATTCAAAAATCTCTACATTGTCAAGCTCTTTCACCCGCGCCAAAAGTTTTCCCGTAATTTCTTTTCCTGTAATATCCTCATGAAATAAAATCCTCGGACTTGAATGCGCCCCTTCTCTTGTATACTCATATGTACGAGAAATATCACTGTCACCGATGACATCATCACTATGCTCTGTCCTGCGTTCAAATTCAACGCCGTACCCGATCAGTTCCCTGATGATCTCCTGCGAACTGCGGATCATAATATCGACCGATTCTTTTCGGTTCTCATAATGCCCCGCACGCATCGTATCTTCAAAATAACTGTCATAATCACTTTCATCGCGCAAAACGCAGATTCCGCCCTGTGCCAAAAATGAATCGCTACTCTCCAGATCCGCTTTGGTAATCATCATAATTTTAAAATCACGCGGCAGATTCAATGCCGCAAATAATCCTGCGACTCCTGTTCCGACAATGACCACATCGACCTGATCTTGTTTTTCTTTTATTTTTTCCATATCCACTTCCCTTAGCGCCCCTAATCTTACCTTACTATTCCTTAATTATATCTTTCATTTTCACCTGTTATTTTGCCAGATCAAGCATCTTTTCCAACGGTTTCTTTGATTCGGCACGAAGAGCTTCGTCCATCTGAACTTCATTTTCACCTGTTCTCAAAACATGAGCGATCTTTTCCAGAGTGATCATTTTCATATCTTCACAGACCGGTTCTGTTTTTGTAAAATAGAACTTTTTATTCGGATATCTTTTTTCAAGCTCATATCTCACACCGTTTTCCGTGCAGATGATAAATTCCTCAGCGTCGCTCTTTCCCACACGATCAATAATGCCGGACGTGCTTCCGATATAATCCGAAAGATCAAGAAGCGACTTCGGACATTCAGGATGCGTCAGCACTTCCGCTTCCGGATGCTCCGCTTTCGCCTGCTTTAATTCCTCTATTTTTACCGTCTCGTGAATCGGACAATATCCTTCGTTGTATACAAAATTCTTCTCCGGCGTCTGCTCCGCCACAAAATGCGCCAGATTTCTATCCGGAATAAAGAAAATGTTTTTGTTAGGAAGTGCCTTTACAATCCGAACCGCATTTGCCGAAGTTACGCATACATCCGATAATCTTTTCAGTTCTGCCGTTGAATTAATATAGCAGACAACCGCAAGATCATCATACTTCTTCCGCATCGCACGGATCGTCTCCTCATCTGCCATATGCGCCATCGCACAGTCCGCTTTTGCATCCGGCATAAGAACCGTCTTCTGAGGATTCAGCACTTTCGCACTTTCGCCCATAAACGAAACGCCGCAGAACACAATCGTCTGCTCCTCCAACTCTACTGCCACCTTGCTCAGGTAAAAAGAATCGCCGATATAATCTGCAATTTCCTGAACTTCCGGTCTTACATAATAATGCGCCAGTATGACCGCGTTTTTTTCCTTCTTCAACTGTTCGATCTCTTCTCTAATCGTCATTCGTATACCCTTTCCCGCATGAAATCCATACGCCTTTGTTTCTGTCGTGATGCTCATTATAACACTTGAGTTTACAAATGACAAGACAGTTGTGCCGCTCGCCTTTTGCAAAAAAGAATCCCGAAAAACATTAGTCTTTCGGGATCTCTCAAGAGGCGCAGACCGGATTTGAACCGGTGAATCAGGGTGTTGCAGACCCACGCC
>ERZ857801.3114-NODE-3114-length-12387-cov-15.039896_pt1 | contig 12387 bp, 13 predicted proteins | sample MGYA00519762_ERZ857801 | MGnify/ENA primary metagenome ERZ857801 (study PRJEB31778, sample SAMEA3449368) | human gut metagenome | biome: human gut; feature: human-associated habitat; material: faeces | place: United Kingdom | collected 2010/2012 ...
CTTGTTCACTTCCTTGATAAGGATTTAAATCTGCTAAATATATTTCTCCTCTTTTTATATGTTCAATCATTTTTAGCCTCCTTTTTGTTATGTACTCTAAAAACTATCTCAGATTGAATTTATCATATGGATAAATAATTGATAGTTTTTAGATGATTGATATATGTTTTCTACAATGCTGATAGACTGCTTGGCAGTTGCAGTTCCACGAGTCTTTATAATCTTTAAAGGCGTTATAAAGGAACTCATAGGATTCTCACCTATATAATGTCTTGCCTGTGACAGATTGGTTACTGTTCGGACTGTGACTCACTATGCGTATCATTATCTTCTTGCATGATCCTCGCCTCATAGTTGCAAGCTATGGTTATCATCAAATAGTATTCGCTCTCATAATTGATATGGTCTTGGCGTATTTATGATCGGGCTTACATACAAGTAACGTTATCAGCATTGTTATTCAGTTTTCAAGGAACTCTCAAGGATTTATTAACCCCTTCACTTATTAGCCGACGAAAATCTCCATTTTGTTCCGTTAAATTTAAAATTTTTAATTTTTTTACAACAAAGCATACTTTATAAAAAATTCAAAACATATGTAACAATGCTAATAATGTATAATTCACACTATTAACATTGCTTTATGATTGATAATATTATTTATCTAATTTCTTTCTGACATCATAAATTCGTTTTCTAATTATAGTTTCATTCAACCCTAAAATAGATGATATTTCTTTATTTGAATAACCTTCAATCTTTAAATAAAGAATTGCCATTGTTTGGATACTACTATTAACCATGACATGATATAAGTTCATATCTTCTATTTGATCTAAAATATCATCAAAATTTCTTATTGGTAATTGAATATAAACAGTTCCTACATAATCCATAAGTTGATTATTAGTAAACTGCTTTTCTTTAAACCTTCTATCAGCATTAAATAATTTCCAATCATATTGACGAAGTTCCATTATTTTACTTTCGCTCATTCCTTCTTGTCTTAAAACACGTTCTTCTTTTTCTTTCCATTTCTTCCATTTGCGTTCTTCTCTTGCTTTGTTGTATACCATAATGTTTTCCTCCTTCTTTTTTACAAAAAGAAAACGGAGGATCTCGACAATGCAAACAGAAGCACAAAAAGCCATGATTACATATCACGGCTTTTTAATATTGAATTGGTAAAAATCATTGTTGTTAAATCTGATACATCAACAATATCTACATCATATTTATCACATATCATTTGAAATTCAGCACGTAGATCATCATAGATTGCTAATCTTGTATCATCATATACAGCAATGACATCAATCTTTTGATTAATGATATAGTGAATGAGCTTTTGCATACCATATGAACAGAAATTTTTTCCACTAGATACTTCTTTAACTACACCAAAGACCTTTGCATCAAGATAACCTAATAACTCAGTTAATTCCTTTTCTTGATAATCAAGTAAGTCACTTGCTTGACTATCCATCACTCTACAATAAACAAATACTTTTAATTCTTTCATTTTCGTTTTCTCCTTTCAGGGAAATGTCCCTTCACCCTTTAACTGAGAAAACGAACTACAACTGCTCACCATTTTTTAAAATTTCTTGTAAAATTTTTTGAATTTTCATTTTTCTTTTATGTACTGTACTTTTAGAAATCAACAATCTTTCTGCTGTTTCTCTTTCCGATAATTCTTCAATAAATATACAAATAGCTATTTTCCTATATTTATCTGGTAGCTTATATATTTCTTTAACTGCAAAGTCTGCTAAATCTTTTATATATATTTGCGTACAAATATCTAAAGTCATGGCAGAAAAAATAAAGGAAGTAGCTCAATGTCATTAAGTTAAGATGACAGAATATTAACCAGAAGACATATCAAACAGATATTTTTCTGGTTTTTTGTTTAAATGAACAAAAAATGTGCAGCTAAAAAAGTGTAGTATTGATACTACATGATCAAAGTTATATAATAACGGTGTTATTGAAATCGATATATAAAATGAACTGGCGCCTGTTTTCTAACTTTGCGAGGGTCAGAACGGTCAGGCCTTACTGGTTCAATATCATTAGCGATTATTGATTCAATATCAGGTGGCGTTTGTCCACCTCTTTTTCTTTTCATATATATTCTTATATTATGAAAGGCTCTGGTCGCATTAATCGCATACTGATATTTTCTATTCTTCTTTGAAGTTTTTGGTCTGACTTTTCTGATGATTCTTTCGCTGAAATTATAGAAAAGAAGCTTTGCATATATCTCCTGTTTGATGGATTCTCTGTTTTTGGCATGAAACGCATTCAATCCAACTGAATACTTTATTTCTCTAAATGAAGTTTCAATACCCCATCTCATTTCATAAAGTTTTTTGATATCCTCATATGAGAATTCATCTCTGTCGAGATTGGTCATTATGGATTCATATTTGTCTTCTCCAATCCTTATTCTGACAATACGCAGATTGACAGGATAATAGGGATTATTCTCTTCAAAATGGTCAAATCGAGAAGTTGTAGACATAAATTTATATATATCTTTACGACTTTTGACTTCATTTGTCTGTTTTGTAGTAGCGATAAACTGATAATCAATATCAAATTCACTGGATTCCTGTTCAGGAAGAGAAGAAAGAAGACCGTTTGAATGAATATCCTTGACACGTATAAGGAACTTCTGATGCTTTTTCATGACATATACAAATGAATTGAGTGATTCAAATCCTCTGTCAGCTATAAATATGGCTTTTGCGCCATTATAGCGTAATATCATTGTATTAAAGGCATCATTTTCATTCATATGTGCTTCACCCTGTATGACAGCATCTGTATATGTATGGTCCAAAAGATCATACATTGCATTAAGATGAAAAGCGTTATGACCTTTTCCAGACAGACCGCCCTTAGATATTTGTTTGATGTATGTATCTTCATCTTTAGGGTTATGGCTTATAGGGACGGATGAGCCATCAACAGCCAAAAGCCTATAGCCTATGAATAATCCATTTTGAGGCGAATAAGTCCTTTTATTAAATGAATCAAAAAGGAAACGAAAAGCATCGGCACTTATTTTTCTGCGCTGCTGAACAAAAGCAGATACAGAAGGAGTGTCATTGAAATTGGAAAGATCATAAAGCTCATCCTTCAAAGCATTGGAACCCATAAAAAGGATATATTCAATAAGAGTTTTGAGGGGGATTTTTCTGTTTCTGGAGAAATGATTTCCACCATCAGTTAAAAAGGGATGGTAATTCAAAAGAAGTTCATTAATAGAATTATCAAGCTGATTTTTTAAAAAGTTTAAATTGTTCATAAGCAAGTCCTCCTGTTCGTCATACCTATAAACAATTGGCGTATTATCAATAATAGATTGATAATACGCCACACAAATTCAAGTCAATGTCAATACCTTTTCAAAAAAAAGAGGGTACATTTTCATGTACGCCTCGATAGTCATCAAGTGCTGAACTTAATGACATTGTCTATATCATTTGTTTTTTGTTCATTAGCAATTCTTTTTAAAATATTTTTTAAACATTGAAGTGATAAATCACTTTCTAATTCTTGCATTGCTTTTTGATTAAAGACTAAAGAAGATAATGTTTCATGTAATAAGCCTAGAGCTTCTTTTGAATCTTTTTGAACACTTAATAAAAATATATATTTAACATTTTGATGTTTCCATTTGACTGCTTTCTTTAAAATACCTACTGCTACAAAAGTCTCATCTGTCAATGGTTTCATTGGATGAGGCATCGCAATAGCATTACCAAACTCTGTGACTGAAAACTTTTCTCTTTTGAGAATCTCTTCTTCAAAATCTTGAGGAATTCTTTTCACCATAGATATTCTTTGACACATTTCATGTATTAGTTCTTCTTTTGTTTTCCCATTTAAATTTGTAAACAATAATTCCTGTTGAAAATATTTATCCACAAATGATAATTCTTCCTTTTGTGATAAGAATGCTTCACTTAATGAAATCATGTCTTGATCATTTAAGAAATACTGAACATGTATTGTGGGTATTTCTGTTTTAAATGGAATTGGGACTGTACTTAATATAAAATCATATGCTGACTGATCTATATTTGATAATTCATATAATTCTGTAACATATATGCTATTAATATTATTCTTAAATCTTTGCTTCACTTTATATAATAAAATTTGTGAACTTCCCATACCACTTGCACAAATAATAATAACATTCTTTTTAGGCTCATTTTTTTGATATCTTTCAATAGCTAATGCAAAATGTAATGCAATATATCCTATTTCATTTTCACTAATTGATTTTTGTATATGCGATTGAATAATATGAGCAGCTGATATACTTATTTCAAATGCTAAAGGATTTTCATTTTTAATTTGTTGTAATAAAGGATTTTGTATAACCATTCCATATTTCAAACGATTCATCATTGGTTACAAATGTAATGATAGTGATGTATACAAATCTAAATCAGCCATAAAATCCATACCAAATTTATCATTAATTTCTTGCATAATTTGATTCATAAGTTCTTCATATTCTTGATTCATATATAAAGTATTAGAATTATATTGCACTGCTTTCTTTCCTGATAAATGCATAGCTATATAATAGATTTCAATCTTAGGAAAATGAACTTCAAATCTTTGTTCTAATTTTTGACATAATATTTGAGCAACTTCATATTCTCTACTTCTCTACTATGCTCAATATCACTATCATATTCACAAGGCATAGATTTTGAATCTTCTTTTAATCTTAACAATGCAATCATTATATGTATAACAAGATTTTGAAATCCTATATCTGTTAACTTAAATCTTTCATTAAACATAATTTTATATAAAATTGTTGAAATTTCTTCTTGTTGTTTTGTAGATGTTGTTTGTGATAAATATGCTCCATCATCTTTTGTTCCATGATAAAAATATTGTGATATACATAATCTCTTATGAAATTCACTACCAGTAATTTTTAATCCATAAAAGGGTTTTGTTTCTAAATTTAAATGAAAATATTTAAGTTTTTCTCTCACTTCTTTTAAATCACTACTTAATGTAGAACGACTAACAAAAATACGTTCACATATATCTTCCATTTTTATATAATCTTCTTCAGTTAAAAACATTCTGATTAAATAATGTACCCTATCTTCTGGATATATTGGAATAAGCATTTGATCTTCAGAATTTTTCTTTAACATATTTTCTAAATAATGATAATATTTCTCTTCATCCTTAATAACCAATTTATATCCTATAGCATGCTTAGAAATGATTTCCATCCCATGTTGATAAAGAGTTTCTTTATACTCCTTCAAATCATTTCTTAATGTTCTTACAGTAATACCCAGTTGTCTACTTAATTCTGGTCCACTCATTGGAGTATCTGCATGACTTAATATTTTAATTGTTTCTATCATTCTTTTATTTTCCATACTATTCACCTATTATATTATAACCTCTTTCGACATTTTTCTACAACCATTCAATTTCCTCTTTTTAAGAGGAAATGATATATCATGTAAAAATTTTTATCGTAAAATAAAAAGAACATCATTTTTAGATGTTCTATATAAGAAACAAGTAAACAAGTAATGGTATTGTAACAATAGCTAGCATTGTTGATATAAACACTGTCTTAGCTGCCAAAAATTCATCTTGATTATATGTTTTTGCAAATAAAACTGCTCCATTCGCTACTGGCATCGCTAAAATAATGAATGTCATTCCTTGAATCATCGTATCATGAATTAGTAATGATATGAATGGAAAGAAAATGATAGGAACAATAATATCAATAAAAATAATAAATAGATAAACTTTAATATCACTAAAAATATCTTTCAATTTGTATACAGATAATGTACTTCCAATAATTATCATAGCTAGTGGTGTTGTCATACTGCCAATAAGTGATATGGGATTCGCTATCACTTGTGGCATTTCTATTTTTAATACATATATAAATATAGCTAATAAGGAAGAAATCACTCCAGGAGATAGTAAATTTTTTATATCGATATTTGGACGCTGATTTTGACCATAGGTCATAACAATAATTCCTAAAGTAAATAATGACAAGTTGAATCCCATATTGATAACAGCTGTACTTAAAATAGACTCAACACCAAAGATTGATTGCAAGAGTGGAAATCCTATAAATCCAACATTAGGATACATCATCATAAACATATAAAGACCTTGATGTTTCTTTAGTGATAACAACCGAATACATAAATAAGCAAAGAGAGGTAAAATAAAAACTAAAAGAATAGTGGATAACATAATATCACGTAAAGCAAGTTGATGACTTTGTGAAGATATAACTGAGGAAATAATCATACAGGGCATTGTTAAATTCAGAACAAATTTTGTTAAGTGTTGATTAAAATTCTCTTGAATCAAGTTTGCCCTCGCAACAACAAAACCTACTCCAATCATGACAAATAATTGAATCATCCGATTCACAACAAGCATGATATCCATATACACACTCCTATTCTATATTTAACTTAGCTTTCCTTTTAATACTCATTTGCACTACTTTACTTCATTTGATGTATCTTGCCCATTTGAAGCAATAACCTTTTTATACCAATTAAATGATTTCTTCTCTTTACGTTGTAAAGTGCCCTTACCCTCATCATCTTTATCAACATAAATGAAACCATATCGTTTCCTCATTTCTCCAGTACCTACAGAAATAATGTCAATTGGACCCCAACAAGTATATCCAATAACATCAACATCATCTAATTCAATAGCATCTTTTAATGCCTCAATATGTCTACCTAAATATTCAATACGATAATCATCAATAATTGTTCCATCTTCTTCAATAGTATCAATAGCACCTAAACCATTTTCTACAACAAATAATGGAATTTGATAACGATCATACAATTCATTTAATGCAATTCTTAGTCCCGTTGGATCAATTGGCCAATCCCAATCATTTCTTTCTAAATATGGATTATCCTTCTTTACTGTCAATGTTTTTCCATCTTCACTTGAAGCAACTGAAGAAAAGTAATAACTAAAGGCAATATAATCAACTTTTCCTGCCATTAAAATTTCTGCATCACCATCTTCCATTTTTAATATCCCACCCATTCTTTTCATTTGAGCAGTACATGTATTAGAATAATATCCTCTACACATAACATCACCATAATAGAAATTAGGCATCATATGGTATCTTTGTGCCAATGCATCATTTGGATGACAAGTTTTTGCATAAGTTGTTGGATATTGAAACATACATCCAATCATAAAGTTTGGATTAATTTGATGTCCTAAAATAACTGCTTTTGCACTTGCTAACATCATATTATGTGAAGCTAAAATTTTTATATCTGCAGGATTCTCTCCATCTTTATAAAGAATACCAGCTTGATGATATGGTTCTTTTTGATTAATAGTTTCATTAATTTCATTAAATGTCATCCAATATTTCACTTTATCTTTGTAACGTTTAAATACAACCTCGCAATACCTTTCAAAGAAATCAATAAGTTGACGGTTTCTCCATGAACCATACTTTTGTACAAGATATAAAGGTGTTTCATAATGTGATAATGTCACAATTGGTTGAATTCCATATTTATGAAGTTCATCAAAGACATCATCATAAAATTGTAACCCTTGCTCATTAGGTTCTAACTCATCACCTTTTGGAAAAATTCTAGGCCAATTAATTGACATTCTAAAACATGTAAATCCCATTTTGGCAAATAAAGCAATATCTTCTTTATAATGGTGATAAAAATCAACACCTTCATGACTAGGATAATAACATTCTCTATGGATATAATCATGAACCTCTCTTGGTACTCCATGACAAGATCCCATTTCAACATCAGCAATACTTAAACCTTTTCCTCCTTCTAAGTATCCACCTTCATATTGATTTGCAGCAGTTGCTCCTCCCCATAAAAAATCTTTTTTCATCTTCATAAAAAACCTCCTTGCATATTCACTATATATGCAAAGAGATTTTATGACTATACTTAAGCAATTGATTTCAACACTGTTTCAACTAATATATAAAATATTTTAGTTTTTCATGAAACAATGTTTCATTCATTATTATCCATAATAATGAAGTTATTTGAAGAACGATTTTTCTCTAAACTTTTTGTATTTTGCAGTTTAACTTCATAATTTTCATTATAGTTCATGAGAAAATATGTACTATATAAAATATCTAAAATGAAATGAATAGATAAATGTGTACTAAAGTCTCCCAAATTATGAAACAAACTCTCCTTGGTTGACATAATTAAATGACATGATGCCATTTGTGATAATGTATTTTCACCAAAAGAAGTAATTGCAATAATAGGTATCCCTCTTTTTCGACAAGACTCTGCTACCATTAAAATTTTTTCAGTTTCTCCAGAATAAGATATTAAAATAGCAACATCCCCTTTAGGTATACAATTAGCTTCATATAATTGATAATTCATGTTATTAGATATAATAACCTGTTTCCCAATTTTTAGCATACGTTCTTTAAAAGATTCAGCTAAATTCAAAGATGTTCCAAAACTAAAAATATATATAGCTTGGGAGTATTTTAAAAGTTTTAATACTTGTTGTAAAGAATCATGATGTAGCAATGATAAACTGTCTTTGATTGTATCTTCATACAATTGATAGATCTTATGGACTGTGTTCATCATTGTATCTTCCTTATGAAATGGAAAATTGGCATCAATCCTACCATATTGTTGATCCAAGTACTCAATTTCTTTTAGAAATTGCTCCTTAAAATCATCAAATCCCTTAAAATCTAATTTTTTACATAATCTTACAACAGTAGCTGGAGAAGTATAAGTAGCCTCTGCAATATTTCTTGTAGAATATTTTTTCAATCCTTTACCTAAAGTTAAGATGAAACTAGCAATACTTCCTTCGCTTTCACTCATTTTTTCTCTCATATTTAATTTTTCTCTAATTAACACACTTTCACCTCATTCAGTTTCCAATATATTAATTTCATAAAATTTTATATTTATATAGAACATGCTTCTTTACAGTTCTAATCTAGAAGTTTAATTCTTTTTGATACATCCTATAATATTATCAATAAATCTATCGGCTTCTCCTAAAGGATATTCAGACATAAACGTCTCAAAATATTGACCATATTGTTCTCTATCTACAGCATATCCAAAGAAATCATTTGTATATGTAAATAAAAGTGTTTCTTTATTATCAACTGTTCTTATGCGATGTGCAAGTTGATAAACAATCTCACCGGGTAACATGATAATTCTCAAATCGTTATATTCTAAAACATAAGCAATTGGTGAAAAGGAGATGTCTTCATAATTTAACTTTTCCTCTAATCTTCGCTTAAATTGAGAAGCCATTTGATATCTCATATCATGAGTTTCAAAATATTTATCAGGATTTTCTAATTTCTTTATCATTGATATAATAAATTCATCTTTTTGAGGTTTATAATTAACATCTATTTGACATTTATTAATAATCAAATGATTCATTTGAATTTCTTTATAAGATTGAATACCAGCAAGACTCTCTGCAATTCTTTGACCTACTCTATTTACTTCCTCAAAACCACTACCCTCTCTTGTAAGCCTTGTACTTACATCACCAGCTTCTGCATTCATAAACATAAGTTCACAACCTGTTAATATTTTATATGTCTCTCTCATAGTTCCTACAAAATCAGATGAAACCATTAAATTTTTTGCATTAAGAATTGTTGGATGACATGCTAAATTAACTAAATCAACAATTGTTTCATCATTTTGATTTACAAATTTCAAAACTTTTGCTGCTTTTAAATATGGTTTATCCAAACCATTTCTATTACTATACAATCCTTCAATAGTTGTTTCTCCCAAATATACTTTTGCAGTTTGTTTATGGGATAATACTTTTTGAGAATTAGATATAATCTTTTTTTCAATAAGATGAATATAATTTTCATCTGGAAAAATATTTTTATCTAACTTATGAGATACTTTTGGTCCTGAATGTGTATGAATAGCAGTAATAAATATATCATCTTTTGAAATATCTATAGCTTTATTAATTATATCTTTTAAATAATCTGATAATTCTCTTTCAATTATCACAATATCTAATACATGAATCAATATAGGATGACCATTATCAATTAATAAACTATGAATATATAAATTATCATGTATTTCTGTAGCCACCCGATCTTGATAACCTTCTAAATGACAAGGTAATAATGGGGTAATGAGACTTTTTGTATAACCCACTTTCATAAAATGCCTCCTTAAATAACCTTTACATAACACACTCTTATTATAACCCGATTAAATAAAATGTAAATATTTTTTTGATAATTTTATTATTTTGCATTTTATTGTTGATAATTATATCGATTGTGTTATAATCTTATTGTAACCTCTTACACAACACAAATAAATCACAAAAATATCTGAAGGGAGAAAAATATGAAATCTCAAAATTTTCAAGAGAAATTAGAAAAAATTTTAATGCCTATTGCTACTAAAATTAGTAATCAAAGGCATCTTGCAGCAGTTAGAAACGCTATGACTGTTCTTATTCCATTAACAATTATTGGTGGAATTTTTGCTCTTTTAGCAGCTCCTCCTGTCAATCCAGAATCATTAACAGGTGTAGGGTTCTTTGATAACTTTTTACTTTCTTGGTATAATTGGTCTAAAGCAAATAATGCAATCTTAATGTTACCATATCGTTTAACAATTGGTTCTATTTCTATATATTTAGCGGGAGCAGTTGCTTTTCGATTAGCAGAAAGATACAATATTCCTAAAATTGAAAGTTGTGTTTCTGCTACAGTTGTCTTTTTAATTATTGCTGGAGCTCCAATAAAAACAACAGAGGCTGGCAATGCTATTCCATTATCTGGATTAGGTGCTGGATCTATGTTTAATGCTATTATTGTTTCATTAATAGTTGTAGAAATTATTAATTTCTGTATCAAACATGATGTTTCTATTAAGATGCCTGATGCTGTTCCACCTAATGTGGCTGCACCATTTAAAATTTTAATTCCATTAACAATTAGTTTAGTTGGCTTCTTATTATTAGATGCTCTATGTCAATCAGTAGCAGGATTTGGTTTAAATGCTCTTTTAACAAATATAATGACACCATTACTCTCTGCAACTGAGTCATTCCCATCATTTATATTATTGCTCTTAATTTCACAAACACTTTGGTTCTTTGGTATCCATGGTGACAATATGATTAATCCTATTGTCACACCAATTATTACTGCTAATATTGCATTAAATATGGAAGCATATAACTCAGGTGCAGAAATGACTCATATCTTTGCTGGGCAATTCCATGTTTATTGGTCTGGTTGGGTAACTGGTTGGGCTATTTTGATTGCAATGTTTATTGTTGCAAAATCAGAACAATTACGTACTATTTGTAAATTAGCTCCATTGTCAACTCTCTTTAATATTAATGAACCTTTAGTTTTTGGTATTCCTACAGTATTAAATATCTTTATGCTTATTCCAATGCTTATCTGTATTTTCTTAAATATATCTGTAGCTTACTTTTTAACATACATCGGTTTCTTAGGAAAGCCATATATTTTACTTCCAGGTACAACTCCAGCACCATTAGCAGCGTTTTTATCAACAATGGATTGGAAGGCTCCAATTGTATGGTTTATCCTATGTGCTATTAATGTTATTATATTAATTCCATTTATTAAAAAACATGATCAACAACTTCTTAAACAAGAAAAGAGCATTGAAGAAAAGTAAAAAAGTTATAATAAATAAAAGAGAAAGAATAAAATTTATTGAATTTATCAATAAAAAAAACTCTTCCTCTTTTGAACCGCCCCTGTCAAGTAGACAGGTGAAATAATTAAAATGTTTTTGATGAAGTTGTCGAATAGACAACTTCATTTTCTTTATGCAGTTATAGTAGAACTGCCTGTGTAATGTTCTAATTTATATTTTTTTATTCTTTTGTTTTCTGGTATTGGATATTGATTTGGTGTTTCATTAGCTAAGGCTTCACTTCTGACTTCATATGGTGTCTTGACTCCAAACCTTCTCTGATATCTTTCATGCATGTAATAGTAAATCCAGTCATCTATAGCTTTTATAAGTTCTTCTTTTGTATTGTAATGTTTTCCGTAATGATACATCTCACATTTCATGATTCCCCAGAATCCTTCCATCGGTCCATTGTCTATGCAGCAGTGAACTCTTGACATGCTCTGTGTCATTCCTTGTTTATTAAGCATATTGATGAATGCTGGACTTGTATATTGATAGCCTCCATCACTTTTATACTGAATTCGGTATAAAAGTGACTATGCCGAAGAAAAAACTATACCGAAGTTTTGATAACGGTATAGGAAAA
>ERZ857801.3116-NODE-3116-length-12377-cov-6.523373_pt1 | contig 12377 bp, 8 predicted proteins | sample MGYA00519762_ERZ857801 | MGnify/ENA primary metagenome ERZ857801 (study PRJEB31778, sample SAMEA3449368) | human gut metagenome | biome: human gut; feature: human-associated habitat; material: faeces | place: United Kingdom | collected 2010/2012 ...
GTCGGCCGTCAACTCGTGCTCGCACAGTGCGGTCCAGCCGACCTGCGCCAGCACCAGGGCGGCGTAGTCGGGGCGCAACACGTGCGCACCCTCGCCGGCACGGGTCGCCGCGGGCGGCAGGCGCTTGAACAGTGGGTCGCCCGAAAGGTCCAGGCTGATGCTCGCGCGGCGCTGGCGCAGCGAAAGCAGCAGGTGAACGTCGGGATCGGCGGCGTCGACATCGGCGCGACGGCCCGTGGTCTCGGCCAGACGGTCGCACAGCGCGTCTTTGGCGCGCAGGGCCGAGAAGCGCGTGTTGCGCAGCTGCTCGGTCACGCCGCGGGCTGTGATGGCGATGGTGGCGCCGGGGCGGACGATGCTCTCCCAGGCGATGTCGTAAACGCTATCGTACAGTTCATCGGCATTCTGCGCCTCAAAGCGCCCGAGCACCACGAACACGCGGCTCGCCAGGCGCGACCACAGACAGGCGCGGTAGCCTTGCTCGAGCTCGCCCTCAAATGTAGCGCGGCCCTTCAGCCGGCGAACATGCGAAAGCCCGAGGCGTTTAAGCTCATCGGCGAGTGCGGACTCAAAGCCCTCGGGGCAGCTTGCGTAAAATTCCATGGGTGACCTCTCTGGTTGCGTCGCTCCATTATATGATGGATGCTTCGTTTGCCCTTATCCTCGAAAGGAACCCATATGATTGATGTGTGCCCCGAACCCGCTGTGCTCTTTTTTGACGTGGACGGCACGCTGACGTCGTTCGATCCCGACGATATGACCGATAAGGACTTTTCGGCGGTTCGCCCCTCGCAGGCGGTGATCGAGGCGTTTCATCGTCTGCGCGACGCAGGGCACAAGGCGTTTATCTGCACGGGTCGTCCCTTGTGGCTGATTGCCGATGGCCTGCGTGCTTTGGAGCCTGCGGGTGTCGTTGCCATGGCGGGAGCGACACTCGAGGTCGAGGGCCGCGTGGTACACGAGGACTGCTTTGACGAGGACGTTGTCGAGGAGCTTGCACGCCGTATGGCCGCGGCAGGGATTGAGGCCTTTTTCGAGACCAACGTGGCTACTTTTGCCCTGGAACCCGCGGGCGTTGAGCAGTCGTCTCTGATCGGCACTTCTGTGGTGCACAGCGCCGAGGAAATGCGCGTCGACGGCAGTCTGCGCGTGGGCAAGGTATGCCTCAATGTGCCCAGTTTGGCTCGCGTAGCCAACGATGACGGCTTTATCGATCGCGAGTTTGAGCTGTGCAACACCGGTGGTCAGAATCGCGAGCTGAGCCCCAAGGGCATCAACAAGGGCGTGGGCGTGGCGCGAGCGCTGGCGTATCTGGGCCGCGAGGGAAATGCGCGCACCTTTGGCTTTGGCGATTCGGGCAACGACCTGGGCATGCTCGCTGCCGTCGAGACGGCTGTCGCCATGGGCAACGCCATGTCCGAGGTCAAAGCGGTCGCCGACTACGTGACTGACGATGTCGCACACGACGGCACCGTCACCGCCATGCAGCATTTCGGCCTCATCTAATGAATCCCGCATTCTGACGTTTGCCTAAACTGCGGCTCTTTGCTTTTGCATGCTCAATCGATTTATCAAACCAAACACTAAAGCGTTTATACCGTTCGCCGAGAAGATAAAAACCCGCAGCTCACGCCTTGATAAACATAGGTAAAGTGTTTAGCAGTTTATCGGCCGTATGCTAACGAAAGGAATCAGGCAGATGGCAATCAAGGTGTTCGCTGACGGTGCAAACCTCGAGGGCATGCTCGACATGTACGAGAACGGCAACGTTCAGGGTTTCACGACCAACCCGTCCCTTATGAAGAAGGGCGGCGTGACGGATTACCGCGCGTTTGCCAAGGAGGTCCTGACCCACATCACCGATGTGTCCGTCTCGTTTGAGGTCTTTGCCGATGACGTCGAGACCATGGAGGTCGAGGCGCGCGAGATTGCTACCTGGGCCGAGAACGTCTACGTCAAGATTCCGTGCGTGACCACCAAGGGCGAGTCCACCGCCGAGCTGGTCCGCAAGCTTTCGGCCGACGGCATCAAGGTTAACGTCACCACCATCTTTACGCCCGAGCAGGTCGACGAGATGGTCGAGGCCGTCGACGCCGAGACGCCGTCCATCATCTCGCTCTTTGCCGGCCGCATCGCCGACACCGGCGTCGATCCCATCCCGTTTGTGACGGAGTCGGTTAAGAAGGCCGCCGCAAAGCCCAACTGCGAGGTCCTGTGGGCGTCCACGCGCGAACTCATCAACATCTACCAGGCCGAAGCCTGCGGTTGCCAGATCATCACGGTGCCCAACAGCATCCTGGCCAAGCGCAAGAACATCGGCCGCGACCCGTACGAGGTCTCGCTCGACACCGTGCGCGGCTTTGCCAAGGATATCGCCGCTTTGGGCTTCCATATCCTGCCGTAGCGCGAACACTGACTACGCCGCGGGCTGCTCGCCCCGGCTTTCCTTTCCCTATCGCTCACGCGCTTCGCGGGGGTCGCGCTAGGCAAAGGAAAGGCCGGGGCTGCCGGCACGAGCTTGCCAGCAAGTTGGCGCTTGGCTTCCATATCCTGCCGTGGGCAAAGGTACCCCCGCCTGCGCCGTGCAAAATTGAGAGTATTCAGCAAGGTAAAGGCTTTTACCAGCTAGATAAAGCACGGAACAGCCCCCGTTTTGGCTCTGACGACGCTAAAACGGGGGCTGTTTTTGACTTTATTGCCCCTGTGGGGCGTTCGGAACGGCGGAATTTGCAGAATACTCGCGATTTTGCACGTCGCTGCAGGGGGCACCCTTGCTTTGGCGGTTTACTTCCCCTGCACCATGGTGAGGGAGATCTTTTTGCGGTCGCGGTCGACCTTCTCAACCCACACCTTTACCGTGTCGCCGACGCGCACCACGTCGCTCGGGTGCTTGACAAAGCGGTTGGCCAGCTTGGAGATGTGTACGAGGCCGTCCTGGTGCACGCCCACGTCGACGAAGGCGCCAAAGTCGACGACGTTGCGCACCGTGCCCTTGAGTTCCATGCCGGGCTCCAGGTCGTCGATGGAAAGTGCCGAGCGGCTAAAGACCACCTCGGGCGCGTCGTCACGCGGGTCGCGGCCGGGCTTCTTGAGCTCGTTGACGATGTCGATGAGCGTGAGGGTGCCGCAGTCCAGGTCGCTTGCCAGCGCCGAGATGCTGCCCAGACGGCGCTCAATGTCGGGCACGCCGCCGCGGCTGAGCTCGCTGGCTTTAACGCCTGCGCGCTCCAAGACGGATGTGGCCACCTCGTAGCTTTCGGGGTGGACACTTGTCGCGTCGAGCGGGTTCTTGCCGCCGCTGATGCGCAGGAAGCCCGCGGCGTTGAGATATGCCTTGGGCCCCAGCTTGGGGACCTTCTTAAGCTGGCGGCGATCGGTAAAGGCGCCGTTTTCCTCGCGGTAGGCCACGATGTTCTTGGCCACGCTCGGCGTGATGCCCGATACGTATCCCAGCAGGCTCGCGCTCGCGGTGTTGACGTCGACGCCCACACGGTTGACGACGTCTTCCACCACGTGGCCCAGGGTGCGCGAAAGCTCGGCCTGGTCAAGGTCGTGCTGGTATTGGCCCACGCCGATGGACTGGGGCGGAATCTTGACGAGCTCTGCCAGCGGGTCCTGCAGGCGGCGGCCCAGGCTCATGGCGCCACGCACGGTGACGTCCAGGTCGGGGTATTCCTGGCTGGCGAGCTCGGAGGCGGAGTACACCGACGCGCCGGCCTCGTTGACGATGGTGTATCGCAGCCCAGGCGCCTGCTCGGCGATGAACTCCGAGACGACTTCCTCGGTCTCGCGGCTGGCGGTGCCGTTGCCGATGACGATGGTGTTGACGCTGTCCTTCTTGACGAGGCGGGCGAGCTCGCGCTTGGTGCCGGCGACGTCGTGGCGCGGCTTGGTGGGGTAGACCACGCCGTGGTCGAGTAGCTTGCCGGTCTCGTCCATGACGGCGACCTTGCAGCCGGTGCGGTAGCCCGGGTCGAGCGCGAGCACGCGGGCGCCGCGCACGGGGCGTGCTGAGAGCAAGCCTTCGAGATTCTTGGCAAAGACGTTGATGGCCTCGGTCTGGGCGCGAACGGTGAGTTTGGCGCGGGCCTCGCGCTCCAGCGAGGGGGCCATGAGGCGCTTGTAGCCGTCGGCGATAGCGGCGTCAAAGACGGGCGCGAACACGCCTTGGCGGCGGGGCCAACGGCTGCCGAGGCGTGCCGTGGCGGCAGCGCCGTCGACGTTTACGCGCACGCGGAGCTTGCCCTCGCGTTCACCGCGGTCGATAGCCAGCACGCGGTGGTTGGGTATACGGCGCAGTGGCTCATCATAGCTGTAGTACGGCTCATAGGGGGTCTTTTCGGCGGGGTCGGTAGCCTCGACGACGATATCGGCGGTGTTTTGCGTAAAGGCGCGCAGGTCGGCGACGTTCTCCGGGTCCTCGGCTACCGTCTCGGCCACGATGTCCGCCGCGCCGGCGAGCGCCTTCTCGGGCGTGTCGAAGCCGGCTTCCTCGTTGACGTAGTCCGCGGCGGCGTCGAGCGCGTTGCCCTTGGCCGAGGCCTGCATGATGATCATGTTGGCAAGCGGCTCCAGGCCTGCCTCGCGGGCCTTCTGCGCGCGGGTCATGCGCTTTTTGCGGTAGGGCTTGTAGAGGTCCTCGACACGCTGGAGCTGCGTGGCCTCGCGAATCTGCTGTTCGAGTTCGGGCGTGAGCTTGCCCTGGGCGTCGATGAGCAGAATGACGTCCTCTTTGCGCTGCTCAAGATTGCGCAGGTAGGACAGGCGCTCGTCGAGCGCGCGCAGGGCGACGTCGTCCATGCCGCCCGTGGCTTCCTTGCGGTAGCGCGAGATAAAGGGGATGGTGTTGCCCTCGTCGATGAGCTTGACGGCCGCCTCGACGTTGGCGGCCTTAAGGTTGAGCTCGCGGGCGAGCTGGGCGATAAGATCCATGGGACTCCTTGCGTTTAAGGTGCGTTTGCAGCACAGGGCTACCAAGGATACCACCCGTTTCAAAAGACTGTTTTGGGCCCTCGCCACGAAAACGACCTATCTACTACGTTTGAACCGTATGGGTCGACCATCCCCCGGTTTTCAGAAAATACGCAAGCCGTCTACCTGCGCTTTTGATTTTAGGAAATATGGTATGTTTGAGGGTGATTGGCTAAACGTAGTAGATAGGCCCATTTCGTGGCGAACGAATCGGGCTGAGGTGCAAAATGGCCCCTGCCTCAGAAAAATCGTCGGCAAGGTAGCAAAAGGCCCCGCGGGCAGGAGGCTGCTCGCGGGGCAAAGAAGAGGGGCATATTTGTGGCGGACCGAGGGGTTCGGCATGGGGTTTCTGCCGCGGCCGCTCTTAAGGCATTACAGCTCGACGAGCTGGCCGGTCTCGGCGGCCTCCTTGATGGCGTTAAGCAGCGTGAGCGTCTTAACGTTGTCGGCGGGGGTCACGACGGGCTCGACCTCGCGGCGGACAACCTTCACAAAGTGCTTGAGCTGCATCTTGTGTGGCAGTGCCGGGTCGACAGCCGGAATCTCCATCTGCAGCGGCTTGTGCCAGTTGGAGGCGCCGTCGTAGGAGAACTGGTGCAGGCGGGGCAGCGACAGGGCGCCCAAGGTTCCGCCGATAAAGTAGGCGTCGGCGTCGAAGGGGCGGTACTGCGGATCCTCGCGAGCGGTTGCCTCCCAGTTCCAGGGGCTGGCGGTGGCGTCGGAGATGGTCATGCTCGCAAGCGCGCCATCGGCAAAACGGACGTTGACCACGGCGGAGTCCTCGGTCTCAAAACCGCGGGCGGCGCTGGACTGCATACCCTGGACGGCAACGGGCTCGCCCAGCAGGTAGCGGAGCAGGTCGACGTCGTGCACCAGGTTGACCAGGATCGGGCCGGCACCCTTCTTGCGGCGCCACTCGACATCGAAGTACTCGTCATTCTTATAGATCATGTAGTGGAAGCTCGACACGGTGAGCTTGCCCAGCTCGCCGGACTCGATGATCTCCTTGGCCTTGTTGACGAAGGGGTTGTGGCGACGGTGCTGACCCACGAGCACGGGCACGCCGGCGGTCTCGGCCTCGGCGGCGAAGGCCTGGGCATCCTCCAGGTCGTTGGAGATCGGCTTTTCGACCAGCGGCACGATGTTGCGCTTCACGGCCTCGCGGGCAACGCCCAGGTGCAGGTCGTTGGGGGTGGCGATGATGACGGCCTCGGGCTTGACCTCGTCCATCATCTGGGCGGGATCGGTATAGAACGGCACGCCGGCGGCCTCGGCCGTGGCGCGGGCGCCCTCAAAGGCGTCGGCGATGGCGACGAGCTCGGCCTCGGGCTCCTCGGTGACAAAGCGGATGTGGTTGCGGCCCATGGCGCCGGCGCCGATAACGGCAATGCGGACGGGGTTGAGCTCAGACATTTCGACTCCTTAATACTGGTGACCGGTGGAATGCGACAAAGGGGCTGTCCCTTTGTCGCATCGGTAAAACTAGGCGGACTTCTTCTTGCTGTCGGAGACCATCATGTAGACGGTGAGCACGACGGCGATGGCGGCGATCACAATGGCGCCGTAGAAGGACTGCTGGTAGGCGGCGCTGCCGGCCTCGGCGTGATACAGCACGGCGGTGATGGGCTGGCTGATCCAGGTGGAAGCGGCATAGCCCAGGAACATGATGCCGTAGTTGACGCCGATGTTGCTGGTGCCAAAGGCGCCACCGGTGAGCGGCGGGTAGATGACGAGCAGGGCGCCAAAGCTAAAGCCGAGCAGGGCGAGTGCCACAAAGAACATGCTCTGCGTAAAGCTCATCGACATGATGACGAGCGCGACGATGGTGACGACAAGGCTGATGAGCAGCGACTTATAGGCGCCGAGCTTGTCGATGATCTGGCCAAAGGACAGACGACCGACCAGGTTGGCGCAGGTGTTGACGGAGACGACCACACCGCCGAGGGCGACGGCCGCGGCGCTCGTAGGGTCGGCGAAGAGCTGGACGGCGGCGATGGAGGCAACCTTGCCGACGAGCAGGGTGCCCGCGGTGGCGGCAAAGGCGAAGGTGACGATGAGGACCCAGAAGCGCGGGGTCTTGACCATCTCGCCCGGGGTGAGGTCGCCGAAGGTGCCGGCGTGCGCGCCGCCCTTGGGGGCCTCGAAGCCCTCGGGCAGCCAACCGGCCTCGGGGGCCTTCAGGAACAGGGCGGAGGCGGCGATCGTCACAAAGAAGATGACGCCGAGTGCCTTGAGGGCGCCAAAGATGCCCAGGCTCGGGATGAGCAGCGAGGCGAGCACCGGGGACAGCACGGCGGGACCGGCGGTCGAAGCGGCCAGGGTGATGCCGGAGGCGAGACCCTTCTTGTCGATGAACCACTTTTGGCCGGTGGTGAGTGCGGGGTTGTAGCCCAGGCCGTTGCCGATGGCGGCGACGAGCGAGAACCACAGGTAGAACTGCCACGGCTCGGTGACGGTGCCGGACATGAACCAGCCCAGGCCGTAGCACACGGCGGCGGCGATCACGACGTTGCGCGGGCCGATCTTATCGGAGATGCGGCCGGCGAAGATGCCCGTCACGGCCATGATGGTCTGGAAGACGGGGAAAGCCCAGGTAAGGGCGCTCGACCACTCGGGGTAGACGGCGAGCAGATTCTTGCTCACGACGGAATACAGCGCGATGGAGCTGATGAAGAACATGGTGACGCACGCGGCGGAAAGCACGACGGCGCGACCCTTGTTGGAGTTGGTGGAAGCCATTGGACTCTTTCTAATCGATACGGGGGAGGAGCGGGCGTGTCCGCGGGGCCTCCCTGTCAGGTTGGTTACTGGTCAGTTGGCTTGGCGACGCCGGACTCATCGGACCAGAGCTCGACACCCTTGTTCTTAAGGTAGTTGTCGGCATAGGCGCGACGGCCGCCGGGCTTGGCGGTGAGGTCGCCCATCATGTTGGAGAAGCCGCCGTCGACCTTGATGGCGTCGCCGGTGGTAAAGTCCGAGCGCTTGGACGCCAGGAACATGACGGCGTTGGCGATATCGCTGACCTCGCCGATGCGGCGCGTGGCGATCAGACGGCTGCGGCTCTTTTCGACCTCGGGGTCGGCGTAGAAGTTGGCCGACATCGGGGTCTTAACGAAGCAGGGCTCGACGCAGTTGGAGCGGACGCCGTAGGGGCCCCACTCGGCGGCGAGCATCTTGGACATCATGTTGACGCCGGCCTTGGTGGAGCTGTACACGCCCGAGAACGTCTCGGGGGAGTGGCTGGCGACGGTCGAGATGTGCACCAGGCGACCCTGGCCGGCCTTGATCATCTCGCGACCAAAGCGCTGCGAGGTGATGAAGTAGCCGGTGAGGTTGACGTTGAGCACCTGCTCCCAGTCGCTCAGCGGCAGGTCCTCCATGGCGGCGAAGCGCAGGATGCCGGCGGTGTTGACGAGAACGTCGACGCGGCCGAAGTCGGCGATGGTGGCATCGACGGCAGCCTGAACCTCGGTCTCGTCGGTGGCGTTCATCTTGTAACCCTCGGCGTGGATGCCAAACTCGGCAGCGAGGTCAGCGGCAGCGGCCTTGACCTTCTCCTCGTCCAGGTCGAGCAGGACGACGTTGGCGCCGTTGCGGGCGAACTCGCGGCAAATCTCGACGCCCATACCGCCGAGCGCGCCAGTCACGGCGCAGACATCGCCCTCGAGCTTAAGCCAGTTGCTCATAGGAACTTCCCTTCTTGTGCCTCCCGGTGGGTCGCTCCCATTAACCGACCCACGTGGTTTTCGCTGGTTATCGTATGCTTTGCATTTGCGCAGGTGAATTGCATATTTGTTAGAATGGCGTTAACCGTAGGTTTACACTGTGCGATGCAACTCATTCTCAATTGAGCGTGTGACCTGCGAAAACAACCCCCTGTGGCACCATGCGGTCACGGGCGCGAAAACGGGAGATTGACGTGTACGATCGACGACTTGAGGCCATATCGGCCGCCGCGGAGCTGGGAAGCTTCTCGCGTGCGGCGGCAAAATTGCGCGTGTCGACCCCGGCGCTCGTCAAGCAGGTGTCGGGCTTCGAGGCCGAGTTTGGCATCACGTTGTTCGAGCGCTCGCACTCGGGCGTCAAGGTGACGCCGGCCGGCGCACTGCTGGTGGACGACGCGCGCTCGATCATGCGGCAGTCCGAGGACGCGCTGCGCCGTGCCCGACGCGCGGCGGGCGATGGCGGTGCCGTGCGCCTGGGCGTGTCGATGATGTGCCCGGGGCGCCAGACGCTGTCGATGTGGACGGGTGTGCACGAGCTGGAGCCATCGTTGCGATTTGAGATCGTGCCGGTAAGCGACCTCTATGACGAGCGCGAATCCGTCATGCGCAGCCTCGGTCGAGAGGTTGATGTAGTGCAGTCGAGTTTTTCGACCCCACGCTGGGGCGACACTTGCCAAAAGCTCCGCATCGTCAACGTGCCGTTTTATATCGACCTGCCGCGCACGAGCCCGCTGGCGCGCAAGACACGCATTACGGTCGCCGACTTGGAGGGCATGCGCCTGCGCGTACTGCGCCACGGCAACGATGCCATGGACAGCCTGCGCATCGACCTGTTGGCCGACGGCGGCGTGGACGTGATCGATGTGGATAGCTTCGACTTTGCGCTCTTTAACGAGGCGGAGGAAAAGGGCGACGCGGTGCTCACCTGCGGAGCGTGGTCGGGGGTGCACCCGGCCTTTGTGGGCGTGCCGTTCCTGTGCGGCCGCGAGGTACCGGTCTTTCTGCACTACCCGCTCGAGCCAACCCTCCAAGTCCAAAAATTCGTCAACGCCATGGCACAACTCCTCAAGTAGCTCATTTGGGACGGGGCTTTTTTGACTCCTTACAAAATGAGGCCCTGGCCAAACGGCCAGGGCCTCACCACTTCTTTTTAGGCTGCGAGAAAAGGCTGCGCGTAGGAGTTCCCCGAGGGAGACGGGGTGTTTGCTCCGCGCGCAGTTTCGCAGCGAAGCGAGAATGTTTGAGCACGGAGTAAACACCCCGTCTCCCTCGGGGAACTCCGTTGGGAGCGTTGGGGCTGTTTTGAGCTACTCCAGCTCAAACGCTCCGGTGTAGAGCTGATAGTAGTAGCCGCGCTTGGCGATCAGCTCGTCGTGGTTGCCACGCTCGATGATGCGGCCGTGGTCCAGGCAGATGATCGCGTCGGAGTTGCGCACGGTGGACAGGCGGTGCGCGATGACAAACGTCGTGCGGCCCTCCATGAGCTTGTCCATGCCCGCCTGCACGATAGCCTCGGTGCGGGTGTCGATGGAGCTCGTGGCCTCGTCCAGAATCATCGCCGGCGGATCGGCGACGGCGGCGCGTGCGATCGAAATCAGCTGGCGCTGGCCCTGCGACAGCTGCGCGCCGTTGCCGGTGAGCATCGTGTCGTAGCCGTCGGGCAGGCGGGTGATAAAGTCGTCGGCGCCCGCGAGCTTGGCTGCCGCGATGCACTCCTCGTCGGTGGCGTCCAGGTTGCCGTAGCGGATGTTATCCATCACGGTGCCGGTGAACAGGTTCACGTCCTGCAGCACCACGCCCAGCGAGCGGCGCAGATCGGCCTTGCGGATCTTGTTGACGTTGATGCCGTCGTAGCGAATCTTGCCGTCGGCGATGTCATAGAAGCGGTTGATGAGGTTGGTGATGGTCGTCTTGCCCGCACCGGTGGCGCCGACAAACGCGACCTTCTGGCCCGGCTTGGCAAACACGGACACGCCGTGCAGCACCTCGTGGTCGGGCGTGTAGCCAAAGTCCACGTGCTCCATGCGCACGTCGCCGCGAAGCGGGACGTAGGTGGTGGTGCCGTCGTGGTGCGGGTGCTTCCAGCCCCAGAGGCCCGTGCGCTTCTCGGACTCGACGAGCTCGCCCTTCTCGACGCCCAGGTTGACGAGCGTGACGTAGCCCTCGTCCTCCTCGGGCTTCTCGTCGATGAGGTCGAAGATGCGATTGGCGCCGGCGAGGCCCATGACGACGAAGTTGATCTGCTGGGAGATCTGGCCGATCTGGCCGCAGAACTGCTTGGTCATGTTGAGGAACGGGACAACCACGGCGATGGAGAGCGCCATGCCGGAGAGCGACAGGTTGGGCACGTCGAGGGCGAGGAACAGGCCACCGGCGAGCGCGACGATGACGTAGAGCAGGTTGCCGATGTTCATAAGTACGGGCATGAGGATGTTGCCATACATGTTGGCCTGCTGGGAGACCTCGAACAGGTGCTGGTTGAAGCGGTCGAAGTCCTTCTCGGCGGCGGCTTCGTGGCAGAACGCCTTGACGACCTTCTGGCCGTTCATGATCTCCTCGATCTGGCCCTCGACCACGCCGAGCTCCTTCTGCTGCGCCACGAAGAAGCGGGCGGACTTGGAGCCAAGCAGGCGCGTCATGGCAACCATGAACGCGACGCCGGCGACGATGACGATGCACATCCACACGGAGTAGTAGAGCATGATGATGAACACCGTGGTGATGACGATGCTGGTCTGGAAGAGGTTCGGCAGCGACTGCGAGATCATCTGGCGGGTGGCATCGATGTCGTTGGTGTAGTGGCTCATGATGTCGCCGCGCTGGTGCTGGTCGAAGAAGCTGATGGGCAGGTCCTGCATGTGGTCGAACATGAGGCAGCGGAACTTCTTGAGCGAGCCCTGGGTGATGATCGCCATGCACTGCTGCCAGACGGCGTTGCAGATCAGGCTCGCGAAGTACAGGACGGCGAGAATGGCGGCGTTGGCGAAGACCTGCGGCTGGGCGCTCGCCCAGTCCCCGCTCTCCCAGTACTGCCCGACCACGGTGAGGGCGCGCTCCATGAAGACGTTGGGCATGGCTTGGACGACGCACTGCACGAGGATGCACGCCGCCACGGCGGGCAGCATCACCGGGTAGAAGCCGCGCAGCATCCTGATGACGCGCGCCGCCGTCCGGCCCATGGACTTGGGGGCACGCCCGCGGTGCATGTTCCTACTCATCGGAGCTCACCTCCAGCTCGTCGAGCTCGCGCTCGTCGTGGCTCTTCTTGTTCTGCGAGAGGTAGACCTCGCGGTAGATGGCGTTGCGGCGCAGCAGCTCCTCGTGGGTCCCGACGTCGTTCACGCGCCCGGAGTCCATGACCACGATGCGGTCGGCGTCCTCTACGGAGGAGGTGCGCTGGGCGATGATGATCTTGGTGGTCTCGGGCAGGTAGTTCCTGAGGCCCTCGCGGATGAGGCGGTCGGTCTTGGTGTCCACGGCCGAGGTGGAGTCGTCCAGGATGAGCACCTTCGGGCGCTTGAGCAGGGCGCGCGCGATGCACAGGCGCTGCTTCTGGCCGCCGGAGACGTTGGTGCCGCCCTGCTCGATGTAGGTGTCGTACTTGTCGGGGAACCCCTGGACGAACTCGTCGGCCTGCGCGAGGCGAGCCGCCTCGAGGATCTCGTCGTCGGTCGCGTCGGC
>ERZ857801.3119-NODE-3119-length-12360-cov-2.209671_pt1 | contig 12360 bp, 10 predicted proteins | sample MGYA00519762_ERZ857801 | MGnify/ENA primary metagenome ERZ857801 (study PRJEB31778, sample SAMEA3449368) | human gut metagenome | biome: human gut; feature: human-associated habitat; material: faeces | place: United Kingdom | collected 2010/2012 ...
AAAGACCCTTGCAAAAGGAATTTTTGACATTGAGATATACTGTCCGCACATTGCAAAGGCGGCAAAGGCAGGACAGTTTGCACAGGTGCAGGCAGAGGGCTTTTTCCTCCGCAGACCTATCTCTATTTGCGATATCAACAAGGACAAGGGTACTATCCGCCTTGTTTTTGAGGTAAGAGGTCACGGCACTGACAAGATAAGCGAGCTTAACAAGGGCGACCTTGTTGACATTATCGCACCGCTGGGTAACGGCTTCAAGGTGCTTGAAAAGGGCAAAAAAGCTGTCTGTATCGGCGGCGGCATAGGCACGCCTCCAATGGTAGGCATTGCAAAGCAATACGGCGAGAACGCCACTGTTATAAGCGGTTTCAGAAACGCTGCGGCGGTCATTTTGCAGGAGGACTTCAAGGCTATGGGTTGTGACGTCAAGCTTTGCACTGACGACGGCTCTGCAGGAAGAAAGGGCTTTGTTACTGACGCACTTCTTGATGTGCTTAAAAGCGAAAAGCCTGATATCGTTTATGCCTGCGGTCCAATGATAATGCTGAAAAATATCACAAAGATATGTGAGGAAAACGGCATTTACTGTCAGGTATCTCTTGAGCAGAGAATGGCTTGCGGCGTGGGTGCGTGTCTTGTATGCGTATGCCGCACTGTCAAGGACGGGCAGGAGTTCAATTCTCACGTTTGCAAGGACGGTCCTGTATTCGACAGCGAGGAGGTAGTGTTTGATGAATAGGATAAATGTGAATTTCTGCGGAGTTGAGTTCAAAAACCCTGTTATCCCTGCAAGCGGAACATTCGGCTACGGCAGAGAATACGAGCAGTTCTATCCCCTTTCAAAGCTGGGCGGAATATCCGTAAAAGGCACTACGCTTCACCGCCGTGAGGGCAACCCCGGTCCGAGAGTTGCGGAAACTCCAAGCGGTATGCTCAATTCTGTTGGACTTCAAAACGGCGGCGTTGACAAGTTCATAAACTACGAGCTTCCAAACCTTGTAACAAAGGACACAAGGATAATAGCCAACATAGCAGGTTCAACTATCGAAGAATGTGCAGAGCTTGCAGAAAAGCTCAACGGCACCGCTGTTGACATGATAGAGCTTAACATATCCTGCCCGAACGTAAAACAGGGCGGAGCGGCTTTCGGCACTGACTGCAACGTTGCAGGTGCGGTCACAAAGGCTGTTAAGGACGTTACGGAAAAGCCTCTTATGGTAAAGCTTTCACCGAACGTTACAAGCATTGTGGACATTGCAAAGTCTGTTGAAGCAAACGGCGCTGACGCTGTTTCGCTGATAAACACACTTCTTGGTATGCGTATCGACATAAAGACACGCCGTCCGATACTGAAAAACAACGTGGGCGGACTTTCTGGTCCTGCGGTATTCCCTGTTGCCGTAAGAATGGTATGGCAGGTGGCAAACGCTGTTAAAATACCTGTTATGGGCATGGGCGGTATCGCCACATGGGAAGACGCCATTGAAATGATGATGGCAGGCGCAGGTGCTGTTCAGGTAGGTGCGGCAATATTTGCTGACCCTTATGTACCTGTGAAGATAGCCGAGGGTATGCAGAAATTCTGCGAAGACAACGGCATTAACAACATCTCTGAGATAGTTGGCACTGTTAAGCCTTGGTAATAACATAGTAAAATATCCGTCTTTTTACAGGACGGATATTTTTATGGTATTTTTTCTTATGAATTTCTTAAATTCATTGAAAACAGCTTGCAAAAGTGTTATAATTTAAGTCGTCAGGAAAGGCTGACAGAGAAAGGGGAAAGATATGTTTCTTAGAGTACTTTGCGTGATAACATCTGCACTTACAGTTCTTACCACGCTTTCAATGACATCATGCGGAGCAGACAACACCATTTCGTCTGAGGCCTCCGAAAGTGCTGTTACATCTACGGCAGACAGCGGTAAAACTGCAAAGGATATCCTTTCGGCAATAGAGGGCGACCACATGGACGCTTCGACTTTTTACGGTGAGGACAGCTTCACAAAGAATACCGAAAAGCTTTATGGTATAGAAGCTGACAAGCTCAGCGACGGAGGAATACTTTACTCCTCTGACGGCAATTATGCTGACGAGATATCAATGCTCAAAATGGCTGACGGAAGCAGTGCAAAAAGCCAGCTTGCAGACAGGCTGAGCTACAGACTTAATCAATATGAAAACTACAAGCCTGAAGAAACAAAGAAAATACAGGCGGCAAAGATATTTCAGGCTGGAGATTACTGGGTGCTTGTTATCTCTGACAATGCTGACGAGATATCTGACGAGATAACAGACATGATAAATTAAAAGACGGAGGAAAGAAAATGACAACAGCGAAAAAAATACTTACCCTCGCACTTTGTCTGACCTGCCTTACAGCGGGTATGACAGGCTGTGCAAAAGATAAAAGCAGTTCTGATACTAAAATTGCTAAAAGCACATCATCACAATCAGAAAGCAGCGACAGCGAGAAGATAAAAGAGCTTAACGACAAGCTTGAAAAGCTGGAAAACACGCTTTCTAACATTCTGGGGGAGGATATATTTGATCCCGCAGACGGTGACGGCAACGTAAACGGTGAGATACACCCTATCTATGATGATACGGCAGTGGTTGAAGCTTACAAGTCGGGTGATGATTCAAAGCTCACTGACGACAAGGACAAATACATACTCAAAGAGCTAAAAAAGGCTGTGGGCGAGATAATCAAAGACGGCATGAGCGAATATGACAAGGAAAAGGCTGTTTATGATTATGTGTTCTCTCAGACCCACTTTAATGACGATTCTCTTGTGGCGATATCTGATGACAGTGAAGATGACGAGTCATACAATCCTTACGGATTTTTCCATGACCACTCTACTATCTGTGTGGGAAACGCAACAACAATAAAGCTGTTTTTTGATGTCCTAGGTATCGACAGCAAGATAATACACTCAACAGAAAACGGCGAACACGCTTGGAACGTTGTGAAGATAGATGGCAAATGGTATCACCTTGATGTGACATTTGATGGTGGCAACGAAGCTCCAGACTACGCATATTTCAACGTACCTGACACTGCAAAGGACGACGGCTCCTATCCTTGGAACAAAGAGGACTTCCCTGAATGCACTGCCACTAACGATTGCTACATATGCAAGAATGCCAAGAAGCTTGACAGCGTTTATGATATACCTGAGCGCATAAAGGAAGCAATGTCAGATAAAGGAAAAACTATATATATGTCACTGGACGTTCCGGAGGGGGCAGGCAGCACTGCTGTTGCGGAGCAGGTCACAAACATAATATCAAACTTTTACATTGACGATTACAACGTCTCTTCCACACCTGTTATTGACGCAGGGGACAAGGTTTGCTTTGGAATTTCTTTAAACTCGGCAGATGATGACGATTCGGATAATTCTTATGACACAGACAATGCACTCGGCATTGATTACGACAAGCTTTCAAAGGCTTTCTCAGATGCTCTCGGAATAGATTATGAGTATGAGCCTGATTATTCTGATAATAACATAATGGGTTAAAGCCTATAAGGGGATTCTTTAAGGCAATACCGCACAAAGATTGCACGCCGTCAGGTGGGATTTGTGCGGTGTTGCCTTAATAAAAGCCGCAGGGCATACAGCGTAAAAACTGTATACCCTGCGGCTTTTTATATCGGATTTGATCGAAGAAAGCTTGTTCATTGGGTCACACGTCAGCTTGCCTGACTGTCTGCCCTTTTCCGATTTTGTATGTTTGAGAAATTAGTTCTCGAAAAGTGCTGTTGAAAGATATCTCTCACCTGTATCAGGGAGAAGTGCAACGATAGTCTTGCCCTTGTTCTCAGGTCTCTTTGAAAGTATCTCAGCGGCTTTAAGCGCTGCACCTGATGAAATACCAACAAGGATACCCTCTGTTTTAGCGAACTTGTTGCCTGTCTTGAAAGCGTCCTCATTCTCAATAGGGAGGATCTCGTCATAAACCTTTGTATCGAGGACATCAGGAACGAAACCTGCGCCGATACCCTGAATTTTGTGTGGACCTGATTTGCCCTGTGAAAGAACAGGTGAAGTTGCAGGCTCTACTGCTACTATCTTAACGTCAGGGTTCTTTGATTTGAGATACTGACCAACACCTGTTACTGTTCCGCCTGTGCCAACGCCTGCGATAAAGATATCTACCTTACCGTCTGTATCGTCCCAGATCTCAGGACCTGTTGTTGCAAAGTGAGCGGCTGGGTTTGCTGGGTTTACGAACTGACCAAGGATAACTGAGTTCTCGATCTCGCCCTTAAGCTCGTCAGCCTTCTTGATAGCACCTGTCATGCCCTTTGCACCTTCTGTGAGAACTATCTGTGCGCCATATGCCTTAAGAAGATTTCTTCTTTCGATACTCATTGTTTCAGGCATTGTAAGAATTACCTTGTAGCCCTTTGATACGCCCACAGCCGCAAGACCGATACCTGTGTTTCCTGATGTAGGCTCTATGATAGTTGCGCCTTTCTTGAGAACGCCCTTCTTCTCAGCTTCCTCGATCATTGCAAGTGCAACTCTGTCCTTAACGCTTCCTGCCGGGTTGAAATATTCAAGCTTTGCAAGGATAGTTGCGTCAGCCTCTACTGCCTTTTCAAAATTAACTGCTTCGATTATTGGAGTTTTTCCGATAAGCTCCGAAACGCCCTTATAGATCTTTGACATTTTAATCTACCTCCGATATGAAAATTATTTTATGCGGTTTTCTGTACCGCTTATGTTTACTATGGTTATACTATATCACTTTATTCCTACTATGTCAATAGGATTAATATGCTTTCTACGTTTTATACAATAAAGTCAGCTTATTGCAAGCTCCAATTTGTGCATCATGACCTATAATCATACTCAGTAATGCAATATGGCTTATTATTTTCATCACAAAGCTCCACAAATTTTCTGCCCTCATCGGTATAAACAAGAGTCTTTATGGCTTTACCACGCTTCAAGGGATTTTTATATTCCACACGGATACGCTTCACAGCAGACTCATTTTCCACAAACTCGTCTGTTATGTCAAGATATCTCGCATTATTGACGTGTTCGTTCATGTCGATATAGCATTTCAGCACTGGGATATCCTCATACACCTGTGGCTCAGTATCAGGTAGGGCTATCTTTCTTGGAAGATACTCCATATCAAGCTTTGGATAGAGCTTCACCCTATCAACAAGCTCTTGTGGAGCTTTTATAGGTCGCTGAGAGATTTTATCCATGAAAGCGCCAGAAGCTATAGACTTCACGCAGATATCACCGTTTTCGTCATATATAACTGTGTTTCTGTAGCCATACATTCTTTTAAGCTCATAGGTCCATGTTTTCACGATGAGCTTTTCGTTCTGCTCAGGTCTGCGGACTATATCAAGCTGTCTTGACACAAGAAACATGACGCAGTTTTCTTTCTCAAAAAAAGGCGACATAACAGGGTGAGTGTCAAGGTGGATAACAGAGCAATCCTGCAAAAGGTCAACAAGGCAGCTATTTCTTATTATGCCATGCGAACCTATCTGGCTGCAATTTACAGTGCGTTTCATTTCATACATATTGCTTTCCTCCATTCTGCTATATAATAATTATACAACTTATTGTCGCTTTTTTCAACAGCACATAGGTACAAATGTTAACAGAGGTAAAGAAATGTTAAAAAAAACTTGTTGAAATTAGTCCGCTTTGCTACTTATAATGATATTACAGCAATTTTACAGGAGGCAAAATATGTTTTTATGGTTAATGATAACTATTCTTGTGGCGGTCTGCTCTGTGGCTGGCTTTATTTATCTCACAAGAAGAATATCAGCTTTTGGCTTTATAAAAAAGCTTTCAAAGGATAAAAAGGTACTTAAATACGCCATAAGTGCAGGTCTTATAGTGCTCACAGGCGGCATAATATGGCTTATATGGGACTGGATAAATGCGATAATCTGTTTGCTGCATCTTGTTATATTCTGGCTTTTGTGCGACTTGTTTGTGTTCATTGGAAAGAAGATATCAAAGAAACAGGCAAGCAAATGCCTTGCAGGCTTTATCGCCGTGCCGCTGACGGTGGTTTATCTTGCGGTGGGCTGGTATCTTTGCAATAATGTATGGGAAACTGACTACACACTGAAAACTGATAAGAAGTCAGGTGACATAAGGATAGTTCAATTTGCAGATTCTCACGTTGGCACAACGTTCCATGGGGACGGCTTCGCAAAGTACATGGAAGAGATACAGAAGCTTGACCCCGATGTGGTGCTTATAACAGGCGACTTTGTTGATGATGACACATCAAAAGAGGACATGATACAGTGCTGTGAAGCTCTTGGCAAGCTGAAAACAAACTACGGCGTTTATTTCTCATTTGGCAACCATGACAAGGGATACTATGACCCTTCGTATCGTGGCTATAGCGGTGACGATCTTATTGCGGAGCTTGAAAAGAACAATGTCAACGTATTACAGGACGACACCGTGCTTATCGACGATCGTTTCTACATAATAGGCAGACAGGACAGATCTGAGGAAATGGAAAAGGGCGGTCACAGAGCATCTATGGAAGAGCTCACAAAGGATCTTGACAGCTCGAAGTTCACAGTTGTAATGGATCACCAGCCTTGTGATTATGACGCTCAGGCGGCGTCAAAGGTAGACCTTGTTTTGTCAGGTCACACACACGGCGGTCAGCTCATACCAATAAACTTCCTTGGCACTCTCATCGGCGGCAATGACCGCACTTACGGCTATGAAAAGCGTGAGGACACCAACTTTATCGTGACATCAGGCATTTCAGACTGGGCGATAAAATTCAAAACAGGCTGCAAGTCTGAATATGTTGTTATCGATGTTTCGGAGAATTAAATAGCAGGACAAAGCAAAAGGGTCAGCAAAAATGCTGACCCTTCAGTCTGTATCAGGGCTTTGAATGCTTTTCTATCGTGATTTTTTCCAAAATGTTCATCTGCCTTTCGGGCGTTCGCTGTGTCGAAAAACGCTGTGTATAAAAGTTTAGCAGAATGTTTACCCGTAGTCAAGCACCGAACTATTGACAAATCGCACTTGTGGATATATAATTTACCAAGAAACTACACTTTGAAAAGGAGGTGTGGCAGTGACAAAGGTCATATATCCTGTTATTGGCAGGCAGACTTCCCTGCCCTTTTATCTCACCGGAATAGGCATTTCCGACCCTGAATTTCACGTCACAAGAGAAAAGGGGCTAGTTTCACATCAGCTTCTTTTTACCTCAGGGGGCGAGGGCAGACTAATTGTCGGGGGAGAAGAATTTGTGCAGACTAAAGGCTCGGCATTTTATCTGCCCCCTAGCGTTCCGCATGAATATTATCCCTCAAATGGAAATTGGATAACAAACTGGATAGTTTTCCGTGGTGAATTTGCGGGGCAAATGCTTGCAAACCTTGGCTTTGACAGATTTAGATTCTCTCCTGAGATAAACACCCAAAAACCCGCTCAGCTTTTTGAGCGAATTTTAGTTGCCACTGCCGACCCTGTGAATTGTGGCGAAAAAACTTCCGCACTTGTGTATGAATATATCCTGGCCATGAGGACTGCAATGCTTTTCCCTGACAGCCGAAACAACGTGGGAAGCATTACAAGGCAGGCGCTTTTGTATATCGACAGCCGATACATGGAGGATATCACCGCAGAAACACTTGCAGGACTTTCGGGAGTGTCAGTACAACATTTCTGCCGTGTTTTTAAAGCAGAAACTTCAATGCGTCCACTTGAATATATTGCAAAACGACGTATCTCTCAGGCAAAATCTCTGCTTCTTAACACCGACTCTGACATAGGCGACATAGGCAAGCAGGTGGGCTATGAGGACAGAAACTATTTCAGCATCGTTTTTAAAAAGCTGGAGGGCGTTTCGCCAAGAGAATACCGTCGTTCAAGAGGAACAGGTTTGTAATAATATTTTAAGCTCTATTAGAATTTTCTTAGCCTATTTCAAAGCAAAATGTTCGTATCTTAATAATATGCAAAATATTTCAGATTGACCATACACTCCTTTAAGCTTATAATTGTCATAAGAAAGCAAGAAGCCATGCTTTATGCAAGGAGGATAACTTATGACGATACTAAAAAGGAGCGCGTCAATGGTGTCAGCATTGGTCATGATGATATCTAGCGCAGGCGCTTACAATTGCAGTGCGGAGGGAACAACGGTGAACGATAGCAATACAAATAATACAAGAGAGATAGTTATTGACGGAACTACGGCTCAGCTCAAAGAAAATATGCGCTACAGAGGGGCAGGCATGGTGAGTGCAAACAACTCATCAAGGCTTCTGCTGGATTACAAGGCTGAACACCCTGATGTATATGAGCAGATAATGGAGTATATGTTTGGCAAAGAGGGTATCGGCATTACTCACCTTAAGTTGGAAATGGGTGCGGATATAAACTCATCATCAGGCACAGAACCGTCTGTAATGAGAACAGAGGACGAAAAGGCTGACGTAACAAGAGGTGCGGCATACCAGCTTGCCGCTGACGCAAAGAAGATAAATCCTGACCTCACCTTAGATATGCTTTGGTGGAGTGAACCAAAGTGGGTATCTGACGCTTCAGACGTTTATGCTGCAAGATACAAATGGTATAAAAACACCCTTGACTCCGCTTATGAAACATATGGACTTGAATTTGACTATGTAAGTGCTGTGCAGAATGAGCGTGGAGCTGACCCTGAATGGGTGAAATATCTTTCCTCACATCTCAAAAGTGAAAAAAACACCCCTTATGACTACTCAAAGATAAAGATAGTCGGTGGAGAAGAGGTCTGCACATGGGGCTTTGCTGACAGAATGTATGAGGACAGCGAACTTATGAACGTTGTTGACGTGGTGGGAAGCCATTACACAAGCGAGTCCACCGAGAACGCACAGAAGCTTGCATATGAAGAAAACAAAGAGCTTTGGTTCAGCGAAGCAAGCTCGCCAATGGCATATGCGCAGGGTACATACAGATATGACGGCTCAGGTATGGCAGGCATAAACGGCACCCTTGATATTGCAAACAGAATAATCGGAATGTATCCCAACGGCAAAATGACACTTTATGAGTATCAACCTGTTGTATCGGCATACTATGACGGCGCTTGCTACTGTCAGAAACAGCTTATCTCAGCCTGCGACCCTTGGAGCGGTTATTATATGCTTGACAGCGGATTTTATATGTCTCTGCATTTTTCGCAGTTCATTGAAAAAGGCTGGGCGTTCGTTGACAGCGGCTGCTTCAACGACGGCAAAAAAGGCGGTGACGGCCACGCTATCGTCGACGCAGTTTACAGCTATATGACCGCCACAGACACAGAAACAGGCGATTACAGCACTGTTATCACAAACACTACAAGCGAGCCTATACAGTATGACCTCAAGGTATCAGGACTTGACAAGGCATCAAGCAACGTGAGCGTATGGGAAACAAGAGGACCTGACAGCATTGACGGCAGCTATGACGAGAATTATTTCAAGAAAACTGAGGATATAACCCCTACAGAAAACGGCGGAGCTTATACATACTCTGTGACAGTGAAGCCAAATTCTATTGTGACGGTTTCCACTGTTACACCTGAGCGCACAGAATACAAAAACGCTGACGAGAGCGAACGCACTGTTTTGAAGCTTCCATATTCGGACGATTTTGAGTATGCAGGCTATCCTGAGAATTATCTTTCATCAAGGGGCAATGCGCCAAGATACACAACAGATCAGGGCGGTGCTTTCGAGGTGGAAAAGACCGACAAGGGCAATATGCTAGTTCAGCAGATAACGGCTGACATGAAAGCCAACGAGTGGGGCTACACCCCCGAACCTGTGACTACATTCGGTGACGACAGGTGGTATAACTACTCTGTGAACGTTGACGCTGCTTTTGCGACTTCGCAGGACGCAGGATCAAACTATGTGGGCGTTGGTCTGAGATACACGCTTGGCTGCAATTCATACAGTGGCTATTGGATAAAGCTTTATGAGAACGGAAGCTGGGAGCTTAAAGCAAATGACGGCACTCTTAGCAGCGGAAGCATAGACTGCTTTGAAGGCACGACTTCTCACAAGCTTAAAGTCGAGGCTGTAAACAACGTTATCCGTGGATATATTGACGGAAACATGGTGGCTGAATACACTGTCAACGAGGGGGAATCTCTTATCGGCGCAGGCAGAGCGTCACTTTTCAGCTCATACAACAAAAACAGCTTTGACAACTTCTCTGCTGAACCTGTGGAGGGCAGTGACACATATGTAACTCGCTTTGACGAAACAGACTCTTGCTTCACTTTTGAGGGCAACTGGGAACACAACCTTATGAGCAGCTTCAAAAACTACAAACGAACCATATCAGATGGCGCAGAGGGCGACTCTTTCACAGTAAACTTTGAGGGAACAGGCTTTGCGCTTTCAGGTGAAACAAGAGAAAAAGCTATACTCGGGGTATCAATAGACGGTGGTGATGAACAGCTCGTGACAGTTTCAAGGACAGGTCAGCGTGAGATATCATGCCATTTTGAAGGCTTGTCTGAGGGCGCTCACACCGCAAAGGTAACCATAAAATCAGGCAAATATACAATTGACGCTATGCAGGTAACAGGTGGAAAGATACCATTCGAGAAGAAAAAGCCTGCGAAGTCTGAAAGCACTAAGTCGGGCAAAAGCAAGCTTCCTATAGCTGTTGGGGCAGGCGTTTGCGCTGCTGCGGCAGTTGGTGCAGTGATATACGGCATAGCGAGAAAGAAGCGTAAGGAAAATAATGACTAAAATAAGCAGAACAACAGACATGACGCAAGGCAGTGAAATGCGACACATAATAATGTTTTCACTGCCCTTGCTTGCAGGAAATCTTTTGCAGCAGACATACAATATAGTGGACACTATGGTGGTGGGGCGTTATCTGGGCGATGACGCCCTTGCCGCTGTTGGTGCCACAGGCTCTATCACTTATCTTTTTTACACCCTTTGCATTGGTCTTTCAGTGGGTGCAGGAATAATTGTTGCACAGTATTTCGGTGCAGGCAGGCAAAAAGCCCTGCGGTCGGCAGTATTCAATTCGGCACTTGTTACAGCTATATTCGGCATTGTAATAAGCCTTTTATCCGTGCCTGCCGCAAAACCTATACTGGAGCTTTTGAAAGTTCCTGACAAGCTTATCGGAGATTCTGTGGCGTATATGCAGATAGCCTGCGGCGGAACGATTGCGGTGGCAGCATACAACTGGATAAACGCCATAATGAGGGCTTTGGGCGACTCAAAAACACCGCTGATATTCTTAGGTGCAGCAAGCTTGCTAAACGCCCTCCTTGACCTGCTTTTTGTTCAAATTCGGCATAGCAGGTGCGGCATGGGCGACAGTGCTTACGCAGGCACTTTCTGCTATTTCTTGTATTGTGTACTGTTTTGCAGTGAGCGGAGAGATAAAGCTCACCGCCGATGATCTGCACGCCGACAAGGACATGATGAGCCGCTGTGTGAAAACAGGCGTGCCTATCGCCATACAAAACGGACTTATCTCGGTATCAATGGTGGCTCTACAGCGTGTGACAAACGGCTTTGGCGAAACAGTCATGGCGGCATACACAGTTTCAATGCGTATCGAGCAGTTCGTTCAACAGCCGTTTTCTTCACTTAATGCGGCGGTTTCAACATTCACAGGACAGAATATCGGTGCAGGAAAAGAAAAACGTGCGCAGAAAGGTCTTGCTTGTGCAATAAAGATATCGGTGATATTCTCGGCAGTGGTGCTTGTACTGTTCACACTGTTTGGCGGTGCAATAACATCTTGGTTTGTCAAGGGCAAGACTGTTATAAGCATATCGGCAAAAGCGCTTATCATAACCTCACTTTTCTACTGGTCGCTGGGTATTATCCACACCACAAGAGGATTTTTGAACGGCGCAGGCGATACAAACTATGCCCTTGTAAACGGCATGGCGGAGGTAATATGCAGGATAGGTCTTTCACTTATCCTCACAAGGATAGCTTTCATAGGCTATTGGGGCATATGGTACACCACCGCTGCAACGTGGTTTGTGACCGCTATGGTGAGCCTTATAAGATACAAGGGTGGAAAATGGAGGCTTCATGCCATAGTGAAATAGATTTTCATAACTGCTGTACCGATTGGGTGCGGCAGTTTTTTTAGTTGAAACAGTTTCACATTATATATGAAATATTCATATGAAACCATATTGAAAATTCATAGTGCAGTGGTATAATATAATAAAAGGAGTGACGAGCAATGAACATTACCGAATTTGCAAAAGCCGCAGGAGTATCAAAATCTGCTGTGAGCAGATATTTCAACGACGGCTATGTGAGCGAAGAAAAGCGCAGGCTTATTGAAGCCGCCA
>ERZ857801.3126-NODE-3126-length-12327-cov-4.783328_pt1 | contig 12327 bp, 10 predicted proteins | sample MGYA00519762_ERZ857801 | MGnify/ENA primary metagenome ERZ857801 (study PRJEB31778, sample SAMEA3449368) | human gut metagenome | biome: human gut; feature: human-associated habitat; material: faeces | place: United Kingdom | collected 2010/2012 ...
AGCTGACAATTGATGGCAATTACCTCTATGTCGGCACCGTTGATGTCGACTATGGAAAGGGTACGTACAATAACGGTCATCTGACGCGTATTAACATCCTGACCGGCGCTGTTTCTTGGCAGCATGTCAATGCCGACGAGGGTTATTACTGGACGGGCGCGACGGTGGGCGATGACTTTGTCTTGGTTCCCACCAGTGCCGGTACCGTCGAGATGCTCAGCAAGTCTTCGGGCGATGTGCTCGGAAAGGTTTCGGTTGGAGCTGTTGTCAACTCCACCTGTGTGCTTTCGGCTGACGACAGCCATGCCTATCTAATCTCGCGCGACGGCAAGCTGCACGTCTTGGCGATTTCTGATGGCGACTCACGCGATGCGGATGCCGCTTCGCTTATTACCGAGGAGCGTGTGGTCGACCTTGGCCTTACGGGATGTGCATGCGTGCCTACGACGACGTATGATGGCAAGCTGATTGTTGGCGGCGAGGTTGCTGGCGGCTCTGCGCTGGCGATTATTGATCCGGCCAACAACTTTGCCAAGACGCTGGTTTCGTCTGCTGATGGCACTGCGCTTCCTGCTGGCGGCATCAAGGGCGCTCCGCTCGTAAGTGTCCAGGGCGAAGACGCGTATGTCTACTTCACGGTTAACTACGGCGAGAGCCCTGATTTCGTTAACTACACCTCAGGCGGTGGCGTATATCGTTACAAGTTGGGTGACGCTGAGGCTTCTGGTGTGTTTAGCGCAACGGGCCACTACAACTTCTGTGACTCGCCAATCGCTTGTGATGCCCAGGGCAACTTGTACTACATTAACGACTCTGGCACGCTGTTTAAGCTGAATGCTGGCGTTAAGGTTTCGTTTAGCGCTGGCGAGGGGTCCAAGGTCGATTTTCAGACTACGGCCGCCAACGGCTCTATCGCCAAGCCTGCCGATCCGACGCGCGAAGGCTACACCTTCGCTGGTTGGTATACCGACGAGGCCTGTACGGAGGCATATGACTTTAGCGTTGCGGTGACGGCTGATATGACGCTGTATGCCAAGTGGATCAAGAATGCTGTTAACCCTGGTGGTAACGGTGGCTCTGGCTCCGCTGGCGGCAACGGCGGTTCGGGTAATGCCGGTGCTGGTTCTGGCTCCGGTAACGGCACAAACGGCCAGCAGGCTGGCGGTGCTGTTGCTCCGGGTAAGAAGCCGGTGTCGTCTACCACGACTACGACCGAGACCAAGGACGATAAGGATTCCAAGAAGAAATCCGATAAGTCCGGCAAGAAGGACAAGAAGTCCGGCAAGAAGGATGACAAGTCCGGCAAGTCCGACACGGGCTCGTCTGCAGCGACCACTGCCAAGAAGTCCGCTGCGGCTCCCTCGCAGCAGTCTGGCTTCAATCCGCTCGCCATCGCTGGCGTGGCGGCTGGCGTGATCGGTCTCGCCGTCATCGGCGTGTTCGTGTTCACCAAGCGCCGGTAGGTGAGGGCTGTGTCCAGTAAGCCTCAGGACGCCGAGTCCAAGCAGCCCGACTCGTCGTTCATCCAGCTTGACGATGTAAAGCAAAAGGGCGCCGCTTCGGCGGCGTCCGCCCCTCGGCGCAAGGCACTTGTTGGCGTTCTGACAGCCGCCTGCACCGTTTTGATCGTTGTGTCGCTAGGCTTTGTCCAACCTTCTTCCAGCGGTGCTTGGTCCATCGATTGGATCACTCGGGCCGTGGCGGGGAAGAGCGTTGCCGACTCTGGCTCTGCTGCCTCTCACAAGACAGAGGCGGGTTCCTCGTCTTCTGGTGCCGTGGACTCTGAATCCAAGGAGTCGGATGAATCGGAATCCAAGGACGATTCCGAATCTTCGGATAAGGACTCCAAAAAGGATTCGAAGGAGAAGAAGTCCGAAGACAAGGGCGGCAAGACGTCCAACAACGCGTCTGCTGGACAGGGCTCCGAATCCGCCGGTGGATCGAGTTCTTCTGACGGCTCTTCTTCGGGCGGCGGCTCGGTGTCTGGCGGTGGGTCTGCATCCAACGGTGGCAACGCCTCTGCGGGCAATCAGGGCGGCTCGCAGCAGCCTGGTTACGTCACGGTGACGGTTGCGGTCACATCGAGCGCTGTGGGCAATCCCGTGTCTTCTGGTGGCACCTTCACCTTTAATGAGGGCGCAACTGCCTACGATGCCCTGTGCGCCCTGGGCCTTTCCGTGAATGCACATGGCTCGTCGTACGGCACGTATGTCGCAGCCATCGGCGGTTTGGCCGAGAAGGAGCACGGTAGTACGAGCGGCTGGATGTATTCCGTCAACGGCGTAACACCCAATACGGCCTGCAGCAACTACGTGCTCTCCAACGGCGACACTGTCGTGTGGTATTACGTAACGGGCTAGGAGCCTCGACATAACACGCCAAACGGGCGGTTCGGACCAACATCCGAGCCGCTTGTTTTTCATGCGAATGGGACTGGGTCGCCAGGTCTCTCGGTAAACAAAAAACCGGTTGGAATGGGAATTCCAACCGGTTATACATTCAAGCAAATAGTAATCGACTACGAACGTGCGCCCTCGAGGAAGAAGCGGCGGCTAAAGTAGTTGTACCAGGTGACCAGGAACGTGGCGATGGCCTTCATGGCCTGGTAGCCGATGCTCAAAAACGTGACGCCCACAAACATGTACAGATCGTTAAGGCCCAAACCAATCACCGACAGGATGGTGAAGATCGTAAACTCGCGCTTGCGGCTCATGCCCTCGCGGTGGTCGAACACGTACTTCATGCTGAGCCAGTAGTTGACCACGACGGACGTGATAAACGAGATCGTGGTGCTCATCAAAAAGTCGAGATGGAACAGCTCGACGAGCGCAATGAGCATGCCCCAGTCGATGCCAAAGGAGATAAGACCCACGACAGCGAACTTGAGGAATTGCTTGGTATGAGGTTGTGCCAGTGCCTTGCGCACGTAATCACATCCAATGCGTTGATGAATCGAGCAGAGGATACTTTAGAGCTTTTGCAAGGGAAACGTAAGGGCTTTGCCAAGAACTATACGAACTCGCCAAATTTGCAAGAGACAATCCGCAAACGTTGTAAATCCTTCCGTAAACGAGCAAGGCCCACGAACAACGCAGCGCTCGACGCACGTCGTCCGTGGGCCCCGTAGTGCAACGAGGAGGCCGAGCTACTTGGTCTCCTCGCCCTCCAGGAAGATCTTTCGGGTCACAAAGTTGTAGATCATAACAAGCGCGGTGGCGCAAATCTTGGCGATATTGGCCTCGAGCCCCAGGCCGGCGTTGAGCGTCAGCACGATACCGTCGTTGAGAGCCAGGCCGATCACAGACAGCACGACAAAGATGATGAACTCGCGGCGGCGGCTCATGCCCTCCTTGTGCACAAACACGTACTTCATGCTCGCGACGTAGTTAAAGATGAGCGAGACGATAAAGCCGCTGGTATTGGCGATCAGGATGTTAAGGCCCAGACCGTAGTGGAGCAGATTCATGATGCCAAAGTCGATGACCGTGGCGACGACGCCGACGACGCCAAACTTCATGATCTGCGCAAGGAGCTTTTGCATGGTACCTGCCTTAGAGTGGCGCCGGAGCGCCGCGGGGATGACAAACTCAGCAAGTTTAGCCAATCCCCGCGGGTGGTGCTAGGCGCGCTCCTCGATAGCACCGTTTCTATATGCATCGAGCAGCTGGCGCAGGTCCTGGATTTGGCTGCGGATCTTGGCGCCAGTATCGGTGTCGCTTACCATGCGGCGACGGTCTGCTTGGTCAAAACGGTTGGTCTCGCTTTCGATGTCCACGTTGCGCGTGAGTGCCTCGGCAACCGTCGTAAAGGCCCGGTGCGACTTGAGGCGGCAGCCGCGCGAGCTCGAGATGAGCGTATAGCCGGCGATGCCCGTCTTGGGATGGTAAGCGCGGCAGAAGCCGCCATCGATGACCAGCAGCTTGCCCTCGGCGCGGATGGGCTGCTCGCCCTTGGTGGTTTTAACGGGTGTGTGGCCGTTGATGATGTGGCCGGTCGGCGAACATGCCATGGGGGCAACGCCGAACTCGCGCATGACGTCGTCGCAGACCGAGGGCGACTTGGTAAGCGTAAAGTACGGGTCCATCGGCTCGACCCAGGTGCTCTTATCGGCGATATAGGCGCGCTCAAAGGTACGCACCAGGCGTCCGCTGGCGGGTGAGTTAAAGCCAATCCACAGGTACCACATCCAGTCGAGAGTGTCGCGGTCGCCCACGCGCCAGGCGCGGCGGGCGATGTGGTCGCAAAAATCGAGATAATCGCGACCGGCGTGCCAGGTACCCAGGCAGTTCATGCTGCTAAAGGTGCCGTCTTCGTTGAGCGGCACGCAGCCATGGAACAGCAGGTTGCCGTTGGTGACCTTGTACATCGAGCCGTGGGTGTAGAGGAAATCGATATGGCGATGCAGATGATCGGCGGTGACAAACTCGGACACGAGCTTGTCGATGATGTGTTGCTCCTGGGGCGTGAGCGTGTAGGGGTCCGTCGGGTCGACGGTGGGGAAGTCGTTGGTCGTGAGCGGCCACACACTGCCGTCGACGAGCGTGACCGTGCCGGTGTCGTGGTCGATCTTGTCGAGCAGCAGGCGGTCGGTCATGTCGAACTCGGGGTGGCGCTGGATAATCTGGCCCTCGAGTTTAAAGAGCAGCACGTTGATGGCCTTGATCAGCGGGGTGATGGACTCACCGGCGGTGTAGGTGGCATCGGCAAAGGCGACGAGCTCGCGTAGTGAGATGCCATAGTCGTTCTCAAGAATTTCGTAATTGTCGTAGCGCAGGTTGTTGCGCAGCACCGTGGCGATGCAGGCGGGCTCACCGGCCGCAGCACCCATCCACAGCAGGTCGTGGTTGCCCCACTGGATGTCGAGCGAATGGTAGGTGAGCAGGCGGTCCATAATCTTGGCCGCGCCGCCGCCGCGGTCGAAGATATCGCCCACCAGGTGCAGGTGGTCGACGGCGAGGCGCTTGATGAGCGAGGCGAGCGACTCGATAAAGTCGTCGGCGCTGGCGGTCTCCAGGATGGACTCCACGATGCGCTCGTGATAGCGCACGCGATAGTTGTTCTCGTCCGGGTGCGTGTGCAACAACTCGTCGATGATATAGGCGTAGTCGCGCGGGATGGCCTTACGCACCTTGGAGCGCGTATAGCGGCTCGAAAGCGAGCGGGCAACCACAATGAGTTGGTCGAGCATTGTCTTGTACCAGGTGGGGGAGTCCTCGTGCTGGCTGCGGACCAGCTCGATCTTCTCGCGCGGATAGTAGATGAGCGTGCACAACTCGCCCTTTTCGTCAAAGGAGAGCGTGTCGCCAAAGATCTCGTCGACATGCTCGCGCACGACACCCGAGCAGTTGTTGAGGATGTGCATAAAGGCTTCGTACTCGCCGTGCACGTCGCTCATAAAATGCTCGGTGCCCTTGGGTAGGTTGAGGATGGCCGAAAGATTGATGATCTCGGTAAACGCGGATTGTTCGGTGGGGAACTGTCTCGACAGCAGGCGCAGATACTTGAAGTCTTGCGGGTTGCGATCGAATGCGACCATGAAACACCTTCCGATGGGGCTGGTAAAACTGATAAACAGCGTCAAACGTTTACCAGTATGCGCCGCTTTTGTTTCGATTTTGCGCCAGCGGCTGAATTGTCGGCTGAACGGTTTGGTAAATCGATTTAGTGAAGGTAGATGTGTTGGTCGGGTGGAGACGACAGAAGGTGTTTTCTCAGATATTTATGCGTGGGGCCGGTGGAGACGATGGTGGTAAAGATGTTCACTATTTTTGGTTCGATTTGGTAAATAGTGGACATATGTACCGCATGTAGGCTCACTGTGCGATAATTTGCGCAGCAATGAGTAAGGAGCCTCATATGAGTGATTTTGTCCTGACCTGTGAATCCGCCGCCGACCGAACCCGTGAGTTCTTTGCGTCGCGCAATATCCCTGTCGCGTGTTTTCATTACGAGATCGACGATGTTGTCTATACGGACGATCTGTATCAGTCGATTGCGCCGGACGAGTTTTTTGCCCAGATTGCCGCGGGCGCCATGCCCAAGACGTCTCAGGTGAGCGTGGGTGAGTACGAGGAGTTTTGGGAGCCGTTTGTTGCCGAGGGTAAAGACGTGCTGCACCTGACGTTGTCGTCGGGTATTTCGGGCACGTATGGATCGGCCTGCGTCGCGGCGCAGATGCTTGCGGATCGCTATCCCGAGGGCGGCAAAGTGCGCGTCATCGATTCGCTGGCGGCGTCTTCGGGCTTTGGCCTGTTGTTGGAATATGCCGCCGACGTGCGCGATAGCGGGGCTTCACTCGACGAGACGGCTGCCTGGATCGAGGAGCACAAGCTCAACCTGCACCACTGGTTCTTCTCGACCGATCTGTCGAGCTACCTGCGCGGCGGTCGCATTTCGGCCGCGAGCGCGATTATCGGCACAGCGCTTAAGATTTGCCCACTTATGACGGTCGATTGCGAAGGTGGGCTGTCGCCACGTGAGAAGATTCGCACTAAGAAGCGCGCGATTTCCGAGATGGCTAAGACCATGATGGCACACGTGCAGGGCGGTGCGGATTATTCGGGTAAGTGCATCATGTCGCACTCGGCGTGCCGCGAGGATGCCGAGGCCGTTGCGGCGCTGATCGAGGAACAAGTTCCGCAGCTCAAAGGCAAGATTGAGATCAATAGCATTGGTGCTCTGATCGGTTCGCACACCGGACCTGGTACGGTGGCGCTCTTCTTTATGGGCGACAAACGCGTTGATTAACTTGGCCCATCGCGTTGCGCACGATTGCTCAAACGAAAACGGCCCGCCTCACGTTTGTGGGGCGGGCCTTGCTGTTGCGGTTAGTGCTTCTTGCCGCGGAAGAAGAATCCGTGCAGTGACGGCTTGAGCCCACGGTTGGCACGATGCTCCTCGACGCGCTCGTGGATCGAAGCGACGCGTTCGATGACTTCGTCGGGAATCGGCACGTCGGGATTCATGTTCTCGACCTGGCTGACCTCGGCGGCGGCAACCTGGTCGATAATGGGCACATCGTCGCGCGAGATGACGGGCGTGGCGTCTTCTTTCATCTTGCGGTAGCGCTGCATCATGTCGGTCTGTAGCTGCTGGGCCGAAGGCGGCGTCCAGATGATGGCGTTGGCGCCAGCGGCGATGGTTTCACGGATGCTCTCGGGCGTCTTGCCGCCCGGTGCGATGAGCGGCAGGTTGGGATAGTGCTCGCGCAGTTCACGTAGGACCTGGGGCGTGTTTTTGCCGGCGGCGATGTTGAGAATCTTGGCTCCGGCGCGCACCTTGGCGTGGGCATCGTCGTCGCAGCGAACGACCGTGGCGATGACGGGGATGTCGGCGATGTTGGTGATGTGCTCTACCATCTCGGCAGTAGCGGGGGAGTTGACCACGCAGCCCGCCGCGCCCTGCATCTCGGAGACGGCTGCCATCTGTACGGAGCGCTTACCGGTCGTAGTTCCGCCACCCACGCCTACAAAGACTGGGCACTCGGCGACGGTCAACAGCGCCTGCGTAATGGCAGGCTGTGGCGTGAAGGGGTATACGGCAAAGACGGCATCGGCGTTGGAGTTGCGGATGACCGCGACGTCGGTGGTGTAGATAAGCGACTTGATGCGACGGCCGAAGAGCGTAAAACCGCTGGCCTCCTCGATCTCGTCGGGCATGCGGAGGGCCGCCTTGCGCAGACGCCCGTCGATGGGCAGCGGCTCCATGGGGAGCAGTCCGTTGGGGGTCACGGCTACCTGGGGCTCGGTGAACTCGTCTGCGAGCTCGACCTCGGAGAAATCGACCGAGGCGACGATGTCCTCGTGAACCTCGGCGGGAACATCGATGGGGGCTTGGTCGTTCGTCGCGGCAGGCGTCTCGAAGGAGCTGGTGCCGACAAAGGCGTCGACGCGCTCGTTCAAATCGTTGAGAGAATCCATGGTGGTCCGTTTCTATGTTGTGCACCCGTCAGCGTGCGACCGGCGCTACGATTGCTAAATCGTTTGACGAGTTGATTTTTCCCCGCCGCGCCATCCGTTAGACCGAAGGGCCGGCGAACGTGAAGGAGCTGTGGTGGCGGGAATCGAGGTGCTATCTTGAATGTCCCGTTTAAAAGAGAGGTGACGCGGTATGGAATTGACAGCAATGTTTGGCTCGATCGGCCTGTGTGTGGCCGCAATCGTTGCCGCCGCGGTCATCTACTTTGTGGTCACGGCCATTAAGGGCAAAAAGGCTGAGCGCAAGGAGCGTGAAGCGCTTGCGCGGCATAAGGACCAGCAGGACAGGCGCGCACGGCGATAGCTTGTTGAGTTTTGAATCCGTGCGCTAGCTGCGTTTTCGGATCAGGGCGATGTAGAAGCCCTCAAAGTCGCGGCTGGGCGGGATGGTGAGCGTGCCGGGCATGCCGTTGGTGATGGCCGATACCTGACCCGCTGCGATTGCCTCGGTGAGAGCGTTGGACTCGATGCGCGGCTCCTCACTGGCTTCCTGGGCGCGGCGTGCTTCGCTTTCACTCGGCGTGCCGTCGAGGGGAATGAGCTCGCAGTCCATATGCTTGTCGAGGGCCTCTTGCAGGGCGTCCTCGTTTTCCTGCGGCAAGATCGAACAAGTGGAATAGACGAGCGTACCGCCCGGTTTGAGGGCACCCATGGCGCGGTCCAGAAGTGCTCGCTGCGAGCGGGCGCACTTGCTCAGCAACTGCTCGGTGAGGCCGCGCAGGCTTTTCTCGTTGCCACTGATGACGGTGCCCGTGCCGGTGCAGGGAGCGTCGAGCAGGATGCGGTCAAAGCGGAAGAACTCGTCGAGCTCGCGTGCGTCGATGCGCATGACGGGCACGTTTTTGGCACCTTGGCGGTGGAGGTTGGACTCAAGCTTTTCGGCGCGGGGAATGCTCATCTCGCAGGCCGTGAGGTGTGCCTGGCCCTGGGTGAGGGCGGCGATCTGCGTCGTCTTGCCGCCAGGGGCTGCGCACATGTCCAGGATGTCCTCGCCTGCCTGGGCGCCCAGGACCAACGGCGGCATCATGGACGACAGGCTCTGCAGATAGATCTTGCCGTCGCGGTAGATGTCGAGATCCCACAGATCGGAAACCTGGGCCTCGGGCAGGATAAAGGCGTCCGGATACCAGGTAACGGTTTGGTGCGCGATGCCGGCGGCATCGAGCGCCGCAACGATGTCCTCGGCGGTTGCCTTGAGCGTGTTGGCGCGCAGCGTGACCGGGCGTGTGGCCGCGGCGCCGAAGCCCTCGATCATGAGCTCGGCATTGGTGGGGGCATAGGCGCCGGCGACCGTGTCGACCATAAAGCGCGGCAGGTCGGCGGCGGAGTGTTGGGCGGCAAGCTGGTCGGAAAGCTCGGTGGAGGCAAACTGCCTAAGCTTGAGCTCGGGCTTAACCTGCTTTTTCTGCTTACGACGACGCGGCTTGGACATCCGTCTTTCCTTCCCGTTCCAAATTGACTACTTTCCGGGCACGCCGCTGCTGGCGTGCTTTAGTACTGGCTCTCGTGCTTGCTAAAGAAGTCGAAGCGCGGGGGCAGCGGCTTCACGCGGTGCTCGCCGGGCTTCTCGCCCAGGCTCTCCACAAACTCGTCCGTGGAGGCGAAGATGTTGTCCCAGCTAAAGAAGGCGACCGGATCGACGTCGAAGTACTCGCAGATGAGCTCGCAGCCGGCCGGCACAATACCATGCATGAGCACGGTCGCCACGCGCAGCTCGGTAAAGGCGTCGACCAGTGCCTGCGTCATTGCGGCGTTTGCCTCGTTACCCTCGAGCTTGTTGGCGGCCTTGGAGGCGTCGCTCCAGCGCTTGTTGGCGGCACGCAGGTAGTCGTCGCACACGGCGAGCGCGCGGTGCGTCTCGAACTTGTACATGGCCTGCTCAAAGGCGAGGGCTGCCTGCTCGGCGGCTTCGACCACGGTGGTGGAGGCAGCACCGGCGGGGATGCAGCCGTTGCGGTAGGGGCTCTCGTCGCCCTCCTTGACGGCGACGCCGTAGAAGCAGCTGCGGGCCAGGCGGTTGAACACGCCGGTCAAAAGGGCGCTCTCCTTAAGAGCCGGGTCAATAACGCGCTTGTCGTCGCAGGCGCGCACCTCGTTGCCGTCCTTGTCCTTGCCGGTCACGCGCGTGTCATATGCCTTGGGGCTAAAGCTTACCGGCTTCTCGGACAGGCCGAGCGACAGCCAGTGCGCGCGCATCTGCTCGCAGGTGTAGTGGTTGAGCAGGTCGTCTGCCGGCGGGGGAGGCGTCTGCGAGGACGAGCTGGCCTTTTTGCCCATATAGAGCAGGTGGTAGCAGGCGCTGACGGTGCTCTGCGTGAGGTTCCAGCCCAGGGCCTCCCACATGGCGGTCTGCGCGATGCAGTAGAAGTAGATGTTGTCCTGACCGATGAACTGGTAGATCTGTGCGTCGTCCGAGCACCACCAGTCGCGCCAGTCGAGCGAGCTGTGCTGGTAGGTGGGCGCGGGGACCTGCGTGGAGTCGGCAGCGGGCTCGCCCATGAGGGCGGCATCCTGGGCGGCGACACCCTCGGTCACGCCGGCGGCCTTGGCATCGCGCGCGAGCACGGTACGCGTATAGCTGATGGGCGCCCACAGGCTCTCGGGCCAGCACCAGCAGGTGACGTCGGAGACGCCATCGACCTCGGGCACCGGAACGCCCCAGCCGATGTTACCGGTGATGCGGAAGGGCACGAGCGCCTTGCCGCTGCGGAAGCGCACGCCGCCGTTGGCGAGCACCGCGTGGGCGTCGTCGCGCTCCTTCCAGCTGGGGAAGGTGACGGTAAAGCTGCTCTTGTTGCCCTCGGGCTCCAGCACGGTGTGCTCGGGCAGCTGGTCCTCGACGGCGTCGAAGGCCTCGCGGAACTTGTTCTGGATGTAGAGCTGCGCCGGCAGCAGCCACTCTTCCATGGTCTTGGAGACCACGGAGCGGACCTGCGGGTTCTGGGCGAGCTTGGCGGTGTAGGTCTTCATAAAGTCGAGGTAGGCGGGCAGGTCAAAGTAGAGGTTGTCGACCGGGCGCAGCTCGGGCACCTCGCCGGTGAGCTGGCTCTTGGGTGCGATGAGCTCCTCGGGCTCAAACTGGTGACCCAGGTCGCACTCGTCGGCATAAGCCTTCTCGGACTTGCAGCCCTGAATGGGGCAGCGGCCGATCACCTGACGGCCGTTGAGGAACGTGCCGGCCTTGGCGTCGTAGAACTGCAGCGTGGAGCGCTTGGAGATGGTGCCCTGCTCGTGCAGGCGCTCGATAATCTCGGCGGTAACCTCGTTGTGGATCTGGGCCGCCGGCTCAAGGCCCGAGCCGCCGTAGATATCGCAGCTGATGTTGTAGTTGTTGAGGGTCGCGGCCTGGCGGGAGTGATTGGACTCGACGTACTCGCTAATGGACTTGTCGTAGCCCTCGTTCTCCTTGAGCTTGCGGTAGCTCTCCATGATGGGCGAGCCGTAGCAGTCGGTGCCCGAGGTGAAGATGACGTTCTCGCGGCCCAGACGGTCGCGCAGGAAGCGGGCGAAGAAGTCGGCCGGGACAAAGACGCCGCCAACGTGGCCAAAGTGAAGGCCCTTGTTGCCGTAGGGCTCGCCGGCGGTAACGATGGCGCGGCGAGGCCAGCTGGGACGGTCGTTCATGGAGTATTTGGATGCCATGGGACTCCTTCGCATATGGTGAGAGCGCGGCCGGGCGCAAGGCCTGGCGACGCGGTGGTCAATTCGTGCATATCGTTCGACATTATCGCACATGCGGACGGGTACGTGGCAGGGGCGCTATCCTAAGATGCTATGAATGAGATTTCCAACATACATGCGTTTGAGGACGAGGATTTTCTGCACGCCTGCTTTGTGTGGGGGATGGCCGTGCTTGGCGCATTTGCCGTGTGTCTGGTGCCGGTGTTTATGCTGCTGGGCGGGCCTGCGGACTTGGATGCGGCTGACGCGGGCGGCTGGATGGCCGTCTTGGGATGGATAGTCGGCTTGGCTGCGATCTCAATGGCGTCGTTCGCCGTGCACGAGCTGGTACACGGTGTGTTTTTTAAGCTGCTGGCGCCTGCGGGCGCGCAGGTGACCTTTGGGGCGAATCGCGAGACAGCGATGATCTATGCCTGCGCCGAGGGCGTTGTGTATTCGCGTGTGCGGTATATGGCGATTTGCCTGGCGCCGACGGTTGTTGTGACGGCGGCGTTTGCCCTAGGGTTTGCGCTCTCGGGCTATCCGCTGCTGTGCTACTTGGCGGCTGGTCTGCACTTGTCGGGCTGTGTGGGCGACTGGTATTACGTGCGGACCATTCTGCGCGACCGCCGCATTGTCGCCTGCGAGGACACGTCCTTTGGCGTGCGCTTTTTCGCAAGGTAGTCTTTTT
>ERZ857801.3129-NODE-3129-length-12316-cov-7.599054_pt1 | contig 12316 bp, 11 predicted proteins | sample MGYA00519762_ERZ857801 | MGnify/ENA primary metagenome ERZ857801 (study PRJEB31778, sample SAMEA3449368) | human gut metagenome | biome: human gut; feature: human-associated habitat; material: faeces | place: United Kingdom | collected 2010/2012 ...
TGCCAACTGCCAGACTTGTCCCCTTTGCACCAAAATGGTGCAGATTAACCTGTCCCCCATGCACCAGGTGTGCCGCGGGGGCTGCGTTGTGACACAATGGCGTTTGTTCGATTCGTGATGCGAAAGGCCAAACATGGCAAACAAGAAAAAGAACCCCGAGGCCGCGCCGACGCCCGAGCAGCGGTCCCGCGCCGCCTCCAGCTCTCGTAAGAAGCAGCGCAAGACCTATGTGTCCAAGACCGTCAAGATTGTCCTGGTGGTCATCGGCGTGCTGGCGATGCTGCTTTCCGTCTCGGCCATGGCGTGCTCCGGCCTGATGTCGCAGACCGAAAGTGCCAGCTCGGGCTATAAGCTTACTGGTGGCGTGGCTGCTACCATCAACGGCACCAACCTCACCGAGGACACCGTGACCAAGCAGATCATGAGCATGCGCACGTCCTACGGCTACACCAAGGACAAGGACTGGGCACAGTACCTGGTCGACAACGACCTCACACCCAAGAAGTACCGCAAGCAGCTCATCGACTCCTACGCGCAGCAGATTCTGCTTCAGCAGGCGCAGAAGGAAAACGGCGTGACGGTGTCGGACAAGGAGGTCGAGAAGGCTTGGAAGGACGCGTGCAAGAGCGCGGGCGGCGCCAAGACCTTTAAGAAGACGCTTAAGACCTACGGCTACACCGAGGACACCTACAAGGATTCGCTCAAGGAGAGCCTGGCGCAGCAGAAGCTCAAGGATGCCGTGGCGCCCACCAGCAAGCCCAAGGACAGCGAGATTGTCGATTACATCAATGAGAACCTGTCCAACTACAACGATGCCCGTCGTTCGTCGAATATCCTGATCAAGGTCGATTCCGACGCATCCGACGAGGACAAGGCTGCCGCCAAGGCCAAGGCGCAGGAGTGCCTGGACAAGATCAACTCCGGCGAGCTGAGCTTTGAGGATGCCGTGGAGCAGTATTCCGACGACACCGGCTCCAAGGAGAAGAAGGGCGATGTAGGCTGGGACAAGCTCACCACCTTCGTCGACAGCTACCAGGCGGCGCTCGAGGGACTCAACAAGGGCGATGTGAGCGGCGTCGTCGAGTCGACCTATGGTTATCACATCATCAAGTGCACCGACTACTTCCATGTCGATAATCAGGTCGATGACATTAAGCAGGTGCCCAAGGACATCAAGAAGTACGTCTCCAACGTGGTGAAGACGCAGGCGGCAAGCACCGCGTACAGCGAGTGGCTGGAGCAGTACAAGAAGGACGCCGACATCACCGTTAACTCCATGCCCAAGGACGTGCCGTACAACGTCAGCCTGAAGGGCGTCACCAAGAGTTCGACCGACGATTCGTCGACGACTAAGTAATCATGGGGCGGCGCTCGTGTGAGTGCCGCCCGCACTATTGAGGAGGATTTGCAGATGACCAACGAAGAGCTGCAGAAGGAAATGATCGCGGCCATGAAGGCTAAGGACAAGGTTCGCCTGTCTATCATTCGTCAGGTTAAGGCCGAGGTGAAGAACATCGAGGTCAACGAGCGTCGTGATGTGACCGAGGAAGACGTCAACAGCATGATCAAGCGTCTGATTAAGCAGACGAGCGAGACGCTGGAGATGTCCATTAAGGCCGGTACCGACCAGGACCGTACTGACAACCTGACCGAGCAGGTCAAGATTCTGGAGAGTCTGCTGCCCGCGCAGGTTTCGGGCGAGGAGCTCGAGGCCCTGATCGAGCAGGTCATCGCCGAGCTGGGCGCCACGTCCAAGAAGCAGATGGGCCAGGTCATGGGGGCACTCGGCAAGGCCACCGGCGGCAACTTCGATAAGCCTGCCGCGGCAAAGATCGTCGGCGCCAAACTTGCGTAATTTGTTACGCGGTTTTACCAAACCGCGTAACGGCTCGACGCTGCAAACCCGTACACGCGGCAATCAGACGTTCAATTTCAAGGGCGCGACCATAAGGTCTGCGCCCTTTCATTTCACGTCACCTTGCTCGCGTGTACGGGTTTTCGCTGACTTATGCTCAACAAGGGCGGTTGTATTATTTTCGGCGCTCATTGGGGACAGACTTAAATGAGTGCCCAATGAGCGGGTACTCATTTAAGCCTGTCCCCAATGAGTGGGTTAAAGGTTGCGGGTTCTTTACGGGAATGTAGTGTGGGCTACGGAAACGTGGTTCTTTCCGTACAATAGTTCAACTCGTGTAAACGCAGGGAAGGGACATTCATGGCAGACATGATCGAGATCAAGCATCTCAACAAGTACTTTGGCGACCTGCATGTGCTCAAAGATATCAATCTCACCGTCAAGCGCGGCGAGAAGCTCGTAATGATCGGGCCTTCCGGCTCGGGTAAGTCGACGCTCATCCGTTGCGTCGATTATCTGGAGGAGCCCACGTCGGGCGAGGTCGTCATCGACGGTACGCCGCTCACCAAAAAGAATCACCTGGAGATGGCTCGCAAGTATAGTTCCATGGTGTTCCAGCAGTTCAACCTGTATCCCAACATGACGGTGCTGGGCAACCTGACGCTCGCGCCCATCAAGCTGCAAAAGAAGAGCAAGGAGGAGGCGACCGAGATCGCCATCGCCGCGCTCAAGCGCGTCGGCATGGCGCATAAGGCCGGCGAGTATCCGCAGAATCTCTCGGGCGGTCAGCAGCAGCGCATCGCCATCGCCCGTGCCCTGTGCACTAAGCAGCCCATCATCCTGTTTGACGAGCCGACCTCGGCGCTCGACCCCGAGATGGTCCAGGAGGTTCTGGACGTTATGATTGAGCTCGCGCAGGAGGACATCACCATGATCTGCGTGACGCACGAGATGGGCTTTGCGCGCCAGGTGGCCGACCGCGTCATCTTTATGGAGGACGGCCGCATCCTGGAGGAGGGCACACCCGAGCACTTCTTCGATAACCCCGAGAACCCGCGCTGCCGCGAGTTCCTGTCCAAGATTCTGCACTAGGCGCGGTGATGGACATGACGGATATGACGAGGGCGGCCGTGTCGCGCCGTCACTTTTTGCAGCTGGCTGGCGCCGGCATGCTCGCGCTGACGGGGACCGCGCTTACCGGTTGCGGCAACTCCACCAGCGGCGAGGGCTCCGACAAGGGCTCCAAGCTTGCGGCCATCAAGTCGCGTGGCCATCTGAATGCCGGCGTTAAGAAGGACGTTCCCGGCTATGGCTATTACGACACCGCCAAGGGCCGCTTTGAGGGCATGGAAGTCGATTTGTGCTACCAGATCGCCGCTGCCGTCTTTGGCGTGAGCTACAAGGAGGCCCGCGCCCAGGAGCTAGTCGAGTTTACCGACGTAACGCCCAAGACGCGCGGCCCGCTGATCGATAACGGCCAACTTGACGTGGTCGCGGCGACCTACACCATCACCGACGAGCGCAAGAAGAGCTGGGATTTCTCGACGCCGTACCGCACCGACTACGTGGGACTCATGGTCAAGAAGCGTTCGGGCTTTACCTCGATTGAGGACCTGGACGGCAAGGTCATTGGCGTGAGCCAGGGTGCTACCACGCAGGGCCTGATCGAGCAGATGATCAAGGACAATGGCTTTAGCTGCAAGCCCGAGTTTAGGGCCTTTAGCGGCTATCCCATCATCAAGAGTTCGCTCGATGCCGGCAATATCGACGTCTTTGCCATGGACCGCTCCACGCTGGCCGGTTACATGAACGAGACCGTTGAGCTGCTGCAGCCCGAGGTCAAGTTTGGCGAGCAGGGCTACGGCGTGGCGACCAAGAAGGGCTGCGACCTTTCGGCCGTGGTCGATCAGGTGATTTGCGATCGCCTGGCCGACGGCTGGCTCGACCAAGAGGTCAAGACCTGGGGTCTTGTATAGGCGCATCGTCCAAGGAAGGAATCAAATGCTCGAAGGATTATTTGACGCCGACCGTTGGTCGACGACATTTCAAAACATGGGGCCCTTCTGGGAGGGCTTTGGCGTGACGCTGCAGGTGGTCGTTGCCGGCCTGCTGCTGTCGCTGGTGCTGGGCACGCTGCTGGGCGTGTTCTCTACCACTCGCTCGCGCGTGCTGCGCGCCATAAGCCGCGTGTACGTGGAGTTTTACCAGAACACCCCGTTGCCCGTGCAGGTGCTCTTTATGTACATGGCCGGTCCGCAGTTTTTGCAGGCCATAACCGGTGCCGACCAGCCGGTGCGCATCGCGCCGTTCGTGCTGGGCTTCTTGGGCGTGGGCCTGTATCACGCGGCCTACATTTCGGAGGTCATCCGCACCGGTATCGAGGCAGTTCCGCGCGGTCAGATGGAGGCGGCCCAGAGCCAGGGCTTCACCCGTGCGCAGGCGTACTGGTACATCGTGCTGCCCCAGACATTCAAGATCATTCTGCCGCCGCTGTGTAACCAGGCGCTCAACCTGGTCAAGAACACGTCGGTGCTGGCGCTTGTGGCCGGCGGCGACCTTATGTACCGTTCCGACAACTTTGTGAGTCTGTACGGTTACCTGCAGGGATACATCGTCTGCTGCCTTATGTACTTCATCATCTGCTTTCCGCTCGCCATGCTGGTGCAGTGGCTCGAGCGCCGCTCCAAGGAGCGTCCGCGCGGCGTGAGCCTGGCCGAGCTGGGGCTCGACAACGTAGAGGAGGCCTAGCGCATGGAAATCTTCAACGCGACCAACCTGCTCTACATTTGGGGCGGCTTTGTTAAGACAATCGAGATCTCGGCGCTGTCGATCTTTTTCTCGCTCATCTTTGGCACGGTGCTGGCGCTCGTTAAAAGCTATGCGCCCCGCCCGTTCCGTATTTTGGTGAGCGCCTATATCGAGCTGTTCCGTTGCACGCCGAACCTGCTGTGGATTCTGTTTATCTACTTTACGGTGCAGGGTTTGGACATTGTGATTTCGACCATCGCCTTTACGCTGTTTACCAGCGCTGTTATGGCCGAGATTGTGCGCGGCGGCCTCAACTCGATTCCGCGCGGCCAGTTTGAGGCAGCGCAGAGCCAGGGCTTCGGCTTCTTTGCCACCATGCGCTACATCATTCTGCCGCAGACATTTAAGACGATCATTCCGGCGCTGTTTAGCCAGTGCACGACTGTCATTAAGGACAGCTCGTATCTTTCGGGCATTAACGTGGCCGAGCTCATGTACACGGCAAACGTCGTGATGGCCCACGCGATCGACCTGTCGCAGGTGCTTATGCTCTACGGCCTGGTGTTTGCGATGTACTTTGTGCTCAACTTTGGTATCTCGCTGCTGGTTCGCGCATATCAACGCCGTATTGTGGCAGCGTAGAATGTGGCAAAGGGACAGCCCCTTTGCCACATAGAGAAAGGAATCACGATGAGCGATCTGGAGAACAAGAAGAATCCTGTGGTCATTACCATCGCGCGCGACTTTGGCGCCGAGGGCCACGAGATTGGTCGCATGCTTGCCAACGAGTTGGGGATTCCTCTGTATGACAACGAACTGCTGGTGCGCGCGTCGCTGCGTGCGGGCGAGTCGCTCGATAAGATGGCCGCCTATGACGAGCGCCTGGCCGTGGAGAACATGGCATTTCTGCCCGACCGCTACGACGCCCGCTCGTACTCGGACAAGTTGTTCCAAAAGATGAGCCAGGTGATTTTGGATCTGGGTGAGACCGAGAGCTGCATTATCGAAGGCCGCCTGTCCGATTACCTGCTGCGCAACAACCCCAACCACATCGCCGTGTTGGTGACCGCTCCCTTTGAGGACCGCGTCGAGATCGTGCGCAAGAAGCGTGGTCTTAACAAGAAGAAGGGCGCCAAGCTGGTCAAGCAGCAGCAGAAGGCGCGCGAGGCGTTCTACAAGCGCTACAGCGCCGGAAAGTGGAAGATGACGAGCGGCAAAGACATCGTCGTCAACCGCGCCAAGCTGGGCCGCGAGGGCTGCAAAGATGTCATCGCCGCTGCCTACCGCTACAAGGTAGCGCAGCTCGAGGCTTAATCGACCAAAAACCACCACAAAGGGGACAGTCACTTTTGTGGTGGTTTTTGTTTTAGGCGGAGGGGAAGGCCTTGGTGAGACCGGCGCGCGTCTGCGTGTCGGTCTTTTGGTAGATAGAGCTCAGGTGGCGCTGTACCATGCGCATCGAGATGCCGAGTTCCTCGGCGATTTGCTTGAGCGGGCGTTCGTCCTGTGTCACGGCTATGAGCACGTCAACTTCGCGTGGGGTGAGAGCGTGGTTGGCGATGAAGGCCTGGCGTTGCTCTTCGATGGTGGGGGCGGCGAGTGCTTCTTCTGCCAGCTGCTCGCGCTCGCGCTCCTGCTCGGTTTGGGGTAGGCGGAACAGGCCCGCGGCTACAAACGCCACACTTGCCGCCACAAGCAGCATGAGCGCGCCGATCATGATGATGGCGACATTGCCCGAGGTCACAAGTGCCAGCGAGATACCCGACGTAGTGAACGCGCACACGTTGTTGGCTGCGCGGCCCATGCCAGCCCACAGTGCGGGCGTATGCATGCGCGGTGCCAGCTGTGTAAAGGTGGCAGTAAAGAACGTGACAAAAAAGCCCGAGCTCAGGTAAAAGACGACAAGGCCTAGGTTGGGATCGGCGCCGGCCTCCACGGCCAGGATGGAAATGGTCGAGAGCACGGCGATGCCGAGCATGACAAGTCCCATGTAGCGGCGCTCGGCAAGGTCAAAGATAAGACCGGCGGCAAGGCCGCTTGCCGCCAAAAAGAGGCGCGGCCAAGTCTGCACGGCAATGGTGCCGTGGGCGTTGGAGAGTGTGACCACGTTGTCGAGGGTGGAGAACAGACAGGCAAGAATCATGACGAGCGCGATGCTCCAGCATGCCTGTTTGGCGAGGGCATGAGAGGACTCAGCAAAGGGATTGATGGCGGGGCTGGAGCTCTCGGCAGCTTTTTGGGGAACGACGCTGAGGGCGGATATGGCGATAGTCGCTGCGCCAAGGACGATGAGCTCTGCGATACCGCCGCAATTGAGCAGGTTGACGGCGAACTGCATCAGGATGCCCGCGGCATAGGCTGCTCCCGCACCGGTGGCGAGCTTGGGATCGTCTTGAAACGCCAGTGAAAAGGCGTGGTGCGCAGCGGCGCCCAGCAGGCCGAGTCCAAAGAATGCCACGCAGCCCAGAATCTCGAGCGCAAGCGGGTCCGTGGGGGACTGGATCTGGGTCAATCCCAGGATGGCGATGGGAACGGCGGCGCTGACAACTGCCTGGGGCTGGCCTTTGCGTTGGGCGAGACCGAGCAGTGGTGCATATCCGATAAAGCCGATGACGCTGGCGCCAAGGATAAAGCCCTGCGCAAGCACAACGCGTTCGGCACCGGCGAGCAGCCCGACGTTGACGTCGAAGCGAAACTCGGCGGCAAGGAAGGCGAAGGTGAAGAGCGCGAGTGCCAGAAGCGCGTTGATTTTAGACCTGCTCAGGTTCAAGGACGGTCCTTTGGGTGGACGAATAATCGTGTCCTCGATTGTAGCGTTCCCGGGACGAGTGTGGCGATGGCGAAATCATATTGAATTAAACCGCAGGTAGAGGCCTAGGTTCACATCTACGAACCTAGGCATACGGAGTCATTTGGCACATCTTGGTGGTACAGAACCACCGCAAAGGGGACAGGCACCTTTGTGGCGATATGTCCCTACGACCAAGGAGGCCGTTATGAACGGAAGTCACTTCGATAAGCAAACTCAGCGTGAGCGCACCTGCTCGCTGGTTCACGGTACTTGGCGTTGTGTGGGTGCCAAAATCGCTTGCGCCGGCGCGTGTGCGCTTATGGTCGGTCAGTTGCTGCTGCCGAGCGTGGCGCTGGCGACGGAATGCGCCGATCCCGCCGCTGGGACGGATGAGGTTGCCGCGGCTCCGGTGACGCCGACGGTTGCGGAGGATGCGGCTGCAACGACCGCACCAGCTGCTTCGACCGCGCCTGCAACCGATGCTGCTCCGGCGGCGCAAGCCACCGTTGAGCCTCAGCAGACAATCCCAGCCGATGCCGCCAATGAGTCTAGCGGTGCTGCGCTCGCTGGGCAAAACGCTTCTGGCGACGACAACGCCGCCATGCCGGCGAGCAACGCCATCATGCCCTGCGGTGTGACCGATGTTGTTGGCGGCAGCGACGTTAGGGTCAATACGACCGTGGTTCCCCGCTACACGGACTGCGCGCTTCCGAGCAATGTCACACTCGAAAAGGGCCAGTCGTATACCTATGATTTTCCCGATGTTGAGGGCGGCATTCCAGAAACGCTTGCGAGCGAAGTCGTCGAGGTTAAGTACTGCAGGGCCGATGCTGCTTCGGGCGCTCTGGTCGAAGTTCTGGATGCACCCATGGCCGATGTGACGGCTACCTTTGAACCCATTGGCAATCATATGAGGCTGACGCTGACCTTTACGGGTGGCGCGGCAGGCGGCTCGTATCGACTCACGCGCAATGAGGCTCTCTATATTGGCACGGCACTGGAGTATACCGGAACTGACTATGAAGGCAGCTCGACTATCCTCAACGAAACCAGGTACGATTATTACCTCCGCTACGTCATCAATAGCGAAGTTACGCTCGTTGCGTCAGAAAACGAAGCCCTCCATAACCTGGACGTCAACGACGTGAAGACCGACTACGCGCCCGGCGAGGCGCCACGCGCGACCGCGACGATCCCCGCTGCCGATGCCGACAAGTACGAGATCGCCTACGAGTGCTGGGAGGAAATGGAGCTCGATATGGAATCCGGGGAGTCGGTACCCGTTGCCTTCTGGTATTCCGACCCCGCCAAGTATCCGACGGGCGCGAGGAGGATCGAGCACTTCGAAGAGGGCAAGTTCTACATGTACTCCGTTGAGCTGAGGCTCAAGGGCGACAATACCGTGGCCGATGACTGCAATATGAACGTCAACGGTCGTTGGGTGCACCACATCAAGACCGACAACGGCGTCTTTGCGCCAATCGCTGGCAATATGCTGTGCGAACAGCCAATCGACGAATGGCGTGCCATCGACGTTATCGAGATCAACGGCGCCACGACCACCTTCAAGGCGGGCGATAGGCCGGTCTTTACGGCGAATGTTCCGACGGGCTCCAACTCCCTTCCTCAGTGTGAGTTCTGGACGGGTAGCGACGGCAGCGAAGTGAACTCCGTGGATTTCTGGGATCAGAACATCACGAATCACATCGACGTCTTTAAGCCTGGTGTGACCTATCGCTACGGCATCTACCTCAAGTCCGCGCGCGGCTTCTACTTTACGCCCGACACCAAGCTGGTGATCAACGGCCGGGAGTGCGGCTACCAGGTCGCGGATAGCGTATCCGATGAGGACAGCGGCTGGATCTACACCCTGTGGCTCAACACCGATCTGACCTTTACGCCTGAAGCCACGTCGACTCCCGATCCGCAGCCTACGCCGGATCCCAAGCCGACGCCGCAGCCTGGGGTGAAGCCCGCGGCCAAGCCGGCCACGACAACCGCCACGACCAAGACGGTTGAGAAAACCACGCAGGCCAAGAAGGGCGATGCTGTCCTGGCTACCACAGGGGATACCACCGCGATGACGGTCGCCGCCCTAGGCATCGCCGGCGCAACCGTAGCCGCCGCCGGCGATGCCGCGACCAAGCGCCGCAAGCATTAGAGCTGGGTGACGGCTCTCGTTCTCGGCCTCAGCAAAATCTCAATCTGTAACACCAAGCCAGATATTTGGGCTCCAGGTGTTACAGATTGAGATGAACTGCTCGGCCGCCAATCTAATGTCTCGATCTGTAACACGTAGCGGGGAATTTGGTCTCTAACTGTTACAGATTGAGACAAAGCGGAGGCGGCTGGCGCAAGATCTCGATCTGTAACAACTACAAGGCTCAACGGGCTCCAGGTGTTACAGATTGAGACAAAACGACCGACCAGGTCCCAAACCACCACAAAGGTGCCTGTCCCCTTTGTGGTGGTTTGGGCGGCCGGCATAGAAAAAGTCCCCGCCGGGCGTGTGCTCGACGGGGACTTTGCCGTTTGGTGGCTAGCTCTGTAGGTGATTACTCGCCCAGCAGGCTCTTGGTGATGGAAGCGGCGGCCTTCTTGCCGGCGCCCATCGCCAGAATGACCGTAGCGGCACCGGTGACGATGTCGCCGCCGGCCCAGATGCGGGGATCGGTGGTCTGGCCGGTCTCCTCGTCGGCGACGATGTAGCCCCACTTGTTGAGCTCCATCTTGCCGCCGATCTTCTTTGCGAAGGGGTTGGCGTTGGTGCCGATAGCCGAGATCGCGACGTCGCAGGGGATCTCCTCGATGGCGCCCTCGATGGGCACCGGGCGACGACGGCCGGACTCGTCAGGCTCGCCGAGCTCCATCTTCTGGACCTTGACGGCGCACACGGAGCCGTCCTCGCCAGCGACAAACTCGAGCGGGGAGACGAGCGGCAGAACCTCGACGCCCTCGGCCTTAGCATGGTGCAGCTCGGCGCGACGGCAGGGCATCTCGTCCTCGGTACGACGGTAGGCGATGATGGCGTGCTCGGCGCCCAGGCGCTTGGCGGTACGGACGGCGTCCATAGCCACGTTGCCGCCACCAAAGACGACGACGTTCTTGCCGTGCTTGGTGGGGGTGTCGTACTCGGGGAACTTGTTGGCCTTCATCAGGTTCACGCGGGTGAGGTACTCGTTAGCGAAGAAGACGTTGGGCAGGTTCTCGCCGGGGACGTTGAGGAACTTGGGCAGGCCAGCGCCGGTCGCCACGTAGATGGCGTCGAAGCCCTGCTCGAACAGCTCCTCGGCCGTGGCCATGTTGCCCACGACGGAGTTGTACTCAAACTTGACGCCCATGTCCTCCAGGCCGTCAATCTCGCGCTTGACGACTGCCTTGGGCAGACGGAACTCGGGGATGCCGTAGACCAGCACGCCGCCGCCGGTGAAGAAGGCCTCAAAGACGGTAACGTCAAAGCCGTTACGGGCGAGCTCGCCGGCGCAGGTGATGCCGGACGGGCCGGAGCCGATGACGGCGACCTTCTTGCCGTTCTTGGGAGCCATCTTGGGCGTGGAGGCGAGCTCGGGGCGGTCACCCAGGAAGCGCTCGAGCTGGCCGATGGCCACGGGCTCGGACTTCTTGCCACGGATGCACTTGCCCTCGCACTGGTTCTCCTGCGGGCAGACGCGGCCGCAGATGGCGGGAAGCATGGAGTCCTCGCGGATGGTATCGAGAGCGCCGCCGAAGTCCTTCTCGCGGATCTGCTCGATAAAGCGGGGGATGTTGATGTTGACGGGGCAGCCCTCAACACAGAACGGCTTCTTGCAGTTGAGGCAGCGCTCGGCCTCGGCCAGCGCCATCTCCTCGGTGAAGCCCTTGTCGACGGGGCGGAAGTCGCAGGCGCGCTCGGCAGCCGGCTCCTCGTTATCGGGGGTGCGGGGCGACTTCATATCGGCAACGAAACGACCGTTAACTAGTGGCATGCGCAGCTCTTTTCCTCATAGGCCTTGAGGGACTCGCCCTCTTCGGAACGGTAAGCGGCCTGGCGGGCACGAAGGTCATCCCAGTCGACCAGGGTGGCATCGAAGTCGGGGCCGTCGACGCAAGCGAACTTGGTCACGCCGCCCACCTCGACGCGGCAGCAGCCGCACATACCGGTGCCGTCAACCATGATGGGGTTGAGGGACGCGGTGATGGGGGTGTCGTACTTCTGGGCGGTGAGGGTCGAGAACTTCATCATCGGAACGGGGCCGACGCAGAAGACCTGGCTCACGGCCTTGTCCTGCAGCAGACGCTCCAGCGGAGCGGTGACAACGCCCTGCTCGCCGTAGGAGCCGTCGTCAGTGGTGATGTGGATGTGATCTTCGTCGAGGAGCTCGCGGAACTGGTCCTCCATGAGCAGGAGGTCCTTGGTGCGGGCGCCCATAATGGCGTGCACCTCGTGACCGGTCTCGACCAGGTGCTTAGCGACCGGGAAGGCAATTGCCAGGCCGACGCCGCCGCCAATGACGGCGCAGGGGCCCTCAGCCATCTCGGTGGGAACGCCCAGCGGGCCCACGACGTCGCGCAGCGACTCGCCGGCCTCGTAGGTGGAAAGCATCTCGGTGGTCTTGCCGATCACCATGAAGATGAACTCGACCCAGCCCTCGTCACCGTTCCAGCCGGCCAGGGTAAACGGGACACGCTCGCCCGTCTCGTTGGCGCGAACCATGAGGAACTGTCCAGCGTGCGCATGCTTGGCGATTGCGGGCGCCTCGATGCGGAACTTGAACACCTTCTCCGAGAACTGCGTCTTCTCCAGGATCTTATACATAGAACCCCTCTCTTGTTAGGGCCGCCGAACCGTGCCTCCACGGAAATGGACGGTAGCCCGAATAAAACCGTACGCGCACAGGCGTTGTGCAGACATACGGTGCAAATTATACCCTCATGGACATGTC
>ERZ857801.3131-NODE-3131-length-12310-cov-7.119461_pt1 | contig 12310 bp, 10 predicted proteins | sample MGYA00519762_ERZ857801 | MGnify/ENA primary metagenome ERZ857801 (study PRJEB31778, sample SAMEA3449368) | human gut metagenome | biome: human gut; feature: human-associated habitat; material: faeces | place: United Kingdom | collected 2010/2012 ...
TGTTAGCAAAGTTAATATTTTATTCCTTGATGACACAGTTTAAATTACAGCCTCCTTGATTATTTTTCTCTAAAAAAAATAGGCTTATTAGAAATTCTTATTGCTATGTATCCCATTCTTATGGGATACCAATATGGTAGTATTCCATGTACTTTGTTATTCCTTTTGGTAATGGATGTAATAGCTCTGTCAAGAAAAACAAGTTTTTCATTACCGTCAAAATATATGAAATTCTTAATGTTTTTTGTTATATTACACGAGATTTTCTTGTGTCTAACAATGGAATTGGTACCTAATTATCATATTAATAGCATAGTTTCTCTTTTAGTGGTTCTTCCATCATTATTTGTAATAACTCCTACTGTTAATTATGAAAAACTAAAAGGAGGAATCAATTTGATTGCTATAATATGTATGATAGGAATGATTTACCATTTTATTATACTTCAAACAGGACATTTTATTTCTCCAATTAAGGTTCCTTTTATGCCTGATTTGCAAAGTGGCACGAGATTATATAGTGAAGTTTTTAGGCCGTGCTCTTTTTTCTGGGAACCTCAATCGTATTGTACATTTATGTCTGTTCCTTTGTTCTACTCATTGATTGACAAAAAGTATGTATGGGCTGTTATGATAATACTATCCATGTTCCTGTCTACTTCAACAACGGGAATTGCAATTTCAATTCTTTCACTTGCCATTTATGTGTTAACACAGAATGTTTCTAAAGCCCAGAGAATAATAATAATAATAGTTGGGATAGGATTGGTCTATGTCCTATTTACAGCAGATTTTTTATCTGCGGGAGTGGAAAAAATGGAATCTACTTCTTATGAATCATCATCGCGTTTGTATAATGGTCCTACATTGGTAGCCAATATGCCCATAGAAGACTTAATATTTGGCATTAATTATTCAAATGTGTATGACTATTATCAGGCGGGTAATGTTCATGCAGTTTTAATGGAGAAATATAACAGTCTTTTTATGCCTTCATTTTGGAATGCATTAGTAAAATTTGGGGTTATAGGTTTATTTTTGTATATGGGAGTATATATTGAAAGTATAAAAAGAAGCAAATTGTTATTTGTATATGTACTACCTTTAATAGTTGCTCTGTTTACAAATCCTGATTTTTTAGGTGGTCTTTTTGCTTTTGAATTTATTATAATTTATAGTTTTATTTCATTTGAAAATAATAAAGTATGAAAATATATATTATAACTACCCATTTTGTCAACAATATGGGAGCATTATTACAATGCTATGCTTTGTCAAAGTTTTTGAGAACAGAGGAATCGATAGATTGCGAGCTTCTTAATTACTTGCCAAACGATGATGATTTGAGTTGGAAGTTATGGCCCAAGCCTGAATGTTTTAAAGATATTCTGAAGAATTTGTATTCTTTAATGCCGCACAAAATAGTAACTAAGATAAGGAAGAATCGTGTAATGAAAACTTTTATTACTGAGTATCTTCCGGTAACAGTTAAAAAATACCGACGGAAAGATTTACTTAATAATCCACCTTCGGCTGATGCATACATCTGTGGTAGTGATCAGATTTGGAATTTTCGTCTCTTTGATGATCTGACATATTATTTGGATTTTTGTGATAAGTTGCAAACTCGAAGGATTTCGTATGCTGCAAGCATTACAGATTATTGGAGTAAAAAGCAACAAGAGATAGTTCGTCCTTGTCTTCAAAAATTTGATACTATTACTCTTCGTGATAGGAATTTTGTATCAGCTGTATCTGAAATTGCAAATAAGAAAGTATCTTTTGTTTGTGATCCTGTATTTCTACTATCAAGAAATGAATGGTCGTCTTTTGCTAAAGAAGACATGTGTTTGGATGAACCATACATTTTATGTTATTTCATTTCGGTTCCTAATATTGCTTTGAAAGCTGTGGAAAACCTACAAAAGAAAACAGGGTATAAAGTAGTACATCTTAATGTTAATTCTCGCGATAGATTTAACAGTGATTATAATATTAGAATAGCTGATCCTCGTGATTTTGTTGGGCTCATTAAGAATGCAGCGTACTTGTGTACAAATTCATTTCATTGTTCTTCTTTCTCTATCATCTTCCAAAAGGATTTTATGTTCTTAAAAGAAACACGGGATGAAAGAGCTGAGACATTAAAGGAAATTTTCAAAATACCAAATGTTATAATGACTCCGAAGTCTGTTGATTTATTAAAGTGTAAGGATTACCATGTTGACTATTCTTACGGAAAAGATTCAGGAGAATTGTTTATTAAACAATCGAAGAAAATTTTGCATAATAGTATATGGATCAAATAGAACTAGCCAGCATAGAACAATGTACAGGATGTATGGCTTGTATGGTTGCATGCAAGAAGAAGGCTATATCTTTTACAGAAGAAAAGGTTACTTTACATACCTATCCTGTAATTGATCATACTGTTTGTATTGGATGTAAGAAATGCGTTAAGAGTTGCCCCATACTAAATTTTGAGACAATTAAGGATTGTAATAGCTATAATAGACCTATTACCTATTGCGGTTGGCATATAGATGAATCTGTAAGAAGTCGCTCTACATCTGGTGGTGTAGGTACTGCTTTGGCAGAGATTGCAATAAAGAGCGGTTATAAAGTTGTAGGAGCAAAATTTGACAACCAATGGCATCTTTTACATGATATTGCAAGTAAAGAATCTGATCTTATACCTTTTGCGGGTTCGAAGTATTTACTTAGTGATATAGAAAAATCATTGAATGAATCTTTATTATTATTAAACAAGGGCGTTAAAATTTTTTTTATTGGTACACCTTGTCAATGTGAGGCAATAAAAACTTTAGTTCCTCATAAACAGAAGCGAGATTTGTTGACATGTTCTATCATTTGTCATGGAGTTAATTCTCCCATTGTATGGCAAGATTTTGTGGGTTTTTTGGAAAAAAAAAATCGATCACACTTGGAATCATATAACTTCCGAAGTAAAAAATTAGGTTGGGGAAAATTATTTATTGATTATCGTTTTGCCAGTGGAAAAAGAGTAGAACAGAAAGCTCGTTATAATTTGTTTCATTTTTGGTTTGGGCAGCATTATATTCAAAGATTATCTTGCTTTAATTGTAAATTTAGGACTAAAAGGCGTTATACTGATTTTATTATTGGAGATTTTTGGGGAATAGAAAAAATTTTTCCTGATTTAGATATACAAAAAGGAGTATCTGCTCTTATTGCAAATTCAGAAGAGTCTAAAAATTTTTTAAAAACATGTACTAATCTCAAACTAATAGAAACAAATGTGGAGCATACATATTCGGTATTAAAAGGTTTTACGGAATCTCAGAACGAGGAAGTAAAAGAAATGGAAATAAAAGCAAATATGCAATTTACGAAGGATTATAAGCAACACTCATTTGAGAGTATGTCCAAATTATATCCAGTTCCATCTTTGACAAAAATTTTGTTTGATTATATATCCTCTAAACTTAAGGATTGAATAAACATGGGAAAAAGTTTTTTTAAAGCATCAATAGGAGTAACTGCTATTATGGCAATTGGTTATCTTTTATCTTTTGTAAAAGAAGCTATTATCGCTAATTATTATGGAGTTTCATTCGATGTAGATGCATATACAGTAGCTATTACAATTCCTGTTACTTTATTTGCAATGGTAAGTGTATCTATTCAATCAATAGTAATTCCTCTTTATTCAGACTCACTAATTAATGAGGGAAATGAAGCCGCTAATGACAATATTAGTAATTTTTTGACTGTTACAGCTTTTATTACAGGTATATTTATTATTATATGTGAGTTGTTTGCTAGTGGTATTGTATATTTATTTGCTCCCGGATTTTCAACTGAGACACATGTGCTTGCGACACAATTGCTTAGAATTATGGCTCCTACAATTATGTTTACAGTGTTAGAAAGAGTATTTGTAGGAATGCTTAATGTCCAAGGGAAATATACAATACCTTCTTTGTCTGTCTGCTTTCTTAATTTGGGTTTAATTGTATGTATCGTAATTCTCCATGCCTCTTTAGGTATAGCCGCTGCTTGTATAGGTCAAATTGTTGGGACTTTTTTATCTATATCATTTGTTATATGGCTTGTACGTGACTTCTTTAAATATAGATTTTATTTATCTTTCAAAACTCCCTTTATAGTTAAGGCTATTAAACAATCACTCCCTATTATTTGGAGTGTTAGCTTAGGGGAAGTCAGTGCCATGATTAATAGAATGGTTGCGTCTTTTTTGTTAGTTGGCTCTATATCCGCTCTTGGATATGCTGGTAAACTTAATTCGGTTATGCTTCAGTTCTTTACGGTTGCCATTGCTACGATAATTTATCCCTTGTATGCAGAATCTTCAGCAAAGCGAGATATGAAGCAGTTGAATAGTCGTGTTAACTTAACATTAACGATTTATTCATTTTTCTTATTGCCTTTAATGGTGGGAGTATTTTGTTTTAGGAAAGAGTTGGTACAAGTCGCATTTGGTCGAGGTGCATTTGATCAAAATGCAATCGATGTGACCAAAACACTGTTAGGTATATATGCAATTGGGCTATTATTTATGGCACTTCGTGAGACTATTACTAAAGTTTTCTATTCACTCCAGGATACAAAAACACCCGCCCAAAATGCAACAATGGCAATCGTTACTACCATTGTGTTTAATCTGACCTTGCCATTATTTTTAGGAGTAAATGGTTTGGCATTAGCTACTGCTTTAGTATCCATTATTTATTCTTTACGTCTCATAATTCAATTGTGTAAATTACATACAGAAATAGAATTGAGAGAATATTATAAGAATGTTCCAGGTACTCTATTGTCCGCGGCTCTTATGGGTATAATACTGTTGGTTCAGAATTATTGTTTTGCAATTCCTAATAGCTATATATCTCTTGCATTAGGTACGATTGAGGGTGCTATGTTGTATATTGTATTCAACTATTTATTTAGGACTCCAATTTTGAGATATTTTGCAAAGCATATATTGACTAATAAAAAGTTGTAAAAGCAAATGAAAATTCTTTTCATAACACCTTATATCACTTCTACTTGTCATCCTGCTTTATTGAAAAATCAAACAGGATTTGGCTATATGGTACATGATATAGCACAATATGTAGCCAAAACGGATGAAGTTGATTTGTTTATATCTATGGCATTTACTCCTCAGATGGAAGTAGATGGATTTAGAATAATAGGTCGTTCTAAGTGGGGTGTTTTAAAAAAAATGAAGTTTAGTAGTCTTTGGGATGGTATTTCTTTTAATCGGATGTATCGCCAACCTTTTAAGTCACGGCTCAGAACACTTTACATATTTGTATCCATGGGGCAGGTAGAGCATATATTGAAATTGAAGAAGTATGACATAGTTCATATTCATGGATGTTCTGAACTGACGGATGCAGCCATTAAGGTTTGCCAAAGAGCGAAGATTCCATTTATAGTCACGCTACATGGATTGAACAGTTTTGATCTGTCTATTAAACAGAACGAGGCTATGCGAAGATATGAGAGAAATTTCTTGAAGGAAGCTGCTGTTAATCACTATCCTGTTTCATTTATCAGTACAGGAAATAAGAATACTGCAGAAGAGTCCACTGGTGTTAAGGCAGACAGTTTCAGAGTGGTCTGCAATGGATGTAATACGCAAAAACAACCAAAAGTGGAGGATGTGAGAGCAGAATATAGTATCACACTTAGTGACTTTGTTTTTGCTTTTGTGGGTAATATCTCTGTCAATAAAAACCAAATTCAAGTAGCACGGGCTTGGAAGTTGTTGCCTAATGATTTACGAGAGAAGTGTAAAGTGCTGTTCGTGGGTAGGTACAAGGATGATGATGAAATAGTGAAGTATATTTGTGATAACCATCTACAAAATAACTTGATTCTATGCGGAATACAGCCAAAAGATAGAGTGTCTGCATTCTATCAAGCTTGTGATGCTACCATTCTCACTAGTATTACAGAAGGATTTGGGTTGAGTATTATAGAAGGTTTCGTTTATGGCAAACCTAATGTTTCTTTTGGGGATTTGCCTGCAACAACGGATCTATATGATGAAAAGGTTATGATTGTTGCAGCGGAAAGGAGTGACAAGGCATTGGCAGAAACTATTGCTATCGCTATAAAAAGTAAGTTTGATAGCAATTATATATCTAATTATGCACAAAGATTTTCATTTGAAAATATGAGTAATGAATATAGAATAATATATAACAATTTAATAAAAACAAACAATGGGAGTGTTTCTGTTTAGTACAAAGAAAATAGATGCGACTAAGGTGGTTGATGTTCTGAATTCAAGAGGGCATGAGACCGTAGAAATAGAATCTGTAAATAATACTACATTAGTTCATGCACCAAAGATTTTGGTTGACAATGTTAACTATCTTTCAGCTACAGATTTAGATTGTGTAGATCATACTGATTATATCTGTGGTATCGGTACATACTTCTATAAAAATGAATATGGAGTAGAAGCCTTGAAGCTTATATACAATGACCTTGAAAGCGTTCTGGAAAAGAATCCTGTATATGGACATTGGGCATTTGTTGTGCATAAGGGAAATACAACATTTGTGTTTAACGATATGTCTGGGACTTTGCGACTATATTATCAACAGGAAGGTGACAATGTGGTAATATCATCTTCTATGGTTTCAATAATTGCGAGCATAGAAAAACCAACATTTGACAAGGTCCGTTTAGGTGCGTTCATTGCTTCAGGATATGGAAATGAAATTCCATTTGTAGAAGGTATAGAGTGTGTTGATCCTCTCAAAGTTCTCAAAATTGAAGATGGAAAAGCTCCAAAGTGGATTAACCGTAAAGAACCTGAAATACCAAGACTCAATACGTTAGAAGAGGCTGTAGAACATTGTAAGAAATTGTTTAATGAACAGATGGTTGTGATTCATAAAGCAATCGGTAGTGAGTCGGTTGGTGTTGAACTTACGGCAGGATTGGATAGTCGCTTGATTGCTTCAAACATTAAGACTGCAGGTTTCAACTACAACTTTATCAACTATCCGTTATATGGTCCTGACTCAGAAATAGCTATTATTATAGCTAAAGGACTTGGTAAAGATGTACATATGTTGGCAAACGAATCGGCGAAAAATGATGCTGCAAGTCGCTATGGAGAGTTTGATTTTGGATTTGATTACTATCGTCAGTATTGTAATAACCGTTGGGTGATTAAGAACAAATTCCAGTTCAGTGGAGCTCGTGGAGAATGTATAGATACTCCTGACATGTATTCAGACGAAGATATTTCATATATGAATGATCCTAGGTTATCAATTCTTCTTCAACATCTTTGTGTACGTGAAGAATTGACACCGAAGTATCAGAAACTCTATATGGATTACCTAAAGAAAGTGTATATCAGTAGAGGTTTCAATATAGATACACACCTCAGCGAGAAGGAGCAAGTACGTTTCAATCAGATGCTCGCAGGTCAGTTTACTGGAGATTATATGTATAATTCAGGAGTACAATCTCATTTGTATTTTTATCAAATTTACAATGAATACCACTTTAATCACTTTATCATGGATATTGCATTTGAGGCTAAATGCGGTAGAAAACTGACTCTTGCACTAATCAAGGCTATTGACCCAGAGCTAGCATCATATCCATTTGTTTCGCGTCGTAGGACACGGATGAATTCTGTAACTGAGGTTAGTGAGTTACCCATGAAGTATAAATCATATAATGGTATAAAAAAAATATTACCAAAGTCTGTTGTAAATTTCTTGTATAGTCGTATGGGACGTGTATTCGATGTTAATAAATTGTCTGGTGCAGATTTGTCATTATACGATGAAATGTTTGATATTAAGAAATTTATGAAATATCCAAATCTTTATAGCGGTTATCTTAACAGATTGGCAAGTGTGGAAGTATTAAGAAAGAAATTGAATATTAGATAGTCGATCAATGGGGCTTATAAAGGTTTTATACTATATTGACAAATATAGGAAGCATCAGTTCGATATACCTGTTGAAGAACAACTTCTGTTTATGTCATCTTTAGGGCAACCAAAAGATGACATAGATAGAAGTTACAAGCAGTTCAGGTGTCAGGAATTATTTTCTCCTTGGTGGATTAGAGCCTTTTGGTTTCTAATATCTATTTTCACCATTCCTGTAATGCTTTGTTTTTTACTTTGGAAAGGATATAAAGTGCGGTTCGTTATAAAAGTTGGTACTATTGCAGAAGACAAAGGGATGAATGAAATTATTCCGCAAGAGTTGTCTTTAAAATATGAAATTCATCATAAAGAATGGAATAGTGGTTATTTGCTGATAAAAAGTGATTTGTTTTATATATTTACAAAATTGATAGGGAAATATCAGCCATTCTTTATTTTCAAGGCAATAATGCAAATCGCAGCGTATAGTGCGAGGATAACGAAATATCAACCTATTCGGATAATAGTACATGAAGAGTTTAGTTTTTGTTCTTCATTATTAACGGATTATTGTCATTATAGAGGGGTAGAGCATATTAATGTACAACATGGAGAAAAGCTTATGTACATTCGTGATGCTTTTTTCCACTTTGACGAATGTTATGTGTGGAATGAACATTATGAAAATATCTTCAAGGAGATGCATGCCGAATCTACTCAGTTTAGAATTGCTATACCTCCAAGTCTTCACATAGATTGTGCCAATCATCAGAAAATTTCAGCTTATGCTGATTATAAATACTATTTAGCAGCGGATACCGAAGCCGATATTAAAAATATTGTCGCATCCATGGCCTTTGCTAAACGTGAAGGGAAAACTGTTAGATACCGGATTCATCCAAGATATACAGATTTGAGTGTTTTACGTAAGTATGTTAGTGATGAAGAGATAGAATATCCAAAGAAAGTGAGTATCTTAGAATCAATCTCAAATATGGAATATGCAGTGGGAAGTTACACTACAGTATTACTTCAGGCATATTTGTCTGGTAAGAAAGTTCTCCTTGATGATGTGACCTATAAGAAACGCTTCGAACAATTAAAAGAATATAGATATATTCTTGCAAAAGATGATATAGAAAAATTGTCTGAGAAACAAATATGAAAATGTGCCGTTTTCTTTGGAAAGTTAACGTAATGAATAAATGAAACTATAATGCAAGACTATGGGTTAGTATCAATCATAATGCCGACATGGAATTGTGCAAGATTTATAAAAGAGTCTATTCAAAGTGTGTTGGCACAGACTTACCAGAATTGGGAGTTGCTTATACAAGATGACTGTTCAACGGATAACACGATGGAAATAGTTCATCCATATATGACTAAAGACCAACGTATCAAATATGAATACAATGCTCAAAATAGTGGAGCTGCTGTTACCCGTAATAATGCTCTTTGTAGAGCCAAGGGACGATGGGTCGCTTTCTTAGACAGTGATGATTTGTGGAATTCTGTGAAGTTGGAGAAACAGTTGGAGTTCATGGTGAAGAACGGTTTTTATATCTCTTATACAGGTTATGAAGAAATGGATGAAAGTTCAAAGGCTACTGGCATAAGGATTTCGGGACCGAAACATGTGACAAAATTGGGTATGTTCTGTTTCTGTTGGCCTGGCTGTTTGACGATGATGTATGAACGTGGACGGGTCGGTTTATTACAAATTGTCGACATCAAAAAGAATAATGACTATGCCATGTGGCTAAAAGTCATACAAAAAGCAGATTGTTATTTGTTGGATGAATGTCTGGCAAAATATCGCAGAGGAAGAAAAGGTAGTGTATCCACTCATGGTTATACAACTATGATACACTGGCATTATAAACTATGGCATGAAGCTATGGGGATGAATGCTTTGGTAAGTTTGTTTTGGACAGGAGTGAACTTGATTTGTGGTATATATAAGAAATTTTATTATGTGAAAAAACTATCTGTTATAGATGAATAATTTTGAGGATATTCTTTGGAAGCTAACAGTAATATGGTAGAGAAACCTTTTGTAATAACGAAAGGTATAGATTGAGTGAAGAATATGTTTTGTAATAGTGGAATACAGAATGAATTCAGATATAAACCATCCTATGTTCTGTCTCAAACGTGTTTAAGTATATTTGTTTAATAGGAGTGTGAATTAATGAAGAATGATAGTTTAATAATATAATATGATATTCAAAAGACTCTTCGATATTATAGCATCCCTTGTAGGTTTGCTTTTAATCTGGTGGATATTTCCCATAGTCGCTTTTCTTATTCATCGTAAGATGCCTGGTGGCCCTGCATTCTTCTGTCAGAAGCGTGTGGGGAAAGGTGGGAAGCTGTTTACTTGCCATAAGTTTCGTTCAATGACAGTGAATCATAATGGATCTACTGTTTCAGTGGCAGGGGATAGTCGTATAACTCCTTTTGGTGCGAAATTGCGCCATTATAAGATTGACGAGTTGCCAGAGCTTTGGGATGTATTGATCGGCAATATGTCGTTTGTCGGGCCTCGTCCGGATGTGCCGGGGTATGCAGACAAACTGGAAGGTGATGATCGTGATGTGTTGAAATTGCGTCCGGGGATAACTGGGCCTGCAACATTGAAGTACAGATTGGAAGATGAGATGATTTCTGAATATGTAGCAAAGAAACAAGCTGAGGGGGATACTCGATCAATGCAGGAGATTGCGACAGAATACAACGATAAAGTAATTTATCCGGATAAGGTTCGCTTGAACTGCTATTATTATCGCCACTACTCTTTCTGGAAAGATATCGAAATAATATTTGCAACGGTACTGGGATTCAAAGTGAAGTTCGCAGGGGAAGAAGTGTAGTATCAACTTCAATATTATAAATAGAAATGAATTAATTAAGATATAGTAAAAAAACATTTGTTATGTCAGAAGAAAGAAAAACAATCTATCTCTGCCTTGCCCACATGAGTGAGGCTGGTTGGGAGCAGAAATATGTGAAGGAGGCGTTTGATACGAATTGGGTGGTGCCGATGGGGCCGAATGTGAATGCTTTTGAAAAGGATTTGGAGGCTTTTGTCAATGGTAAGCATGATGGGACAGGGGCGCTTGACAGAAAGGTCGTATGTCTTTCGGCGGGTACGGCTGCTGTGCATTTGGCTTTGATCGGTTGTGGCGTGAAGGCCGGGGATGAGGTGTTGGTACAGAGTTTTACGTTCTGTGCGTCTTCTCATCCGATAACTTATCTCGGTGCGAAACCTGTGTTCGTGGGCTCGGAGGGCGAGACTTGGAATATGGATCCTGCTCTTCTGGAGAAGGCTATCCTTGACCGTAAGGAGAAGACGGGCAAACTGCCGAAGGCTATCGTGCCGGTGGCTCTCTATGGTATGCCTTACCGCATTGATGAGATTATGGCGATTGCTGACAAATATGGAATTCCTGTCGTGGAGGATGCTGCCGAAGGGATGGGGTCTCGTTTCGATGGACAGGTGCTCGGTACGTTCGGTAAGTATGGTGTGTTGTCGTTCAACGGCAATAAGATGATCACGACCTCCGGTGGGGGTGCGCTGATTTGCCGTAACGAGAAGGAGGCCAACGAAGTCATGTGGTATGCGACACAGGCGCGTGATGCTTATCCTTACTATCAGCATACGGCTATCGGTTATAACTATCGTATGTCGAACGTTTGTGCCGGTATCGGCCGTGGGCAGATGACTGTGCTTGATGACCATATTGCGCATCACAAGCATGTACAGGCTCTTTATGAGGAGCTGCTGAAGGATGTTCCCGGTGTACATATCCACAAGCAACCTGCCGATCCCCGTTTTGATGCCAACTTCTGGCTTTGTGCCGCTACGTTGGATGCCGACGTGAAGATTCAGGGACAGGAGAATGCTTACAAGGAGGTGATCAAGACGGCAGTAGGCGGTGCGGCCGGTGTCATACATGCTGTGGATTCGGCCGTTACGGACTGCCAGCCGAATGAAAACGTGGAAGCTCTGCGTGTTTTCATGTTGGCCAAGAAGATTGAATGTCGCCCGGTTTGGAAACCGATGCACAAGCAACCGGTCTATGCCGATGCTGCGGTCTATACCAACGGTATTGAAGAGGCTCTCTTCAAAGTCGGCTTCTGTCTGCCTGCCGGTCCGTATGTGACGGATGATGATGTACGTTATATTGTGGAGTGCATCAAGGAGGCTATCGTACGATAATTGGAATAGTAAGGTTAGTGAATAGATTCTCATCCAGGAAGACCTGGGCTTGATCGAACGGGCAAAACCAAGAGAAATACGAAGCGAATAATTTTAGATAGGAAGTGAGGATATTGTTTGTCTGAAAAATAAATCTATCTTTGTATATAGATTTGTAATTGATAAA
>ERZ857801.3135-NODE-3135-length-12305-cov-4.633551_pt1 | contig 12305 bp, 10 predicted proteins | sample MGYA00519762_ERZ857801 | MGnify/ENA primary metagenome ERZ857801 (study PRJEB31778, sample SAMEA3449368) | human gut metagenome | biome: human gut; feature: human-associated habitat; material: faeces | place: United Kingdom | collected 2010/2012 ...
TGGAGCACTGGTCGGTGATCAGCAGCAGGCAGCGGTCGGGATAGCGGTGGGTCAGGCCGGGAGCGGGGGAGTCCTCATCCTCGTGCAGGGGGTCCAGCAGGTCGGAGTCGGCCTGATGCAGCTCCTTGGCGGTGGGGATGGCCTGCAGCCGGACGGGATCGTGGGGATCGCCGGGCTGAATCAGGGACAGGTAGTAGGGGGTGATGGCCATGCGCAGGGTGCCCAGGCAGGCCTTGACGCCTTCCTCTTCCTCGGGAGTCAGCTCAATGTACTTCTTCAGGTCCTCCAGGGTCTCGATGCGGTTCTTGACCTGCCAGTGCCAGTCGTTCCACTCCTCGTCGGTGACGTTGGGGAACAGGATTTTACGGCGGGACTCTACCATAAACAAGGTCATCCTTTCTAAATCAGATTGGGGAGACATGGAAACCGCGGGCCGTGCGGCGGAGACAGCGGCGGGGGGGAAGGGTTGGGGAGGAGAGAGTCCCCCGGTCCGCCTGCGGCAGAGCCGCACAGGAGCGGAAATGTCACAGATGATTGGGACAGTGGTTCAATTACAGGTACTTCTTCTCGAAGTACTCCTTGAGCTGGGCATTCTCACGCAGCTCGGAGAGGGTGATCTCGGCGTGATCCTTGGTGTAGCCGTTGCCGACAATCATGGTGACATCCTTGCCGCAGCCCTCAGCGCCCAGCGCCGCCTTGGCGAAGTCGGTGGCCATGGAGAAGAAGTAGACGATGCCGTTGTCGCGCACGGGCAGGATGGCGCTCATCTCGCAGGCGGGCACGTTGACGATGAGGATGGAGACGTCGTACTCCTTGCCGTTGTTGGCGGCCAGGGATTTCTCCAGCACATCCATGGGGTCGGTGGCGGAGGCGACAATGGCCTCATGGCAGAGGTGCATGCTCTTCAGGAGGTCGGCATCGGCCTGGCAGATGACCAGCGCCACCACCTTACCGGTGGGGCCGACGCGCTTCATGGCCTCGTAGCAGCACATCATGCCGCCCTTGCCTGCGCCGCCCAGGATCAGCACGGAGTCGCCGGGCTTGACCAGCTTGGCGGTCTGGGCGGGAGCGCCGGCCACGTCCAGGGCGGCCAGGGCCAGCTCCTCGCTCATGTCGTCGGGCAGCTTGGCGTACAGGCCGGACTCGAACAGGATGGCCTGAGCCTCCACGTCCACGCGGTCGATCTCGGGGTGGATGGCCTTGATCTTGTTGATCTTCAGAGGAGTCAGGGACAGGGAGACCAGAGATGCGATCTTGTCGCCCACCTTCAGGTCGATCTTGCCCTGCAGATCCTCGCCGATCTCCTTGACGGTGCCGATGAACATGCCGCCGGAGCCGGTGACAGGGTTCTGCATCTTGCCGCGCTCGTTGACAATGTCCAGGATCATCTGCTCGGTCTTACCCAGGTCCTTCCCGCAGGCCTCATAGATCTGGGTGAAGGAGGCGGAGTCGATATTCAGCGCGGACACGTCGCACAGGATCTCGTTGGACCAGCACTCCATGGTGTTGTCGATCTTCTTGGCCGCCTGGGTCAGCAAGCCCTGGGGCTCGATGACGCGGTGAGTGCCGTACTTGTTGCCTTTCTTCTGCATAGAAAGTTCCTCCTGTTTCGTTCTTGGTTTGGTTGGGGAGTTTGGGGTAACGATGTATGGTTGGGGAGATTGGAACAACAAAAATTATGCCAGGGACAGGATCTTTCGGGCCTCGTCGGGGGTGGCGATCTCACGGCCCAGCTCCTTGGCCAGGCGTACGACCTTCTCCACCAGCTCGCCGTTGGAGGCGGCCTTGTGGCCCTTCTCCAGGTAGATGTTATCTTCGAAGCCCACACGGACATTGCCGCCCATGACGATGCCCGCGGCCACCATGGGCCACGCGCCCCGGCCGACGCCGGTGACGGTCCAGGTGGAACCGGCGGGGATCTGCTTGACTAAGTAATCCAGGTTGCCCACCGTGGCGGGAGTGCAGCCGGAGACGCCCAGCACAAAATTGAACTGCATGGGGGCACCGGGGACCTCGCCCTTGTTGGCCATGTTCACCACGGTGTCCAGGTGGCCGATCTCGAAGCACTCATACTCGGGCTTGATGTGGTTCTCCATCATGCGCTTGCCGAAGGCCCGCATGGTGGGCATGTCGTTGGTAAACACGTCGTCGCCAAAGTTGCAGGTGCCGCAGTCCAGAGTGGCCATCTCGGGGAACAGCTCAGTGGGCTGCAGACGCTCCTCCGGGGTCATACCGGCAGCGCCGCCGGTGGAGGGGATCATGATGACATCGGGCAGCTCCTTGCGGATGGCATCCATCACCACACGGAAGCGCTCACGGCCCTGGGTGGGCGTGCCGTCGTCCTCACGGACATGGATGTGCAGGATGGCTGCACCGGCCTCGTAGGCGGACTTGGCCTCACGGACCATCTCCTCCACGGTGTAGGGCACAGCGGGGTTCTGCTCCTTGGTGACCTCAGCGCCGCAGATAGCAGCAGTAATAATCAGCTTCTCCATCTTGCCGCTCCCTTACTTCTCGATCTTCTTGCGCTGGCAGTCCTTGGGGGTCACGCAGGTGCCGTGAGCCACGCAGACAACGATGGGCTCGTCCAGCTCGTCAGCAGCGGAAGCGCTGATATCGGTGCGGGCAACGACGACCTTGCGGGCCTCGAAGCGCATGGTGCGGGAGGTGTTGCCGATCTTCTCGATCTCGCCATAGGCCTCAATGTAGTCGCCGGCGTACACGGGAGCCTTGAACTCCACCATGTCGTAAGCGCAGAACAGGCCCTCATCGCCGTCGCACTTGATGAGCAGCTCGGTGGCCACGTCACCGAACAGATGCACCATGTGTGCGCCGTCCACCAGGTTTCCGCCGTAGTGAGCATCCTTTGCGCTCATACGCAGCCGCAGGGTAGAAGTGATCTTTTCCATAAGTTTTTCCTCCTTCATAAATTTGGGTCGTTTTCATGAAGTTCCGCCGCTGTGGCCATACCGCTCTTTCGGGCATAAAAAGAGCGCTATCGGTCAAGGCTGACCAATAGCGCTCCACGTCTTTCGACATGACAGTGCCGGCGCTTACACCCCGACCCCAAGGCCATGACATCAGACCCGTCATGCCCTTTCGGCGAAGGACCCCTTCCTGCCCCGCTCTGCGAGTGTCTGTCCTCACGAAGCAGTACCCTGTCCCCCGCACCTCTATTGATTGCGGTATGAACTTCTACGGTCCTCATTATATCGTCTCCGCCGGGGCTTTGTCAAGGTGACATTGTGACAAAAAAGACAGAGATTTTTTGTGCATGAGATAAAATTTCTGCATCGTTTTCTATGGGTTATGCACAAAGCGATATCCCACGAATACAGCGAAAGCGGGGGGGGCGTATCCGCTCCCCCGCCTTCGCCGGTCATTCTTCCAATTCTGCCGCCCTCCGGCGGCGCATACCGCCCCACAGACGCCGCACGCAGCAGCGGCCAACCACCGCAGAGAGCCTCCGGCATCTTAATACGCCTGCTCGATCTTCTCCAGGATCTCCGGCTTCAGCGACAGCATCCGGCAGATGTTCAAGGCGTCTCTGGGGCAGTCGGACTTCCCCTCCACCCGGTACAGGCCGTAGTTCATGTGCCGTGCGATGACCTGAATGCCGTCATCTCCGGTAGCCGCCAGCTCCTGCCGGATCTGCTCCGGATCCACGTCCCGCAGTCCGATGATCTGATAGTGCAGCCGGGCGTTCTCTGCCACCTTGTCGTAATGGGTGGTCAGCAGGGAGATGGCCTTCACCTCGTTGAGGTATTTGGTCACTGCCTGCACGATAACGGCGCCCTCGTCGGGGTTGGTGCCCCGTGCGAACTCATCCAGCAGGAACAGGGAGTAGCCCTGCTCCACCTCCTCCAGTGCCTTCTGGAACTGCACGATCTCCGAGCCGAAGCCGGACAGGCCCGACTGGATGGACTGCAAGTCGTCAAAGAGCATCTTCACGCTGTAAAACAGCGGCATCCGTGCCTTCTTGGCGCAGACCAGAAAGCCCGCCTGCAAAAGCAGCACGTTCAGGGCCACGGTTTTCATCACCACGGACTTACCGCCCATGTTGGCGCCGGTGATGACGGTGGCCCCCTGCTCCAGCCGGATGGACACCGGCACGAAGGACCGCCCCTTCTGCTCCAGCAGGTCGCACAGCTCGGGGTTGATCATGTCCGTCAGCTCCAGCTCCGTCTCCGTGATCTCCGGCCGCACGCCGCCGTAGCGCACGGCAAACAGTGCCTTCTGGATGATGAAGTCCAGCCGGCCCGCCGTATCGGCGTCCTCCAGCAGGTCGCCTGCCAGCGGAGCCAGCGCCTGCCCCATGCTGCGGCGCACCTTGGTCTCCTCGCTGTCCTCCTCGGCACAGACACGGGTCCGGCGGGAGCGCAGCTCCTCCTTCTCGGCATCGGTCTGTGCATGGTGCAGCTGCTCCTCGATCTGCTTCTTGGCCGCACGGATCTCCCTCAGCTTGGGTGTTGCATTGTCGGGGATGTAGAAGCCACGGCTGCGGGTCTTGTCCGGGTCCAGAATTTCCAGCGCCTGCGCCGGATCATGGAAGGCCAGCGCCTTAAAGTGGGTGGTCTGGCACACCTGCTGGAACAGGGGGATCAGGCTCTCCAGCCGCTGGAGATATACCTTGATTTCAAACAGCTCCACATGATCCGGGATCTCCAGCGCCTGGCACCGGCGCAGAGAGCCACGGATGTCCTTCATCTGGCACAGCATCAGGCCGATCCTGTCGTACAGTGGCTTCAGAGCATCCGCCGCCTTGGCGGCCTGCTCCACGTTATACAGCTCCGTCTCCAGCTCCTCCCGCTCGTCGGGGGAGTAATAGCGCAGCTTGCGGATCTTCTCCTGACCGAAGGGGCTGCACCCGTGGAGAGTCTCCAGCGCATACTGCAAGCCGATTTTTTCCCTCTCTTCAAAGCGAATATTGATCATGCCAGTTCCTCCTTCACGTTGATGACGGGGACATCCACCGCCTCCCGCATCCGGGTCATAAATTCATCCTTGTCGAACTTCCAGCCGTAGGCGGACACCGGGTTGATGGTGACGCACAGGGTCCGGGCGGCCTCCTCCGTCTCCAGCCGCACCTGACGGGTCTGGAGCTTATCCAGCGCATCACTGCTCAGCAGCACCTTGCTGGGGTCCTTCACCACCAGCCGGGTGTTCCGCAGCACGCCGGAGCGCAGCAGAGGCATCACCATGGTATCCGTCAGCGCCCCGGAGATCAGGGCCTCGCCGTGATCCTTCAGGCACTTCTCCAGACTCTCCTCCATCTCCGGGGGCATGGTCTCCGCCTTGGGCAGATTCATCAGCCGGTACACGTGGGCGGTGTCGGCCACGACCTTGTCGATGCTCATGTGGTATGAGGCCCCGGTGCAGAGGATGACCCCCTCCGCCACGGCCCGTGCGCCCAGAGACTTGCGGCCCAGAGCGCCGTCGATGATGGACTTGTCGGCCCCCATCTCGAAGAACAGCCGGGAGACCTCCTTGAGCTGCGTGGTGATGGAGGGCCCTGCCAGCTGGACATTGCCGTCGCTGCGGGCCCGGAAGATCACCACCTCCCCCAGCGGCGTGGGGATGCCGGTGGTCTCCATGATCTCCAGCGTGGTGTCCCCCAGCCGCAGCATATCCTTGGCGGTGGCAATGAGAGTCCCCTCCCGCACGAAGATGCCGGGCTTCTCCGTGCCGGTGACCACGTCGGTGGACTCGCCGTCCCGGCCGATGGAGGTCAGGCCCAGCGTCCCCTGCAGGCGGTCGTGGTGCAGCATCCAGTTGAGCATGGTGGTTTTTCCGGCATTCTTGCACATTCCCACGATGGACATGGTCTGAACGCCGTTGAGCAGCTGTAACAGCTCTGCGGACATATCTACATACCCCTTCCGGTCAAATTTCAGTCAAATATAGATTATAGCGTATTTCGCCGGAAAAAGAAAGAGGAAAAACAAATTCTCCCTCTTTTCCGTCCCATTCCATGTAAAATACCGGAAAACCTCTGTCCCGCTCCACGGCGGAGGTTGTTTTATGGGAGAAACTGGCGTATAATGAAGTGGAGTATGTTAGGAAGTATAAGGAGGACCCTCCATGAAACTGATGGTCATCGACGGCAACAGCATCGTCAACCGGGCCTATTATGGCATCCGCCCCCTGTCCACACGGGACGGGCTATATACCCATGCCATCTATGGCTTTCTCACCACCCTCCAGCGGCTGCTGGACGAGGAGCAGCCGGAGGCGCTGTGCGTCACCTTCGACCGCCGGGAGCCCACCTTCCGCCATCAGGCGGATGAACGCTACAAGGCCCAGCGCAAGGGGATGCCGGAGGAGCTGGCCATGCAGCTGCCGTATCTGAAGCAGGTGCTCTCCGCCATGAACATCCCCCAGTACGACCTCACCGGCTACGAGGCCGACGATCTCATCGGCACCATCAGCCGCCGCTGCGAGGCGGCCGGCTGGGACTGCGTCATCGTCACCGGCGATAAGGACAGTCTCCAGCTCATCACCCCCCACACCAAGGTGAAGCTGGTGTCCACCCGCATGGGCCAGACCACCACCAAGGACATGACGGAGGAGACCTTCCGGGAGCAGTACGGCTTCGCCCCCATCCACATGATCGACCTGAAGGCCCTCATGGGCGACGCCTCCGACAACATCCCCGGCGTCCCCGGCGTGGGGGAAAAGACCGCCATGGCACTGGTGCAGCAGTATCATTCCGTGGCGGAGCTGTACCGCCTGCTGCCGGAGATCGACGCCAAGCCCGGCGTCATCAAAAAGCTGCAGGAGGGCAGGGAGAGCGCCGAGCACTCCCGGTATCTGGCCACCATTGTCACCGATGCCCCGCTGAACTTCACCCCGGAGGACAACCTCCGCCGCCCCTTTGCTCCGGAGCTCTATGACCTGCTGCTGAAGCTGGAGTTTCAGAAGCTCATCGACCGGTATGGCCTCACCCCCCACCGGGACACCGAGGCCGCCCCGGAGTATACCGTCACCGTGGAGCCGCTGGAGACGGAGCAGCAGGCCCAGGCCCTGCTGGCCCAGTGGCGTCAGGCGGACTATGTGACCGTCTACGCCCTACCGGACCTCTCCGTTCTCTCCGTCCAGTGGGATACCGGCTCGCACACCTCCGCCGCAGCCGAGCTGGACCAGAACCGCTATACCGGCGACTGGCACGCCCTGCTGACCGCCCTGTTCTCCGCCGATATCCGAAAAGTCGGTCACCACATCAAGGACACCATGCGGGCGCTGCTGGAGCAGGACCTCCCCATAGAGGGCTATGGGTTCGATACGGCGCTGGCCGCCTACCTGCTGGATGCCACCGCCGGAAGCTACGACCTCCAGCGGCTGTTCGTGACCTACTATAATGAAGAACTGCCCAAGCCCCTGCATCTGGAGCCGGATGCCTTTGCCCCGCTGGCGGATACCGCTTCGGCGTGGGCGGCCCTCCACAGCTACTGCTCCGCCGTGGAGGCCCTGTATGAGACCCTGCCCCCCAAGCTGGAGGAGCTGGGCATGAAGGAGCTGTATCACACCGTGGAATTGCCTCTCTGCCCGGTACTGGCCCGGATGGAGCAGCGGGGCTTTCTGGTGGACGCCAAGGCGCTGTCGGACTTCGGCGAGAGCCTCACCGGCACCATCCGCCAGCTGGAGCAGCGGATCTATGACGCCGCCGGGGCTCCCTTCAACATCAACTCCCCCAAGCAGCTGGGCAAGGTGCTCTTTGAGGATCTCCGGCTGCCCCACGGCAAGAAAACCAAAACCGGCTGGTCCACCAACGCCGACGTGCTGGAAAAGCTCCGCTGGCAGCACCCCATCGTGGCGGACGTATTGGAATACCGGCAGTACAGCAAGCTGAAAAGCACCTATGCCGACGGCCTGCTGAAGGTCATCGACGCCGACGGCCGCATCCGCACCAGCTTCCAGATGACGGTAACGGCCACCGGCCGTCTCTCCTCCACAGAACCTAATCTCCAGAACATCCCCACCCGCACGGAGCTGGGCAGCCAGATGCGCCGGATGTTCGTGGCGGCGCCGGGGAACCTGCTGGTGGATGCCGACTACTCCCAGATCGAGCTGCGGCTGCTGGCCCATATCTCCGGCGACGAGGTGATGCAGCAGGCCTTCCGTTCCGGGGAGGACTTCCATACCCTCACCGCCTCCAAGGTGTTCCACGTACCGCCGGAGGAGGTGACCCACCAGATGCGCTCACGGGCCAAGGCCGTGAACTTCGGCATCGTCTATGGCATCTCCCCCTTCTCCCTGTCTCAGGACATCGGCGTCACCGTGGCCGAGGCCAAGGAGTATATGGAGCGCTACTTCGCCACCTACACCGGCGTCCGCCGGTATATGACGGAGGTGGTGGAGCAGGCCCGGCAGCAGGGCTACGTCGCCACTCTCTTCGGGCGGCGTCGGGCGCTGCCGGAGCTGAAGAGCTCCAACTTCAACCTCCGCTCCTTCGGGGAGCGGGTGGCGCTGAATATGCCCATTCAGGGTACGGCGGCGGACATCATGAAGCTGGCCATGATCCGGGTGGAGCATCGGCTCTCCAACGAGGGTCTGGCCGCCCGGCTCATCATGCAGGTCCACGATGAACTCATCGTGGAGTGCCCGGCAGAGGAGGCCCCCCGTGTCGAGGCCCTCCTGCAGGAGGAGATGCAGGGCGTCGCCCAGCTGTCCGTCCCCCTGCCCGCCGATGCCCACAGCGGCCCCGACTGGCTCTCCGCCAAGGGCTGAATAATTTGACAGATATCGAGGTCATTCTATGAACAACATCAAGATCGTACCCATGAACGCCGATCATCTGGAGTCGCTGGAGCGACTGGAGCGCATCTGCTTCTCCCGCCCCTGGTCCCGGAAGATGCTGGCGGAGGAGCTGGAAAACCAGTGCGCTGCCTTTCTGGTGGCGGAGGACGCCGTCACCGGCGACGTGCTGGGCTATGCCGGGCTGCTGGTGGCCGCCGACGAGGGCTATATCACCAACGTGGCGGTGTTCCCGGAACAGCGCCGCCGGGGCATCGCCGGGCAGCTGCTGCAGGTCTTTCTCAACTTCGCTGAGGCCAACCGTCTGGCCTTTCTGACGTTGGAGGTGCGCCCCTCCAACGCCGCCGCCATCGCTCTGTATCAGGGCTTCGGTTTTCAGGAGGCTGGCCGCCGCAAGAACTACTATGACCTCCCCAAGGAGGACGCTCTGATCCTCACCCGGCGTTTTGACGAGGAGGCGGCACAATGAACATTCTGGCCTTTGAATCCTCCTGCGACGAGACTGCCGTGGCAGTGGTGCGGGACGGCCGCACGGTCCTCTCCGACGCCATCCTCTCTCAGGCGGATATGCACGCCCTCTACGGCGGCGTCGTGCCGGAAATCGCCTCCCGCAAGCACGTGGAGGCCATTGCCGGCCTGACGGATCAGGCGCTGTCCGATGCCGGGCTCACCAAGAGCGACGTGGACGCCGTGGCCGTCACCTATGCCCCCGGCCTCATCGGCGCCGTGCTGGTGGGGGTCAGCTTCGCCAAGTCCGTGGCCTATGCGCTGGACGTGCCGCTGATCCCGGTCCACCACGTCCGTGGCCACATCGCCGCCAACTATCTGGCCTTCCCGGAGCTGGAGCCGCCTTTTCTGGCGCTGGCCATCTCCGGCGGCAACACCCTCATCGTGGATGTCCGGGACTATACGGACATGGCGATCTTGGGAGCCACACGGGATGACGCCGCCGGCGAGTGCTTCGACAAGGCAGCCCGTGTGCTGGGCCTGCCCTACCCCGGCGGCAAGCCCATGGACGCTCTGGCCCAGCAGTCCCCCGGCGGCAAGTACACCCTGCCCCGTGCCCATGTGGAGGGAGCGGAGCTGGATATGAGCTTTTCGGGCCTGAAAACGGCGGTGGTGAATCTGGCCCACAATGCCCAGCAAAAGGGCGAGCCTCTGGATGCTGCGGCGCTGGCCCGTGACTTCACACAGGCCGTCAGCGACGAGCTGGTCCCCCGTGCCATGGAGGCCGCCCGCCGCACCGGCCGACGCACCATCGTGGCCGCCGGAGGCGTGGCCGCCAACTCCATCATCCGGGGCGATCTGGAACGGGCCTGCCGTCAGGCGGGCTGCCGGCTGTACCTGCCGCCTCTGCGGCTGTGCGGTGATAACGGGGCTATGATCGGCGCACAGGGCTACTATGAGTATCTGGCGGGACATACGGCGGATCTCTCCCTGAACGCCTACGCCACACGGGATCTGGATCGTGGATAAAATTGCACGAAAGGGAGCGACCTCTGTATGGCCGCTCCCCTTCTTTTCGGCTCTCTCCAAGTTATGGTAACTCCCCGTCTACTCACAGGAAAAACGCCTTTACATTTTTACATTATGTAAATTATATTCACCTTTCTGTTCCGGTGTAAAACTGCGTTTGCGCCCTGTGGAAAAACCGGTGCATAATGTGGAAAACCTTTTTCCGACAAGGTTTTTCCCGGTGTGGAAAAGTCTGTGGATAATGTGAATAACTCTTTGTAAAGGTTTATTTACAAATGAATTATGTAAAACTCAGGCGAATCCTCCCCCATCCTGTCGCCGTGTAAAAAAAGTCCGGTTTTTCATGGATTCTCTCCTCTTTTCCGCACCATTTTCCAAAGGGGCTTTTGGGGTGTTTTGGCCGGGCTTTGTGGATTCTGCACGCACCGGGGTTTCTTTTGTCGCAAAACTTTGGTGCCGATTACGTTATGTATTATTCACCCCGGAATTTTTAGTTGACAAATCCCAGAAAATGTGGCACAATACGATGCGTGGCTGTGCCCTGCGTGCGGTGCAGTATACAGCCCACCCTCCTATTTTGCTTGTGTGGCTCAGTTGGTAGAGCAGCTCACTCGTAATGAGCAGGTCGCCGGTTCGAGTCCGGCCACAAGCTCCAAAAGCACCCGATTTCGAAGAAATCGGGTGCTTTTTCTATGTTGAAGGACGATAAAACTCTGCTATAATCCAAGCAGAAAATCACTTGCCGGAGGAGAACCAACATGAACCGAACAATCGGAGCGGTCAGCTCCACCGTCAATCTGCTTGCCGTGCTGGGCTTTGCGGCTTGCATGATGTTTGGCTTTGACTCCGGCAGCTATTTCTGCCCGGTGGCCGTTCTGCCGCGCCGGTACTTTCAGAAGATAAACTGAAAAACATTCCCCCAAAGGGCAGCGCCCTTTGGGGGAATGTTTTTCAGTCCATCACAGGCCGCTCATCGCCGTAGAAGAACACGGCGACGGTGCCGGGGCCGCTGTGCGAGCCGATGATCGTGCCGATGTCGCACAGGCGGATCCTGCCGCGGAGCTTCGGGAAGCGCTCCTCGAGCGCGTCGATCAGCAGCTGCGCATCCTCCGGGCACTGGGAGTGGCACACGAAGCAGCGCTGGTCATAGCCGCGCCCGCCCTGCGCGTGCTGCACCATCTCGTCGACCGTGGCCTGCACGGCCTTCTTCTTGCCGCGCACCTTGCCGTAGGCCTTGATCGCGCCCTTGCTGTCAAGGCGCATGATCGGGCAGATGTTCATGATCGAGGCGACCATCGCCGTCGCGCCGGAGACGCGCCCTGTGCGGTGAAACTGCGTCATGTCGGAGGAGAAGAACTGGTGGTGTACCTTGTTGCGGTTCCGCATGACCCAGTCGGCGACCTCGTCGAGCGAAGCGCCCGCATCGCGCATGTCGGCGGCGGTATCGACGAGCAGGCCGTAGCCCGAGGAGGAGCAGAGCGTGTCGATCACGACGATCTTCTTATCGGGGTACTTCTCCTGCAGCATCTTGCCCGCGAACTCGGCGTTGTGCACCGAGCCGGACTGGCCGGACGTGAAGCTCAGGTGCAGCAGATCGCCGTGCTGCAGCTGCTGTTCAAAGAAGTCGAGGTACGTCGCGACGTTGATCTGCGAGGTCTGCGGGAGCTTTCCCTCCTGCAGAAAACGGTAAAACCGGGGCAGGGCCTCCGGGTCGCGGCCCATATCGTCGACGTATTCCTGCCCGTCGACGACGTAGGTGTAAAACAGCACCGGGATATCGCGCTGCTCCATGTAGCTGTAGGGCAGATCCACCGTCGAGCAGCAGCTCAGAATGAATTTTCGTTCCATAGAAAGCTCCTTCCGATATGATATATTAGATTTCCTAATTTTGCCTTTTATTATACCACGCCACACGGCGCTGTCAATCCGCCAGCAGTCCCGCGAGCCGCCCACTCGACCATGCCCACTGGAGGTTATAGCCGCCGCAGTCGCCGTCGATGTCGAGCACCTCGCCGCAGGCGAAAAGGCGGGGGCAGAGGCGGCTCTCGAGGGTACGGGGGTCAAACTCCGAGGTG
>ERZ857801.3138-NODE-3138-length-12302-cov-3.300155_pt1 | contig 12302 bp, 11 predicted proteins | sample MGYA00519762_ERZ857801 | MGnify/ENA primary metagenome ERZ857801 (study PRJEB31778, sample SAMEA3449368) | human gut metagenome | biome: human gut; feature: human-associated habitat; material: faeces | place: United Kingdom | collected 2010/2012 ...
TAGCGCTGGTGGACACGGGCGACGTGCATGCGCTGATGATTGGGGCGGCGGGCGTGGGAAAAACCGCGTATTGGCTGTACCCATGTATTGAATATGCCTGCGCGAGTGGGATGAGTTTTCTTTCTACCGATACCAAGGGCGACGTCATGAGAAATTACGGCACCGTAGCCAAACAGTACGGCTACAACGTATCGGTAATCGACCTCAGAAACCCGACTCGCTCCAACGGCAATAATTTGCTGCATCTCGTGAATAAGTACACAGACCTGTACGAACAGAACCCGCAGGAGCTGGCGTATAAAGCGAAAGCGGAGAAATACGCGAAGATCATCTCGAAAACGATCATCCTCTCGGGCATGGAATCGGCGTCGTTCGGGCAGAACGCATACTTCTACGACGCTGCGGAAGGCATCCTCACGGCGACGATCCTATTGGTGGCAGAGTTTTGCGCCCCGCAGAAACGGCATATCGTATCTGTCTTTAAGATCATACAGGAACTTTTGGCGCCTTCTACCAAGAAAGGCAAGAACCAGTTCCAGCAGCTCATGGATTTATTGCCGAATACGCATAAAGCAAAATGGTTCGCGGGCGCGGCACTGAACGCGGCCGAGCAATCGATGGCGAGTGTCATGTCCACGGCGCTCTCGCGGCTCAACGCATTCCTGGATTCGGAACTCGAACAGCTGCTGTGTTTTGATACGGAGATCGACGCGGAAAAGTTCTGTTCTGAGAAATCTGCGATCTTCATCATCATGCCCGAGGAAGCGCCGACGACGTTTTTCATGATTTCGCTCATTATCCAACAGCTCTATAGGGAAATTCTCGCGGTAGCGGACGAACAGGGCGGGAAATTGAAAAACCGGTGTGTGTTTTTCTGCGATGAGTTCGGAACGCTGCCCAAAATCGAAAGTGCGGAAATGATGTTTTCCGCCTCCCGTTCAAGGCGCTTGCAGATCGTTCCCATAATACAATCCTTTGCCCAGCTCGAAAAGAACTACGGCAAGGAAGGTGCGGAGATCATCGTGGACAATACACAGGACACCATCTTCGGCGGCTTTGCTCCCAACAGCAGCTCTGCCGAAACACTGTCCAAGGCTCTCGGCAGCCGCACGGTCATGAGCGGATCTGTCAGCCGGAGTAAAAACGATCCGTCACAGTCGCTCCAAATGATCGAGCGCCCACTGCTCACGCCGGACGAACTCAAATCTCTTCCAAAGGGTGACTTTATCGTCATGAAAACAGGTGTGCATCCGATGCGGGTACACCTCAAGCTGTTCTTCAAATGGGGGATTGAGTTTGACGATGAACACCCTTACACCGTACCCGACCAAGGCAACCGTGAGGTCATGTATGCCGACAAAAAGGAAATACAGGACGGCATCCTCGAAAAATATCCGCCGGAGTGGAAAGAGGAAACGCCTGCGCCGAGCGACGCTGACGGCGGCGGTCAGGCACAGCAGGACAGCCCAAAGAACGAGCCGCAAAGAACGCAGCCCAAGAGCGAAAAGCGAGGCGGCAACCCCATCCGTACCTCACCGCCGAAAAAAGAAACTGCTCCCGACATGACGGAAGCAGAGATCATAAAAGACTTAACCGAAACGGAGGTGCAAAGCAATGAGCCGTCTTGATTTTCTTTACCGCACCGAGCTGCCGCACAGAGCCGTTGCGGTATATATTTATCTTGCCGACAGGACAAATGAGAATAACGAATGTTGGCCTGCCATCCCGACCATAGCTGCCGACCTCAAGTATTCGCCCTCCACCGTCCGCCGCGGAATCCGAGATCTTAAAAAAGCAGGGCTTATTGAAACCGAGCAGCGGTACAGAAAAAAAGGCGGCAAGAGCAGTTTGCTGTTCCGGCTGAAAAAGGAATAAAAAAGACCGCTTGTCGGCGGTCAGCGTTTAATCACGGCTGTGACGATTCGTTCAAGGCCGTGCTTTTCTATATACCGAAGCACATCGAATAAGTCTCCGAACGAGAGTGCTTCGTTAAAATATTCCGTGTAGTCCTGCGGCGTTTTCAAAAGCGGATATCTGTCTCCTGCATTAACGGCTATGTAGTATTTTTCGTTTTCCATCTTCATCCCTCCGAAATCGCACAAGGTTTATTATATCGGCAGCAGGGTATTTTTTCAAGAGTTTTTTCCGCCAAGGGGCAACTGCGCCTATACGCTGACAGGTGCCACCTGTCATGATGGAAGGAGAAAGTGAACTTACCCAACTGAAGAATAACTACAGCAGAAAGGAAAGACAAATAACTCTATCAAGGCAGAGTATAAGATGGAATCGGTTCGACTTGTGCAGGTCAAAGATAGCCCTTTTTTCTCTGCTGTGGGGCAAAAAGTGTGGCTTTTGTGCAAAGCCTCGTAAGAAGCAGTTGAGAAATAGACGGATTTATGCTATAATCTAATTTGAAAAGGTATACCCAATGGTAAACAAAAACGAATGAAGGCGAAATGGGGTCTGTTTATGACCGAACAGAAAAAGAATACTATCATAACAAGCGGCATCGCTGTACTTGCCGTGATACTGGCATATTGCTTCCGAATTGTGGGCAGGGGCAGCTTCTACCCGATGCTGTTTTCCTATCTGCGCAGCTTTATCTATATAGGTCTGTTCGCCGCCTGGGGGCTCTCCGTCCGCCAGCGGATCGTGCAAAAGCAGGTGTGCAGGTTTATGACGGTCACCGCAGTGCTGCTTATCATCTGGATGGTAGTCCGTTCGGCAAAGTATTTTATATTCTGGCAGCCGGATGCCGTCCGTTACTTGTGGTATCTGTTCTATCTGCCCATGCTGTTTGTGCCTATGCTGGCGCTGCTGATCGCCATGTCATTGGGAAAGCCGGACGAATACAAATTCCCCAAGGGAATGTCGGTTCTGTGGATCATCTCCGGCGTGTTGCTTCTGCTCGTGCTCACAAATGACCTGCACCAATTCGTATTTACTTTTCCGAAGGACGCCGCCGTGTGGACGGACAAAAACAACGGTTACTCGATAGGCTACTTCATTATTGTAGGCTGGCAGGTGCTGTGTGCCTTTGCCGCACTCGTAATTATGTTTTTAAAATGCCGTGTGCAAAAAGGAAGGCTCCACTTTCTGCCCATTGTTCCTATGCTGCTGACGATCGTTTACAGCGTGCTTTACTATGCAGGTGCGGATTGGCTGCTCCACTTGTTCGGCGATATTGCCGCATTCCAAAGTGTGATGTATATTCTGACCTTTGAGTTTTGCATCGCCTGCGGATATATACATTCAAACAGCCGTTATGTGGACTTGTTTGCCTCCTCTGTCGGCACATCGGCAGAGATCACCGACAAGGACTTTACCGTTCGGTATGCAGCTGTAAACACTGCGCCTATCTCAAAGGAAACGATGAAAAAAGCCGAGCAAAGCCCGGTCACAATGGGCGGCTTGACCGTTCACACCATGCCTGTTGACGGCGGCTATGCCGTATGGACAGAGGATGTGTCGGCTCTGCGTGACATCAAGGAGGACTCCGAGCTTCTTGCAGACGAGCTTGCCGACAGGAACGAAATACTCCGTTATGAATACAAGCGTGAAGCCAAGCGCCGCAAGGTGGAGGAGCAAAACCGCCTGTATGATCTCCTTCGTTCCGCTACGCAGACGCAGATCGACCGCATTGCAGAGCTCACTAAGGAATACCGCCGAATCTCAAGCACCGATCCCGACAGCGCCAAAACGCTCCTTGCCGAGATTGCCGTGCTGTGCAGCTATATTAAACGCCGCAAGCATCTGACGCTCCTTACCGACCGAGATATTAAAATAGCGGCAACGGAACTCCACCGTGCCTTCAATGAGTCCCTCCAAACGCTGAAGCTGTTGGGCGTCCGCAGCTCGCTCTATGTGGACGAATCTCTTTCCATGCTCTCCGGCAAAACGGCGACCGCTGTATTTGATTTTTACGAATCGGTTATTGAAGCCGATATTTTGAATTTAACAGGCATACAGGTAAGCCTCATAAAGGCAAACGGCTTGCGCTTGTCACTGAATGTGTGCTGCAAAGCCGACCTTTCCGCTTTGGTAAGCGGAGACAATATCCGCTGTGAAAAAGAGGACGACGAGGAATACCAGCACCTTGTATTTGAAGCGAAAGAAGGTGACAGGAAATGAGTGCATTTTCTTCCCTTTCTGAATTTTGGCAGACCATGCTGCCGTTTATCATGCTTGTGGAGATCGTCCTTGAGATCGGGCTGTTTATGTATCAGCTTCTTCGCAGCAATAAGCCGGTGCGCAGCCTGCTGAGTCTGGCGGTCATGGCGGTGATGATCCCGCTGCTATTCTCCGTTTCTCAGGCAGATCCCGATAATATCGGGGACGCATTTCTGCTGGACGCACCGTGGCTGATATTTGCCGCTACCATTTTCCTTGCGGCAGTTCACTTTGCCATTGCTCTGCCGCGGGAATACCGCCGTAAAAAAAACGAGCTCTCGCCTTTCTCCATTAAGGAAGCAACCGATAAGCTGCCTATGGGCATCTGCTTTGCCGACCCGAACGGCAGGATCATCCTGTGCAACAACCGTATGCGCAGGCTGTCCTTTGCCCTTTGCGGCCACGAACTGCAAATCAAAAGCGATATGGAAAATGCCCTGAGCGTGCCGGACAGATCCGTAACCGTCAAGGATGATTGCTACATCCTGCCCGACAAGACCGTCTGGCAGTTTCGCACACAAAATATCACCGTGGACAGCGATAACCGCTGGCAGCAGATAACGGCGCACAATGTAACCGAGTTGTATAACAGCTACCAAAAGCAAGAGGAAATAAATAAAGAACTGGCAGAAGTCAATCAAAAGCTCAGGAAGATGTACGCTCGCATGGAGAACGATGTCAAAGAGAAGGAAAGCCTTGACCTAAAGGTCTATATTCACGATACCATCGGGCGAAGCCTCCTGACCATCCGTGACATCATAGACAGTGGAGAGGATACTGAGCGAAAGCTTGAAGCGCTGCAAAATGCCATCGGTATGCTGGCAAGCAACCGTGTCACCTCTGTCAGCACAATGGACGAGGTAAAAAGAACCGCACGGCAGCTTGGCGTGGCTGTAAAAATCGACGGCTACCTGCCCCGTGATACCGCAGCCGAGGAGCTGACCGTTGCTGCCGCCAAGGAGTGCGTGACCAACTGCATCAAGCACGCAGACGGGAATGAGGTATATATCCGCATTGCCCAGCGCGGCGAACGCTATGATGTTACCATAACCAACAACGGCAAAATACCCACAGAGCCGATCAAGGAAGGCAGCGGCCTGTCAACGCTTCGCCGCAGTATTGAAAGCTCCGGCGGCGAAATGCATATTTCGCACAATCCACGATTTGCTCTTCTGATTACGATTCCCGCAAAGGAGATCAGCCTATGATAAACACCATACTTGTAGAGGATGATTTATACATCCAAAAGCACTTTGTCGATCGTCTTGCGGCAGACGGTGAGTTTCATCTTGTCGGCGTTTTCCGTGACGCCTTTGAAGCGGAAAAGCACTGCGACGCCACCGTAAAGCTCGTCCTTATGGATGTGCAGACGCAGCGCAAGCATTCCGGTCTTGCCGCCGCAGAGCGCATCAAAAAGGCTTTTCCGCAGATCAAAATCGTTGTGGCTACCTCGCTTGTCGATCCGCAGGTGTTGGAACGAGCCAAAATGGGCGCTGCCGACAGCCTGTGGTATAAGGACCACGGCACGGAGGAACTGATGAGCGTGGTAAAGCGCACTCTGGCAGGGGAAAAGGTCTTTCCCGACACCGCTCCGGCCATTGAAATGGAGAATACGATGTCCGATGCCTTCTCGCCCCGGCAGTTAGACATCCTACGCCTTTATATAAAGGGCTTTACCTATCAGGAAATTGCCGATAAGCTGGGCATCTCCAAAAACGGCGTTCGCTGGAACCTGGACGATATGGTGGAAAAGGGCGGCTTTGAAAGCAGAGAAGCGCTGGTTGCAACCGCCATTGAAAACAAGCTCATGGTAACCACCTTAAAAGACGAATAAGCAAAACTGAACCCCTTGGCTGTACGGTCAAGGGGTTTTTCGCGCCCAAAAGGCAAAAATTTTTTGAAAAAACCGAGATTTTTCTTCTGTTACTGGCACAAGTGCCAGTGACAAACGCCAAAAAATCAGTATAATAGATAATGTAAGATTAGGATTGTGCTTTTAGAAGGTGGTGATGAATGATGAAAAAAATCGTTCTGGACATTCAGAGCGATATCCATGCGCACACCATGGAGCGAATGCTGATGCAAAAATTGGACGATTGCCAAGTTGTGATTTCCGAGTCGCCGGACGCAACCGCCGAGTGGTGCAAAACGCATCGACCGGATGTGCTTTTAATGGAGGTCAAGGCGTATTCGCCATGGATGTTCAAAGAACGAATGGCAATCCGTGACAAGGTAAAACGGAACACGGAAAACTGCCGGGTCATTCTCTTTGTGGATGATGATACAGACGGAGAGTTGACCGAAAAGGTACGGCAGGCAAAGCGCGAGGGTCTGATAGACGCTTTTCTCTTCGGTTCGGTATCCGAAAACTACTTTGCTTCGGTCATCGACAGTGTTTAAATCAGGCAACACAAAACGCATAGACAAATCTTCAAAATGATTTTGAGGGAGGAAATGAAGTATGACAAAAGCGAACACACGAAGGCGCATCGTCAGCGTCCTGTTGGCGCTTGTGATGCTGCTCTCACTGATGCCGGGTCTGGAGCTTCCCGCCCACGCCTTTTGGGATGACTACGACACCGGCGGAGATTGCCCCAACTGCGACCACTACCACTGGGGTGAGAATATGTGCGACTGCCTGTTCTGCACCATTGACTGCAACTACGAGTGCTGGGTTGAGACCCATTGTAACGACTGCGGTGTGTGCTTTGGAGACACGCCCTACTGGTGCGAGGAGTGCTATAAATGCGCGGACTGCATGGAGGACACGCACTGCTCCACCTGCGCCAAGTGCTACATCGGCGAGGATGACCAGCTGTGCGGCGAATGCCATAAGGGTCCCTGCTGCTCCATCACCATCTGCGACTCCTGCGGCTTCTGCGATGACTGCGCAAACGATGACAGCGACCCGATGCACTGCTCGCTGTGTAACGCCTGCTTCGGTTCGGTGGACGAGTGCGTGGACGACGATGATACCGGCGTCATTCACTGCATCGATTGCCACACATCATGCGAACAGTGCGAGGAATGCCTGCTGAACCAGGAGTCCTGCGAGGACTGCGGCCTGTGCCTTGAGTGCTGCCGAGATAACTCCGAGGGCGGCGGCTGCCCGGACGGCGAGACCTGCGTGGAAAGCGCCGAGTGGGACGAGCACATCTGTCAGGGCTGCGACGGCTGGGTCACAGATAAGGAGGACGAGGACGAGTTCTGCGAAACCTGCGAGATGTGCAAGGAGTGCTGCGAGGGCAACTCCGACTGCTCCGAGGGAATGTGCGCAATGGACACGGACTATGCGGATCACTTCTGTGAGGACTGCGGCCTGTGCTTCCACGACAGCGATCCCTGCGAGGACGGCTGCGATCAGCGCTGCAAGGACTGCTGCCTCGATGCCGTGAGAGCGATGGGCTGCGATCATGACGACTGGTGCTTCAGCGACTCTGATTTTGAGGATCATTTGAAGACGGAGCATTCCGGCGCCGGACATACCCACATAGCCTCAGCCACCTGGGCGGCTGACGGAACGCAGCACTGGCACCCCTGCCGCTATTGTGACGATAAAAAGCTGAATGCCGCCAACCATGAATTTGACGCCAAGGGCGTGTGCAAGGTCTGCGGCTACATCAGTGGCAGTTCCATCGTCATCAACCGCCAGCCGAGGGGCGTCAAGTGTAAGACCTCTATCTACAGCAGCGGCGATTATGACGAAGAGCCGGAAAACGACCTGCTGTACAGCGAACATAACTGGGTCACCTTCTCTGTCTCGGCAAAGAGCCTGAAAGGCGACGAGCTGACCTATCAGTGGTATCAGAAGGATAATGCGAATCCCACGAGGGCGCCCTACAAGCTGCCGGAGACAGATTACTATGTGGGCGTGAAAACCCCCACGCTGAAGCTGTCGGTTTCCGCCGAGTCCTGCCAGGATGACTACTCCTACTACTGCGTCATCGGCAGAAAGGGCGACCCTTCGGACACCATGGAAACGGCGGCGGCAAAGCTGACTGCCACCCATGCCTACAGCTATAAGCAGGCCGGTGAGCCTGTGTACACCGATGACAGCGAGAGAACGCCGGAATACAAGGTCACTTGGGTCGATAAGGATGGGGTTACCCATAACACTAGCGTAGGCAGCGTTCGCAAAAGCGACGGCCACAAGCTCAAGTGTCTGTTCGAAGAAAGCGCTATTTACGAAGCGCATTATATGACCTCCGGCTCCAAGGAGCGCATCTTCCCGCATACCTTTAAGCTTGAAAAAAGCTATGACGCGGTAGGCGGCGGCAGAGTTGACATGCTCGTCTGCACCGTCTGCGACTATTTCGTTTTTGTGAAGAGTCACGTCCATGATTACGGCTGGAACTGGGATTACACCGGCTTTGGCAGTATCTATGAGTATACCTTCAACATCGGCGGCTCGACCAAGACGGTGGAGCAGCTCATCCTTGAATCCGGCTATGCCCACCCCGAAAAGTGCAAGGTTCCCGGCTGCGAGGAGTTCATCATGGTTCCCCACAGCTGGGGCTACTGGAATGTGGTTTTGTGCCCTGACACCACAGGCAGCGAAGGCGGCATGGAGGCTGAATGCAGCATCTGCGAATACAAAGAGACGGAAAAAATTGACGGCGATTGGACAAAGGACACCGCCCTCGTGACGGTAAAAAACGGCCGGGCAACCCGTATGATCGTCGAGCCCGGTGACAAGATCAGGCTTTATCCCGAGGAGAGAAACGGTCAGAAAGCCATCGGCTGGAAGGTGGAGTATCTCCGCGAATACAATGACGGACCTTCTGTTAAGAAAAACTGGAGCAGCACCGAGGTCGCGAGCCTGTTTAAGCTCGTCAATAACGGCTCTGCGCTCGAGTGGGGCTGCACGATCCCGGCGTTCAGCGCCATGGGCGCTCCCGGCGGCGGCAGGTTCTTCTTCGAGCCTGTTTACGCTGCCTGCTCCCACAACAACGGCACCACGGTGCTCAATGCGAAGGCGCAGGTCTGCGACCGCAAGGGCTACACCGGCGACACCGCCTGCGCAGACTGCGGCCATGTCATCAGTGCCGGTTCGGATATCTACCCACCTGCAAACGCCGGTCATACCGGTCCACTGCAGCCGCTGTACTACTACGGCACAGCCAACTCGGCAACCACAGACGCGAGCCATGGCGGCAAACGCTATAACGCCAGATCGGGCGACTGCCGGCACCGCGCCTATGAGGGCGACTACCGCTGCACGGCCTGCGGCGGCACCGTAAAGGGCGAGACCGGCGACTTCAAGCATAGCGGCCCCTTTGCGCTGCGGGATGTAAGAACGGCGACTTGCACCGAGAAGGGCTATTCCGGCAACCGGTACTGCACAGCGTGCGACAGAATCGCGCAGAAGGGCGCCTCTACCCCGTCCCTCCACGAAATTGCCGATAACTACAAGCTGATCAATGAGGTTAAGCCCGGATGCACCACCACAGGCTATAGCGGCGACCAGCAGTGCACAGCCGGCTGCGGACAGATTCTCCGCTACGGTCATGTCATTAATAAGCTCAGCCACGACTGGGACGGCGGCAAACCCGCAAAACAGGGTAAGAGCGAAGGAATTCTCTACACCTGCCAGCGTGCCGACTGCGGCGAGACAAGGTTCGTAAAGAACTCCGCTGCGACCGGATACGTTGTCACGGTCATCAAGGGCACAGCCTCCCTTGCCGCAGGGACACTCATCACGGACAAGATCGCGCAGAACACCGTTGTGACCGTTACGGCGGACACACCGGAGACCGGCAAGGTCTTTGACAAGTGGGTCGTGCTGGAGGGCAATGTCACTCTGGCAGACGCCACCAAGGCGACTACCACCTTCACCATGCCCGGCAATGATGTGAAGCTCGAGGCCACCTATAAGGATGCGCCTCCAAGCCATACCCACAGCTACGGTACAGAGTGGAAGTATGACGACACCGATCACTGGCATGAGTGTGAGTGCGGCGATAAGGCCAATATTGCGGCTCACAGCGCCAGCGAGTGGATCGTTGACACGGCAGCTACCGAAACCGCCGACGGCACTAAGCATAAGGAATGCACCGTCTGCAAGAAGGTTCTTGAAACCGCACCGATCCCCGCAACAGGCAGCACTCATACCCACAGCTACGGTACAGAGTGGAAGTATGACGGCACCAACCACTGGCATGAGTGCGAGTGCGGCGACAAGGCCGACACGGCAGCACACAGCTTCCAGTGGGTGATCGACAAGGCTGCTACCAAGGAGGCCACCGGCATCAAGCACGAGGAATGCACCGTTTGCGGCGCCAAGCGCAGCGAGAACACGGTCATCGACAAGCTCCCCGACAGCGGCAACACCGGCAATACAGGCAGCGGTGATAATAACACCGATAAGCCCGGAAAGGACGACTCCACCAAGTCTCCTCAGGCCGGTGACAGCAGCAACCTCATCGGTTGGCTGGCTGCTCTGTTCGTCAGCGGCGGCGTTCTGACCGTGCTGGGACTGAATGGCAAAAAGAGAAAGGAATCCGAGGCTGAATAAGCTGACGCTTCCGAAATCGAAATAACCTAAACACAATAGGCGGTGACGGATCATTCCGTCACCGCCTATTTTCCTGAAAGCGGGCTTGGCAGCAAGTCCCTTTCCGAAAGGCGGCAACCACGGCGTTGCCGCTTTTCGGAAGGACTACAGGACACTACGATAAAATAAAGAAGATGAGCTGCCATGACTGTTTCAGAAAGAATTCCCTTCAGCGGCCTGCTGCTGCCACTGCAAAAAGGGTATACCTATGTCTTCGCCTCGTTCAACAGCATCATGGTCGGCGTGCTGATGGTCGCCATCGCCGTGTATGTGTGCGTGGGGCTGCCGAATATGAACCCCGGTCAGTTGGTGCTGGCGGACATGTTCTCCTCCGCCCGAAGCTCACCACTCTCGGTGCGGGCATCGCGGTGCTGGTGTTCGTGATGTTCTTCGCAATCGTCATCACCTCCACCGGCGCGACGTTTGGCGTACTGATGACGCTGTTCTCGTTTGCCAACTGTCTGGGCGATATCGTGCTGTGCATCATCCCGTTCTTCCTACGCAAAAAGTATCCCCATGCCTGCCGCCACGCGGGCTTCACGATGCCGCTGTGGGTGCTGTACGCCATGTCCGTGTTCGCCATCGTCGTGGCCGCGCGCTGCTGACGCTGGGCGCCACGGTGTGGCTGCTGCTGGCCATCTTCGCGGTGGTATTCGTGGCGTATGTACTGCTGCGCATCGCGTACCTGAAAAGGCAGGGCCGCGACCTCATGGCCGAGCTGAAGGCCCCCTATGCCCCCTTCGAAGAGCGCGAGGCCGAGTGCGCCGCCATGGACGCGGGCAAGTAAAAAAGCTTCCTATCCTTACTACCCCTTATATAGAGAGCACCCCGGTGGATCATCCGCCGGGGTGCTTTCTATGCATGTTTTTATCGAACGGCTGTCCTGACCGCAGTATTTCACTATGTCAATCGGCATATCTGCGCGGCTATGAAACAATACAATGCCGCCGCTTCAAAGAATATAAACGCCTGCTCGCCCGTATATGTATCCGAGATTATCCATGCTACAAAAAGCAGCAGAGCCGGAACCAAAAATAAAAAGATCGCAAACTGCATGTAATAGGTATACGTTCTTTTTCGCCGGATACCTCTAAGCTCGTGCATCAAGTCCTCCGGCGCGCCAGCCTTCCATTTTCCAATCAGCATCAGATCATGCGGTTCATAAACATCCTCGCAATATGGCGCTATCTCATCTTTTGCCAAATCGCATGCGGTTGGATTCCCCGAATGCGCCCGATGGCGATCCGCCAGATCATAAACCAGATATCTTTGCTCTTTTGGCTCCCCCTTTCGGTATGTCAGCGTATAAAGGTTCATGATTCCGCTGCAATCCACCAGTTCATAACCCTCCGCCGCCATTTTCTCGAGCTTTTTCTCAAGCAGCGCCGCACCGAACGGAAAATGCAGGAGTGGTTTTACTATCGGTTCGTTCGAAGTATGACGCATCATCGTTCACCTCATCGCCTAACGCGGCGGAATTTCCAATATAATCAGCCATTGAATTGCCTATATTATATACGATCCACGCTTTTTTCACAAGGTGAAAATGTTCTTCTCCCTGTCAGACGGACAAAGCCGG